>Ga0123353_10014997_pt1 | contig 11219 bp, 13 predicted proteins | sample TergutLab28metaG_3_FD_92763 | JGI IMG/M metagenome (GOLD analysis project Ga0123353, IMG submission 92763) | Labiotermes labralis P3 segment gut microbial communities from Petit-Saut dam, French Guiana - Lab288 P3 | ecosystem: Host-associated > Arthropoda: Insects > Digestive system > Gut ... | reverse complement strand
GCAGTGTAGCATGCTACATGACGGATGTCAAGAGCGTTGGCAGAAAAAACTAAAAAAATATTTTATAGTACGATAATTTTTGTGCAACAATAAAAAGCTTGACGCGGCGGTGATGTTGAGTGCGTTAATGAGGTGGGGGGGCTACACGCGCCCCGGTGGGTTTAGAAAGAGACTTGTTGGCGGTTCACTGTAGGGCTATCACCCTCATGGCCGGGGAGGTGTATTATGGCCAGTTGTACCTTCGTAGCGGCTATGTCGTGACTGCCACGATTGCGGGGGCCTATCCTGGATAACTTTCTGGCAAAGGCTATGCTGTCCTTGTCGCGTCTGAGGTTGGCTTCGTGCCAGGTGTAGGTCATTGTAACCGGGCCGGTGAAGTGTATGCCGCCAAGATGGGAGCGGGCGCACAGGCCGATCACCCGCTCCGCGTTCCGCTTCATGGCGGCGGCGCGGTACTTTCCCCCGCTGCTGCGCTCGGCCGCTATGTACTCATTCAGACCCGGGAGTTGGCCGGGGATGGTCAGGATGTGTTCCATGCTTCTTCCAGAGCCTCCCGCCCTTTGGCAAAGTCTATCCCGCATATCAGAGATGCCTTCGCTATCCATGCACGGCTATACTGATCCTGCAATTCCATCAGTTTCAGCATCAACCGGCTGTAGGTCTCCCAGTGCATACCTTTCGGGCGGTCAGGTCTATAAAATTCCGCTTCGGCCGGAGAAAGACTTTTCTCTACCCCGAACTTCTCTCGAATGAGCCGCATCATCTTGTAGGCCGCCTCATCGCTGCCCTTCGTTACCCGCTGGCTGTAGTAGTTCAGCCGAGCGCACGTCCGGCACTTAAAGTGCAGCCGATACATGTACAGGATACGACAGCGCCGGCCACAGTATGGACAAAGGAAGTAATACCGCTGGCCGCCGTAGTTGTTGGCTACCGTGTCGAAGTGAATTGCCTCGCATATTTCTTCCCGCCTGCCGTCATGTGTTACACCGTAAAAAACCTTCAGCCGATCTAGATAGAGGGTGACACCGATGTTGCCACCATCGGTCCAGCGCACGGTGGACTGCACATGCTCCAGGCCCCTCTCCTCCATGAGCGGGATATACTTGCCGTATGAAAAGCTGTCGAGCTTTTTGTATTCGGTCGTGCAGCCGTGCGTCTGGTTCTGCCCGCCGCAAAAGGAGCCGTTGCAATTTCGGGTGATGGTGGAGACGCTGCTGTATGTGGGTCTACGCAAGAGCGAGCTGCATGGCCTGCAATGGGGCGACCTGGACTTCAACAGCGGCGTTCTTCGTATCGAGCGTGAATTGCAGTACCTCCAAAAGCAGGGGCTGCATGTACGCCCGCCGAAGAACGCAAGCTCCATACGGGCTATAAAGCTCCCCGCCGCGCTGATAGCCACCCTGCGCTACTACAGGGCATGGCAAAGCCGCCAGGCGAAACTTGTGGCCGACCGCTGGAAGGAAAACGACTGGATGTTTACGGACGAGTTCGGAAGCCCCCGACACCCGGACAGCCTGCCCAAGCAGTTCAAGCAGTTCCTCTCCCGCGCAGGCTTTACGCCAGAGGAGGCCGCGACGATCCACCTTCACACCCTGCGGCACAGCTGCGCAACATTCCTCATTGCCGCACGTGTGGATATACGCACCGTGTCTAACCGCCTGGGCCATGCACAGACCAATACCACGCTGAACACATACAGCCACGCCCTGCGGCAGGCAGACGAGGCCGCAGCGGAAGCCCTGGAGTTCACCCTAAACCGCAGAAAAAGAGCATAGAAAATGAGCGCCCGCTCGGGAGAGGAAAATCCCTGAGCGGGCGTGTTTTTTAGGCAAATGTCCCACGAATGTCCCACGAAAGGCATTTTGACGCACTTCACCAGACAAAGCATAAACCCGCTATCCCTTATAAATAGCGGGTTTTATATGGAGCCGGCAGACGGACTTGAACCCCCGACCTGCTGATTACAAATCAGCTGCTCTACCACTGAGCTATGCCGGCCCGGCCAGAGTATTATAGTGCAAATCCGCCCGGCTGTCAAGGAAATTTTACGCAGTCGTCTCGGATTTCGCAATCAGCATTCGTTCCCTCTCCGCCTGGCTCGGCCGCAGATAGATCGCCCGCAGCTCCCCGGCGGGGCGGTAGTCCCCATCCCCCGCTGCGAGGATCGCGCCGTAGGCCCGCTGGAAGCGCCACTGCTCCGGGGCCAACCGCCACCCGGGGTGCTTTTGCATGGACGCGTGGCACAGCGCCGCGCCGTCGCCCAAAAAGACCACCGGCCTGTCCAGCCCCAGCAGGCGCCGTTCCAGCTCTTCGATGGGCAGCGCCTCGTCCTCGCTGAGGCGCACCGGGCTCCCCTGCCCCGCCTCGAACAGCGCCGCGTACACCTGCCCGCGGCGGGCGTCCATCGCGCAGCAGAGCACGCCCTCCAGAAACGCACCCTGCGCCGCCATCGCCGCCAGGGTTGACACCCCCGCACAGGGCTTTCCGCCGACCTGGGCCATGCCCTTCACCGCCGCCACGCCGATGCGCACCCCGGTGAAGGAGCCCGGGCCGCAGGCCACGGCGAAGCGGCCCACATCGCCGATGGCAAGCCCGCAGTGGCGCAGCAGCGCATCGGCCATAGGCAGCAGCACGGCGCTATGCTGCTGTTTTGCGTGCGCGTAGGATTCGCCCAGCAGCACGCCGTCCTCCTCCAGGGCCACGGAGACCATAACCGCCGAGGTATCAACGCCCAAGGTGACCATCCGGCCCCTCCTTTCGGATGAAATGTTATTGACTTCAACAAATTGGTATGCTAGTATTATATTTGGAAAAAACGAATGAAATAGGAGGCTCCATATGAAACGGTTGTTATCTGTTTTGCTTGCGGCGGCATTGTTGTTCACATGCTCTGTCGGCGCGTCCGCGTTTACGGCGGATGGCATCGGGCCTTTTCCGGACATCATCAAAGGGACGCACCGCTGGTTTGTCGACCGAGGCTTCGATATCCTGGAAAACGAACAGCCTGCGGTCGCGGCTTGGTTCGGCCAGGAGGGCCGGGGCATCGTCCGGGAATACATCGATTGGCCGGACCACAATGAAAGGGCGGAAGGTAATTTTTTCGATGTCTTCATGGCCATTTGGCATTCCTACCGGCCGGAGGACGGCACCAACACCCTTGGCAACCAAAACGGGAACGCGAAGATCAGGTTTGCGTATTGGTACGGCGAAGCGGTATCGAACTACAAGGCGGGCGATGCGCAGGCCGCCTTTCAGGACCTGGGCAAGGCAATGCACTACTTGACCGACCTGCTTTCGCCGCCCCACACGGGCGAGCGAAGCTTTGAAATAATTTGTGGCACAAAAGTGATCAACCCCCTGCGGATGCTGCGCAACGCCCCTATCCACGGGGGCTACGAGCTTTTGGCGGGCGCCCTTCAGGACAACTACGCCGTTGAAACCGGCGGGTTTTATGATTGGGCGACGGAGAATAGCCTTGAGGAGATCGGGCACCAAAACGCTTTGTACTCCGATGGGTATTACGCGATTTTAGAGGAATGGCTCCTTTGCCCGTTTGCGCCGGAAAAATTTGCTTCGACGGTCAAGGACCCACTGGAGTGGGGGCAGCGGTGCGTGGCCGGCATCCTATACCGTTTTTATTGTGACGTGCAGGCGGGTTAAGGCGTCACACCCTCCTCTATCGTGATGACGCGGCTATGCTCGTCCTCGCCGGGGGTGATCGTCACGCGCCAGGCGTTTCCGGGGATGGCCGCGAGGATGTTCTCGCTCCACTCGATTGCCAGCACGTGCGCGCCACCCAGATAGTCGAAGAAGCCCGTGGACTCCAGGCTCTCCCAGCCCTCCACCCGGTACATGTCGAAATGCGCCAGGGGGGGGGCGGGGTCCCTAACGAGACCGCAGTCTCGTTGGGGGGATCTGCCTGGGTATTCGTTCATGATGGCGTAGGTTGGGCTGCAGACCTCCCCCGCGCAGCCCAAGCCCCGGGCCAGGCCCCGCACAAAGGCGGTCTTGCCCGCGCCGAGCCCGCCGAAGAGGGCGACCAGACCGCCGGGCCCCAGCCGCGCGGCCAAGGATGCGCCGAGGGCTTCGGTTTCTTCCACGCTGTGGGTGTGATAATAGCACATAAAAGTATTATATCATAAAAATTCCCCGATGGGAAGAACTTTTTCTTGAAATTCTTCGCCAAATAGGCTATACTGGAAAGGATTATGGGCAGGAGGGGCACAAATGGCCAAATACCGCGCAAAACAGAAGAGCATCCTCCACAGCGGCGGCGGCAGGGGCCTGAAGTACGCGGCCGCGGGCACGGACTGGCTCACCATCGTGCTGTGCCTGGCCTGCTCGTCGTTCGGGCTGGTGCTGGTGCACTCCGCCACCTACGCCAAGGCGCTGATGAAGGAGGACCTGAAGTTCGGTCTGTTCTCCAACGGGGTGCTCATGATGGCGGGCGGCATCCTGGCGGGGCTGGTGCTCGCCGTCGCCATCAGCTTCGTGGATTACGAGCTGCTGCTGAAGTTCTGGTACGTTCTGGCGGGCGGCTGCGTACTGCTGATGCTGCTGCTGAAGACCCCCCTCGGCGAGGCGGTCAACCCGGAGCGCGACGATGCCATACGCTGGCTGAACCTCTTTGGCGACGATCGCCTTTTGATCCAGCCCTCCGAATTCCTGAAGATAGGCTTCATCGTCTCGTTCACATGGCACCTGCACCTGGAGCGCGAACGCATCAACAAGCTGAAGACCATCCTGATGCTGGGCGCGCACGCCCTGATCCCCTTCGGCCTGGCGGCCATCACGGGGGACCTGGGCAGCGCGATCGTATTCCTGGCCATCACGGCAAGCATGCTGTTCATCGCGGGGCTGAAGCTGCGCTGGTTCGCGGCGCTGTTTGGGCTGCTGGGGGCCGCGTTCCCGCTGGTATGGATCTATTTCATGAAGTCGTTCCAGAAGGCCCGGATATATGCCATTTACATGCCCAGCATGCTCTCGGATGCCGAATACCAGGATAAGATCTACCAGCAGCAGCAGGCGGTGAACGCCATCGGCGCGGGGCAGCTGTTCGGCAAGGGGCTGTTCAACGGCACGGCGACCATCCCCGTGCGGGACAACGACATGATCTTCTCCGTGGCCGGGGAGGAGCTCGGCTTCATCGGCGCCGTGGCCGTGCTGCTGTGCATCGCCCTGGTGGTGGTACGCCTGGTCCTCGTCAGCCGCCGCACCCGCAACCTGCGCGCCCGGCTGCTGTGCGCCGGGGTGGCCATGATGATCGGCTCGCAGGCGATCATCAACATCGGCGTGTGCCTGATGCTGCTGCCCGTCACCGGCATCACCCTGCCATTCATCAGCGCGGGCGGCTCGTCAAACATGAGCCTGTACCTCACCATCGGCCTCGCGCTCACGGTGTTCCGGCACCAGAACGAGCACGAGGACACGCAGAGTTACTTTGACTATCTGTACTCGTAGTTGCTTTTTAAAGCAATATATGATATGATGAAGTGTGTGGGAGAATTCGCATGAAGAGACTGTTCCGGATCGGAATAATTATCACGGCCCTGCTGTGCCTTGCGGCCTGCGGGACCAAACCGGTGGGCCCGGCTGCAGAAATCACCTCCTCGGAAGAGGCGTCACAAATCAGCGCTACAACAACGCAGCCCAGTTTTCCGGCGATTGAAATGCCGACCGAAACGCAGGCAGGCCAATCTGGGACAAGCAAAAGTCCAATTACTTCCGAAAATCAGCCGAGCAATCTGCCGACAACGCTGGCCCCCACGCTGCCTGAGATTGTTACCGTCGTCATCCCCGAGGGCTTCACCTTCTACCAGATCGCCCGGCGGCTGGAGGCCAACGGGGTCTGCGCCGCGGCGGACTTCTACCGGGCCGCGCAGGGCTATGAGATCCAGTCCTTCCCGGCGCCCGTCAACCCGGTCAGCTGCTACCGGCTGGAGGGCCTGCTCTACCCCGATACCTACGACTTCTATCAGGGCGAGGACCCCGGGGCCGTGCTGCGCAAGATGCTCAACAACTACGCCGAGAAGTCCGGCCTGCCGGACTACGACACGCTCATCCTGGCCTCCATCATCGAGCGAGAGACCCGCAGCAGCGGGCATATGGCCATGGTGAGCTCGGTCTTCCACAACCGTCTGAAGCAGGGCATGCGCCTGCAGGCCGACGCCACCATCGCCTACGTGGAGGACCACATCAAGCAGGACCCTCTTGTACAGAATCCGGGGCAATACGCGGAGCGCTACAACACCTACAAGTGCCCGGCGCTGCCCGTGGGGCCCATCTGCAGCCCGAGCCGACGCGCCATCGACGCCGCGAAAAACCCCTCGACCAGCGACTACCTCTACTACTTTTTCGGCAAGGACGAGACGAACCACTACACCAAAACGTATGACGAGCACCTGGCGGCCATAAAGATGTATGGCCTGGGATAAAACGATAACAAAAATTTTCTGCATGGAGGTGCGTTTTCATGAAGGTTCTGGCGATCAACGGCAGCCCCAAGCCGGAGGGCAACACCGCGCGCATGCTGCGGCAAGTTTTGTCAGTCTGCGAGGCGGCGGGGCACGAGACCGAGCTCTATCAGGCGGGCGGCAGGCCGGTGCGCGGCTGCATGGCCTGCGGCGGCTGCTCGAAGCACATCGGCCGCTGCGCGATTGACGACTGGGTCAACGAGGCCTATGGCAAGATGGCCGAAGCCGACGCCATCATCTTGGGCTCGCCCACCTATTTCGCCGACCTGACCCCGGAGATCAAGGCGATCATCGACCGCACGGGCTTCGTCAACCGCCGGGACGGCATGCGCTTCAGCCGGAAAATCGGCGCGGCGGTTTCCGCGGTGCGGCGCGCGGGCGCCATCCACGTGCTGGACAGCATGCAGCACTGGTTCCTCATGAACGACATGGTCGTGCCCGGCAGCACCTACTGGAATATGAGCGTCGCGCTGGAACCCGGGGACTGCGAAAACGACGCCGAGGGCGTCCAGACCCTGCGGCGCCTGGGCGAGAACATCGCCTGGCTGCTGGAAAAAACAAGATAACGAAAGGGCCTAATATGCGGCATCCCCTCTTCAGCAAAACGAAATATTTCATCTTCGATATGGACGGCACCTTCTACCTCGGCGACCGCATGGTTCCCGGGGCGGATGCCTTCGCCCGCAGCCTCGCGGCGCATGGGCTGGATTACAGGTTCTTCACCAACAACTCCTCCAACTCGGAGGAGGTCTGCATGGCCAAGCTGGCAAAGATGGGCTTTCCCGTGGAGCCGGGACGCGTGGTGCTCTCCAGCGACGTGGCGGCGGACTACCTCAACACGCACTGCCCCGGCGCGAGGGTCTACCTGCTGGGCAACGAGCGCCTGACCGCCGACATGGAGCGGGCGGGTATTCGCCTTGTACAGGAGGAACCCGACCTGATTCTGCTGGGCTTCGACACCACGCTCAATTACGAGAAGATCGTCAAGGCCGCCAACTGGATCGCCGCGGGCCTGCCCTATTATGCCACCCACCCGGACAGGAACTGTCCCATGGCCGGGTGCTTCTGGCCCGACACCGGCAGCATGATCGCCCTGTTCGAGGCATCCGCCAGGCGCAGGCCCGTGGTGCTGGGCAAGCCCATGCGCACCACGGTGGACTACCTCACCCGCCTGCTGCGCTGCGCACCGGAGGAGCTCGCCTTCGTGGGCGACAGGCTGGAGACCGACGTCGCCATAGCCGCGGACCACGGCATCCCCTCGGTGCTGGTGCTCACGGGGGTGACGAGCCGTGCGGACTACGAGGCGCAGACGCAGGTGAAGGCCGGGCTGGTGGTGGAATCGCTGGCGGATCTGTCGGCGTATATCTAATTTCACATCCTGGCGGACCGGACCCCGCCATAAATAAATTCTCCAAAGGAAGTCTCTCCTCATGAAAAACAGCACATCTCCGCGTGGCAGAATCTTATTCCTCGCCCAGGCGGCTGCCATCGCCGCGCTCTACGCCGGGCTGACCCTCGCCACGCCTATGCTTTCCTATGGCAGCATCCAATTCCGCTTCGCCGAGGCGCTCACGCTGCTGCCGGCGCTCACGCCCGCGGCCATCCCCGGCCTGGCGGTCGGCTGCCTGCTGGCCAACCTCGGCAGCCCCTACGGCCTGATCGACATCGTCTTCGGCACCCTGGCCACCCTGCTCGCAGCCATATGCACCTGGTTGCTGCGTAAAATCCAGTGGAAAGGGCTGCCCCTGCTTTCAGTATTGATGCCCGCGCTGTTCAACGGCGTCATCATCGGCGCGGTGATCGCCGCCACAGCCAGAACGGGTATGCTGATCATCGGCGGGTGGATTGCGCTGAGCGAGCTAGCCATCTGCTGCGCCCTGGGGCTGCCGCTCATTGCGTTGCTGCGCAAGATTCCCATGTTCAAAACAGAAACGAGGGAGTAGGAACATGCCGGACGCCTATACCGTCCCCCTGGCCAAGCTGGTGGAGGACAACGGCTTCGAAACCATCCACAGCCCACGCGAGGCGGCGCTGATCTCCATCGGCTCCCGGGAGGTCAACCGCCCGGCGCTGGTGCTGGCGGGCTATACCGAGCACTTCGACGCCGGGCGCGTGCAGTTCATGGGCATCAGCGAGCTGGACTACCTGGCCGACCTGCCGGAGAATTTGCGCACGCAGAGGCTGGAAAGCTTATTTTCGTTGAAGCCCAGCGCCGTGGTGATCACCCGCGGCCTGGCGTGCCCGCCGCAGCTGCTGGAGCTGGCCGTCAAATATGAGGTGCCGCTGCTGGGCACGTCGGAGCCCACCTCCGCGTGCATGGCGGGGCTGATCTCCTACCTCGGCATCGAGCTGGCCGAGCGCGTGACCCGCCACGGCGTGCTGGTGGAGGTCTACGGCCAGGGGGTGCTCATCCTCGGGGCCAGCGGCGTAGGCAAGAGCGAGACCGCCGTGGAGCTCATCAAGCGGGGCCACCGCCTGGTGGCCGACGACGCCGTGGAGATCCGCCGGGTGAGCGGCAAGACCCTCGTGGGCTCCGCGCCGGACAACATCCGGCACTTTGTGGAGCTGCGGGGCATCGGGGTCATCAACGCGCGGCGCATCTTCGGCATGGGCGCGGTGAAGCTCACCGAGAAGATCAACCTGGTACTGCAGTTTGAACCCTGGGACAGCGAGAAGGTCTACGACCGACTGGGCCTCGACGAGGAGACCGTGGAGATCCTCGGTATCCAGGTGCCGGTGAGCGTGGTGCCGGTAAAGCCCGGGCGCAACCTCTCCATCATCGTGGAGGCCGCCGCCATGAATAACCGCCAGAAGCTCATGGGCTACAACGCCGCCCGGGAGTTGCTGCACCAGTTGGGCATGGAGAACGAGGTGACCCCGGCGCGGCGGGAGCTGGATATATGGCACGACTATTGATAAAGGAGAAATACCATGTTTTTACAGGATTTACAGTCCCGCAACCTGCCGCCCGTGATCCCCGAGGGCATGACGGCGGAGCGGTGGCCGGAGTACCGCAAGCAATTGCTCGAGCTGTTCTCCCGGGAGGAGTACGGCTTCAGCCCTCCCCCGCCCGCAGAGGTGAGGAGCGAGGAGCTGCCCTTTGACGCAAAGGGCTGGGCGGGCAAGGCAAAGGAATACTTGGTCAAACTCAGCTTCGACACGCCGGGGGGGGAGTTCTCGTTCCCGGTGAACGTCGTATTGCCCCACAGCGACGTGCCCGTGCCGCTGGTGATCTACATCTCGTTCCGGTCCTACCCAGACTGCTATTACCTGCCGGTGGAGGAGATCATCGACAACGGCTATGCCCTGGCGACCTTCAACTACAACGACGTCTCGCTGGACGAGAGGGACGGCTGGCTGACCGACGGCCTCGCAACGATGTACCCCCGTAGCGATGACGGGACCGACTGGGGCCAGTGCGGCATGTGGGCCTTCGCCGCCAGCCGCGTGTTGGACTACGCGCTGACGCTTGACGGGATCGACGGCGGCCGCGTGTTCGTCGCGGGGCACTCGCGCCTGGGGAAAACAGCCCTGTGGTGCGCGGCGCAGGACGAGCGCTTCGCTGGCGTTGGGGTCAACGATTCGGGCTTCGGCGGCATGGCAATCGCCCGGGGCAAGCAGGGCGAGCGCACCTGCCATGTCCCCGTGCGGATCGAGCGCTGGTTCTGCGGGAATTTCCTGAAGTACGTCGACCGCGAGGACGACCTGCCCTTCGACCAGCACATGCTCGCCGCGCTGGTGGCCCCGCGGCTGCTGGGCGTGTGCAACGCAGAGATGGACCTCTGGGCCGACCCGCAGAGCGAATTTATCTCGCTGTATGAGGCGGACAAGGCCTACCGCCTGCTGGGCGTGCCTGGGCTCATCGTCCCGGCGGAGTTCCCGCCGGTGGGCGCGCAGTTCCCGGAGGGGCGCATCGGCTACAGCCTGCGGGCGGGCACGCACTTCATGAGCAGGACGGACTGGGGGTTCTACCTGAAGTTCTGGAACAGGGAGAGACCGTGAGCGGCGCATTGTCTCCCTTGATTCTGGGGCAGGCCAGGGTGCTGTTCGCGAACCTCGAAACCACGCTGCGCACCTTCGTCCCGGAGGCCGAGCTGTTCGGCATGCCCCTGTGGAAGCACGCGTACCACCTGCTGCACTCCAGCGACCGCTGGTTCATCAACCCCGCGCGATATGATGAGCCGCCCTTCCACACGCCCGGGCTGAACTCCCTGGATGACCGGGTATTCGAGCCGCGTTTGAGCCGGGAGGACCTGCTGGCCTACTGCGCGGCGATACGGGAGAAGGTGTTTGCCTATATCGCCGGGGTATCGGACGAACAGTGGGCGCAAGCGCCGGAGGGCTGCGAATTCATGCGGCTGGAGCTGATTTTGGGGCAGTTCAGGCACGTGTATGCCCACATGGGCAACATCAACGCGGTGACGATGCAGCAGACCGGCCAATGGCCCCGGGTGATCGGGCTGGACGGGGAGCAGATCAACGGGGAGCTGTGGGAATAGGCGCATAGCGATCATATAAAATACATACAGTTGGGAGAAATACTATGTACAAAGTCGGCGTGGACCTTGGCGGCACCAACATCTCCGTGGGCGTCACGGACGAGAACTGGAACATCGTCGGGCGGGGCATGCGGCCCCCCCTGGCCCCCAGCGCGGCAGACGAACTCTTCGACGACCTGGCCGCCGCCGTGCGCGAGGCCGTGTCCAACGCGGGGCTCACCATGGCGGACATCGTGAGCGTGGGCAT
>Ga0123353_10014996_pt1 | contig 11220 bp, 6 predicted proteins | sample TergutLab28metaG_3_FD_92763 | JGI IMG/M metagenome (GOLD analysis project Ga0123353, IMG submission 92763) | Labiotermes labralis P3 segment gut microbial communities from Petit-Saut dam, French Guiana - Lab288 P3 | ecosystem: Host-associated > Arthropoda: Insects > Digestive system > Gut ... | reverse complement strand
TTCAAACAATAGAAAGTTGCCGTTTGGCTCAGTTTGATATACAAGCTGGCCTCCGGAATTAAAGCGGTATTCATTTTTATCCATTGTCCTGACCGTGAATTCGCTATTCACTATAGCCATTTTTGTGGGATTTGTGCTGTATGTGCCAGGAGTTCTGTCTGATACTTCAACAGCAGTACTTGTCGGTTCATGTGCAAGGCTAATGTACTTACCCACCTGAGATGCATACTCTCCATAGTCTGTCAGAAGAAAGCCAAACATACTACCAGTAGCATCCCTTAACAGCATATTCTTGTAGTCAAGCTGATCGGCACTATTCTTGCAATCGTTTACAAGTTCTATGTCATATGCGTGACTCCAGCCTCTGCCAAAAGATGTCTTGTAGCTTGCCTGGCTGTTGTATATCCTCGAAAAATCTATCGGTACTCCCTCGTTTGGAAGGCTTACATCTGTCTGCTTGTAGAAAAAATTGCCTCTGCTTTTTTCGACATAACCTGTGCCGATCGGAAGGCCAAAATTCTGGTACTGCCAATACTCTTTCATTCCCATGCGTTTGGAAAACTCGTTTTCATCAATAACGCTTATATCCGTTTCATTTGAATATGAGCTTCTTGCTGTAACGTAACCGCTAGCATCTTTTTTAACTGCACAGACCTTGTAGTAAAGCTTTCCTTTATAACCTGCATTCGGCTCAGTGAAATAACCTGCCTTTATGTCATCTGCAATCAGGTTATCATCTGATGGAATAAATCCTGCGTAAATATCTCTGTATACTCTGTAGCTGATATCCGGAGGCGTGCTTTCGTCAATCTTGCTGCTCCATATGATATATGATTTGAAGTTGAGTTTTTGCTTACCTCCCAGATTTGTTGGAGTGTATTTTTCAAGCTCACTAAGCATGAAGTATTCTTCATCAAGCGCGTCAATATATACCTTTATCTCCCCAAGGTCATCGGGGTCGCCTGAGAAAGAGGCGAAGTTTACATACATATAGTCGCTTAGAGGGAATCCCCACTCATCAAAGAAATTAATAGTCTCTCCCGGATCTATTTCTATTGTGTCACTGTCAAACGACACATTAAAATAGTCAAGCTCTTCAGGATATTCTACATCTATCCTGAAGCTGGCAGCCTGTTTTTCAAACTCAACCAGCTCGCAGCTGTCCTCAGTGTCCCAGCCACTTAAATCAAAAACATCAGCATTTTTTATGATATTGCTGCTAAAAATCGGCATTCCTTCTTCATCATATCCTACCGCAAATACGTTGTACGGCGTGTTTTGTATGTACTTAGGCGTACTATTGCCCCTTGGTAGTGTGCTAAAGTCATCCTCATATATCTCGCCACTGCCTGCCCACATACCATCTATGTACCACTCGATGTCAGATGGCAGAGATTTTTCTTCATCTGCTTGTAGTTCAAGCTGGGTGGTGCTTGTAGGAAGGGTGAATACTGGGCCCATTCCTACCTGCGAATCGGGTCTTTTGATATGAAAATCGCCCACGCTGAGGCATGCATCAGTCTCTTCCACTTGCTTCGTTATATTAAACTGGCTGCTTGCGATATTATCCCCTGCATCACAAGCAATAAGCCTAAACACATATGTCATGCCAGCTTGATACTGTGGAACCGAAAGGTCTATAAAGCAAAGCCTATCATTCAGTATCTCTCTTGTTCCTGTAAATATTTGCTGATAACAAGAATCTGATTCCCCTTGTGCTTTGTATTCAACCTTCCAGCTTGTTAAGTATTTGTCTGTAATAGTGCCATATAAATATCCTCCGGTAAAGCCACTGATAACTGCAATAGGCGGCGTACTATCCCATAGAAGATGAACATCTCTTGCTTCACCGGGTTGCCCGTCCGTGCCTACGTGTCTTAGCTTCATATAGTAGTTTTCTATTCCGGGAGGGGTAAGTTGAGCTGTGAAGCTGCCGTTTGTAACGCCTATGCCTGCTGCACTCAGCCACACACCTGTCCCACTTACCTGATACTCTGTTCTGTTGATCAGTTCTGCTGGCTCATTTGTGCCCCAGCTCACTGTGACAGCTCCCGTGCTGCTTACTTTTCCGGGTTCAAACATTGGCATATTAAGCGTATTAGATATGGTTACCGCCTTACTCGTTGTGAATTTGAGACCAACATAGTCTTCAGCGTCCATCTTCATGATGTATTTATCGTTTGGATAATTGCGGGTATCAAAGTCATATTTGAAGGTGACAGGTTCTGTAAAAGAATCCGCAATAAGACCTTTGGAAACCATAATACTACCGCTGCTTACTATTCCGCTGCCATCATCTTTATATAGCTTCAAGGTGCTCTTGTTTGGGTTTATCGCTTCTTGCCCTGCCTCATCGCTGATATGTATTTCTATACTTGCCATACCGCTTAAGCTTGTCTGTACAACAAATTTGCCCTTTGGGGCATCCACATCCTTGCAATATAATGTGGGTTGGGTGTTGCCCGACATATTGCCGGCAGTATCGGTCGCTCTGGCATATATTTTGTATATCCCTGATTTGATGCCTAAGTCAGAAGCGGCAAGCCGGAACGATCCGGTGTATGGGGTGTATGGGCTTCCTTGTGAAATGACTGTGCCACTTAGGTTTGGTGCCTTGAAGGCGGATGCCGCCTCCCCTTGTTTTTCTATGGCGTACTGCACGCCTGAAGCCACTATCTTTGACTGGTTTTCAATGAAGTTGTTGAAATTGATTTGAGGATTTGTGTCCATTGTCCACTTGCGCCCGTAGTTGTCTTGGGTTGAGCTGTTGACTGTCACGCTTAGTGTCCCCGGCGTAGGTTTTATACTATCAAAGTAGTAAGGGTACGTCCTCTCGCTGAAATTGCCTGCCCTGTCTGTTACCCTGAGAACCAATGTATGCCCGCGTGAGTCGTTCTGCATGAATGCCCCGGCAGGGAAAGTATATGAGCCTACACTCGGATTTGCTGTAAGGGAGTTTACCTGAACCAATCCGGTATTGGTTCCGTCAGGGCGTTTGATATATGTCTGGATGCTGACTGCTTTCACGCTACATACAGGGTTCGCTGCATCTGCCGCGCTATTCCAGCTGATCTTAGGTATTCCTCCATAATTTCCGGGGGTAGCATTTGTCACAGGGGTAACTGGTGTTGCAGCCATGGTCGCTTGTGGCGGCGCAGTACCATCGACATGCACCCATGTAACCTTGGATGTGCCTACTGCGCCATTCAGGTCGATACCTCTTACAGCTATTGCGTAGCATCCCTCCGCAACTGTCAGAGAAATGTTTGTACTGCCTGCCGCCCCGTCTGACACGCTTTTCAGGGTTGTCCAGTCTTTTACCGTGGTGCCACCATTCTGTGTGTGGCCGGTCGCGCTAGTGACGCCTTTGATTACGCGATATTCTATCTTTCTGATGTTTGCCTTAGGGGTTATATTACCCCAGTTCACAGTAAATGAGTATGTGCCGGGTTTTGGATATGTCGGGGTTGCCGACAGCGATGTAGCTGAGTCGGGCGTATTCGTATATGAAACCACAAGCTGTGGCTTTTTTTCTGATGCCTGCGCCGAATTGAACTTGCGCCAGCATTCGGGTTCCTGACTTGCCGTTCCTTCTTTTTGGTAAAAAACAAAACCATAGTTGGTGGCATTTCCATGTACCCAGTTCTGTACTGCGCTTGCGACATTCCATTCCACCCAGACACCCCTGCCTGCGTATGACTTGGATTGATATGCACTAAACAGGCTTGTGTCTGCTTTTGAGCAGCCTAGGCTGTCCCAGGTGCTTGAGGCGGTAAATGATTTTTTCGCAAGGCCAAGGTATGCTGTCGTTGCCTGATTATTAAAGTAAGTATGAAACTGATAAACACGTAATGTGGCTTTGCTAATGCCTGCATTTTTGGGGATATTCGTCGTGCTGCAATCGAATTTAAGAAGTGAGCGGTTATAGCCTGTCGTCGCATCATAATATCCGGCTTTCAATTCCGTAGCACTCCCGTATGATGTTTTTGAGTATTTCGATGATATATATATGTCTGTCGGGCTATTGATTGTCGGATCCACAAAGATTGGGAATACTCTGTCAGAATCGTTTAGCCATTCATCTGAAAATCGATATGTGATCTTAAGGCCATCTTCTTTCGGATCGATAATTACCTCTTTTTCATCGCAGTATACTGGTTCCATTGCGCCGTTTTGACTTGAGTCGTAGATAATAAGGTCGCCAAGCTCAAATATGACCTCATTTGTCTCCGGGTTTACGAATGCCCAGGCTTTAAATTCTTCTCTGGTTTTAGCTTCTTCATTTCCTTCATTTTTTCCAACCATTTCTTCATCGATTATTTCCTGGCTGTTGGCATTGACCTCCTTGGCTTCCAGCCCTTTGGACTTGATTTCAAAACTATACTGTGTTGGTGCATCCTTGCTTTCGAGTATCAAGGTTTCCTTGATCCCAGAGGGCATCACCTCATATCCTAAAGAGGTTTCTGTGGCAACATTAGGATAGAGGATTTTATTATCTTCTGGTATTGCGGTTGCCCTGTTTTCTGAAGGTATCGGGTCACCTTCTTTTTCCTTGTCGCCATCTGGATGTTCTTCGGCATTTGATGGTACTGCAAGGGATGTCGGGAACATCGATATTTCATACTCCAATGGCTTTTTTTCGTCTTTGCCACAGGTATTGCCTGATATGGATAACCTGAAACCGTCTTCTGCCCCGGAAAAGGATATATTTTCTTTTGTGGCTTTTGTCTCATATTTCCCGGATTTCTTGTTATATTCAATTGTCCTGTCGATAGGCTCGAATATACCTTCATCATTTTCGTAGTTGATTGGCACCTGCGAAATCACGACCTCATAACTGCCATTGCTCATCTCATATACGTCGAGTTTTCCGTATTCAAATCAGCGGCTTCTGCCACCCTGTGAGGGTCGTTCGGTCCTCTTTTTATACCATCTTCAAGATCCATGTCCTGCTTTCCCGGCACAGCTGGGTTACTGGCTTCACCGCCCAAATCTTCATCTGCAAACGAGCCTGATGGGATTACAGAACATAGGAAAACAAATACTATAAAGAGGCTGAAAGCTTTTCTGAAATCGTGGTGTGAATAGCTTCTATCTTTGTGGGATGGCAAAGGCATGGGAAACTCCTTTTTATTTATTTATGTTTGTTTTAAGCACTAAGAAGATGTGGATCACATAGCAATTTCAGTATATTCGATGAGGTCTGTAACTGCAATGATTAATTTACGTTGACTGATTAATTTACGTTGACTCCGTTTTACCATATTGCCAAACGACGGGTTGATGCGTTGTCTATTCATTTGGTTATGCAAATAGGACATGCCTAAGCCTTATTTCTTTTCTGATTTATGCTGAATTCGTTAGTTTCATAAGATATACTTACCACATAGATAACAGGGTTAATATCTTAGATAAGTGGAGGAAACGATAATGAAAAAAGGTTTGCTGATATTTACCATCATACTAGCGCTAATGATGAGTATCGCATTTCTTCCGGGCTGCAATAGTGGTGATAGTAACGACGAAAAAGCTGTATTGGATGGAACCCCATCAAATGATGCAGATGAGATGCCGGAGCTTCCTGATGAGGTAAAAGAGATAAATGATAAAACATTTGAGATTGTAAAGAAATATGCCGCGGAACTTGACGGAGAATGGGGAGATGAACACGTTGCGCTGATCGAATCCGGGCAGGGAGAAGGATATAAAGGCTTTGAGGATATGCGCTTAATCCTAGAAGGATATATAGAGGAAAGCGGCGCTCTTTACATCTATGCGCTGTACCCGACAGGCTCAGGTGAAATGCCCTTCATGATAACAGTAGACGGCTCTGCTGACCCGGATGATTTTGGCTTCAAGATAACATGGGAACAACCCTTTACATCTGCGTGGGAAGGCACCCCTGCAACATCAGGTTGTGCATACTTTGATAAATACACCATAAACGATCTTGCCTGGTCTGCATATGCGCCGGTTCATGATAGTGCCGGTGAAGTCGTATGCATACTTGGAGTTGACTATCCTGCCCCCGAGATAAATGACTATCCAGAATGGAACAGTGAGTCTGATGAGTGGAACGGAGTAGAAATATTGTTTTGATTCCGAATAGTTGATAGTTGTTACAATCATGAAATAGCACAATACCGGACAATAAAAACTCAGTATACAGAGGTGTTTTTTGGCGGAAGAAAAAGAAAAAGGAAAAATCAGGATATACAAAAGTCTCCTTATATGCGTACCGGCTGTGTTTCTGATCGTGTTGGTTTTTATCGCCCGAGTTCAGGGCTCGGACTTTACGGAAACTCCGGCTCCCGGTATAGAGAACGGAACGGGTCTATATGAAACCGGCTCAAATGACTCAAGTACAAATCAGGAGACAATGTCTTTAAGCGACGGTACGGGATCCAAGGCGGCCGGATCCGGAGAAAGTTCTGAAGAAAGTATAGAACAAAAAGAAATGCCCTCATACAAAATAAGTTTTATCAACGGTGACCCTCTTCCGAAAAAAACTGCCATCAATATCAAATACGGAAAGAAAATAAAAGGAATGCCAAAGCCGGAAAAGCAGGGTTATAAATTCAAAGGCTGGTACACGGCTCGCTCGGGCGGAGAAAAAATCAAAGCGGGAGAAGCATCGACTTTCACCCATGACATAAAATTATACGCGCGCTGGGAGAAACTCAATAAAGCTGTCGATCAGAGTACCCGCAGCTTGCCCGTTCTTACATATCATCAGTTCATCGACACGGAAAAAGGGGAAAAAGCCAAGGCGGATCTTTCGGCAGACTACATGCCGGTATCTGTGTTCAAAGAGCAGATGGAATTTCTTGCGGGGGACAAATATTATACTCCCAGCTGGGATGAAATATACGATTATTTAAAAGGAAAAATTGAATTACCGAAAAAAAGTGTAGTGATCACGATTGATGACGGTGCCGCTTCTTTTTACGATCACGCCGTACCCATTCTCGATAAATACAAGTTGCGCGCAACAGGCTTTATTATCACCAAGCATCTTAAAAAGGACAGTATTCAAAAGTTCAACTCCCGGTATGTAAGCCTTCAGTCGCACAGCCATAACATGCACGGCGGTAATAAAAACAAGCTGGTAACAAATCAACCTTACAATGATGTTTTAAAAGATCTTAACAAGTCGGTCGAGATCCTGGGCAATAGTGATGCCTTTTGTTATCCCTTCGGATATAAAAACGACTCGGCAGTAAAGGCTTTGAAAGAAGTCGGATTCAAAATGGCCTTTACCACCACATACGGGTCTTTATATCCGGGTATGGATCCCTATTCCCTGCCGCGTATAAAAATAAATGCCGGGATGACCATCTCGGAGTTCGCGCATCAAATCAAAATCGCATAGGAATCAAACATAATTAATTCACGCATATCAAAAATCAATAAAAAATCAATGCAGAAAACCTTCTTGACATGCGTATATCAATCGGTCATAATGAATATTACAAATCACGATTTGTATAATCGTGATTAGAAGGATACAAAGAGGAGCATATCAATGTTTATCGGCCGTAAGCAGGAACTTGATTTTTTTGAAGAAAAATATAATACCCCCGACGCCCAGCTTGTTGTGCTGTATGGCCGGAGGCGTATCGGAAAAACCGAACTATTGCATAAATTTTGTGAGGGGAAACCACATGTCTTTTTTACATGCCGCGAACTGTCAGACAACAAGCAGATAGAGGCATTTTCGGAGCGTATTTTAAACGCCGGAAACCCTGCGGCAAAATATATAGACGTATTTCAGGATTGGGAAGCGGCATTTAAAGGGATTTTGGAGATGCCAACAGGCAAGAAGAAAAAATTGTTGGTCATTGACGAGTTCCCGTATATGTGCAAAGGAAATCGATCAATTCCTTCGATTTTGCAATTTTTGTGGGATGAGAAATTTAAAAACCAAAATATCATGATCGTCCTCTGCGGCAGCGCAATGAGTTTTATGGAAAAAAACATCCTGTCTGAAAAAAAGCCGCTTTATGGGCGTACGACAGGAATTTATAAAATGAATGAATTATCGTTTGATGATGCCATCAAGTTTTTCCCAGAATATTCCGATGAGGACAAAATGTATGCGTATGCAATTCTGGGAGGTGTCCCTCATTATCTGCGGCAGTTTGATCCGGCACTGACCCTTCGGGAAAACATTATTAAGAATGTGCTTACAAAAGGCTGTGTTTTATATAGTGAGGTGGAATTTTTGATCAGACAGGAACTGCGTGAACCGGCTTTATACAACACAGTCATTGAATCAATTGCATTAGGAAATACTAAACTAAATGACATATATACTAAAACGCAGTTGGACAAATCCAAGATAAGTGTATATCTGAAAAATCTTATTGACTTACAAATACTGGAACGAGAATTTCCGGTTCTTACAAGCGGAAAAGAGCATGCGATCCAAACCCGTGGCCTGTACCGAATAACGGACAATTTCTTCCGCTTTTGGTTTAGTTTCGTATTTACCAACTTGACTGATTTGGAATCCGGTGATGCGGAAGATGTCTTTAAATATGCTGTTTCTCCGCAATTGAACAACTTTGTTTCGCCTATATTCGAAAGAGTGTGCAGAGATTTTCTTCGCAAGAAAAATCGCACGGGAGAGCTGCCATTTCGTTTTTCAAAATCAGGCAGATGGTGGGGAAAGCAAAAAAAGATAATTTCAGACGACAACGGGGAAAGAGAAATCACCTCGATTATTTCGGAAATCGACATAGTAGCGGCTGATGAGAAATTAAAAAAATATATCCTGGGAGAATGTAAATTCCGGAATTCCGAACCGGAAGTAAGTGATCTCAACCGGTTGAAGGAAAAATCAACAGTGGTAAAAAAAGGATCTGCGATATGGTACATGCTTTTTTCCAAATCGGGTTTTTCAAAAGAGCTGATGGCGCAGGCAAAAAAAGATGAAAGGCTCAAATTATTTTCTCTGTCTGATATCGTAAATTCCGTTTCTTGCCGACAGGAAGAAAAACGTCTATGATAGAGAAATAATAAAGAAAGAGAAATAATAAAAGAAAACGGGAAAGGTAATGCGAATGACCAACAAAGCACCGAAAAAACCGATGACGATGACCCAGAAAATCCTCGCAGCACATGCGGGGCTTCCGGAAGTTTACCCCGGGCAGTTCATTGAGGCTAAACTGGATATGGTTCTCGGAAATGACATAAGCGGACCTGTAGCTATCAATGAATTTCACAAGATGGAGAAGAAAAAAGTTTTCGATAAATCCAAAATCGCTCTTGTCCCCGATCACTATACTCCGAACAAGGATATAAAAGCGGCGGAACAAGCCAAGATACTGCGTGACTTCGCAAAAGAACAAAAAATCATAAATTACTTTGAAGTCGGTGAAATGGGTATCGAACATGTTCTGTTGCCGGAAAAAGGTCTGGTGACGGCCGGTGACCTTGTCATCGGTGCGGATTCCCATACCTGCACATACGGTGCACTCGGCGCATTTTCCACCGGTGTCGGGGGAACTGATATGGCGGCAGGAATGGCAACCGGAAAAGCCTGGTTCAAGGTGCCTGCGGCAATCAAGTTTGACTTGCATGGGAAGCTTCCAAAATGGATAAGCGGTAAGGACATCATATTGCATATAATCGGACTTATCGGAGTCAGTGGTGCTCTTTACCGATCTATGGAATTTACGGGGACCGGTCTCAGCCAGCTCACGATAGATGACCGGTTTACGATAGCAAACATGGCAGTAGAAGCAGGCGCAAAAAACGGTATTTTCCCGGTAGATGAGAGAACCCGCGCCTATCTTATGAGTCATAAAAACAAACAGCAGCCAAGACGGCCGGTTGTTTATAAAGCAGATAAGGATGCAGAATACGAAAAAACAATAGAGATCGATCTTGAAAACCTGAGACCCACCGTTGCTTTTCCTAGTGTCCCGGATAATACCAGAACGATCGACAGCGTCGGAAACGTAAAGATAAACCAGGCAGTCATCGGAAGCTGCACAAACGGCAGGCTCGAAGACATGGCTGTAGCGGCAAAAATATTTAAGGGCAAAAAACTTGCGGAAGGTGTCAGATGTATAATTCTGCCCGGTACACAGCAGATTTATCTGGAATGTGTAAAGCTCGGTTATGCCGAAATATTTATAAAAGCGGGGTGCGTCATGTCGACACCGACATGCGGCCCCTGCCTGGGCGCTCATATGGGAATACTTGCGGAAGGTGAACGGGCAGTGTCAACAACTAACAGGAATTTCACGGGGCGCATGGGTCACACCGATTCAGAAGTGTATCTAGCAAGCCCTGCCGTTGCGGCAGCATCAGCTATTGCCGGCAAACTGGCAGATCCCGAAAAAATACACAGGAGGTAAGAATGGGCAGAGTATATAAATACGGAAATAATATCGATACATATGCGATCATTCCCGCGCGCTATTTTAATATCACAGAACCAAAGGAGCTCCTCCGTCATGTCATGGAGGATATCGACAAGGATTTTGCGAACAATGTAAAGCGCGGCGATATCATTGTTGCCGGCGAAAACTTCGGTTCCGGCTCTTCGCGCGAACTTGTACCCCTGGTTCTGAAAGCAAAAGGGATAAAGGCAGTCATCGCTCCTACATTTTCGCGGTTTTTTTACAGAAATGCGTTTAATATAGGCCTTCCGATCCTGGAATCGGAGGAAGCAAGCAAAAAAATCGACGAGGGTGATGAAGTCAATGTGAACCTAAAGACCGGCAGGATCGTAAACAGAACAAAAGACGAGACCTATCAGGCAGAGCCCTATCCTCCTTTTATGCAGGAGCTGATAGAAAACGACGGTCTTGTCGGATATGTTAAAGCAAAAAATTAACCGGGGGCTTTTCTATCATGAGTACAGAACTATCCGCAGATGAGAAAACAATCGACGAAATACTGGCGCGGCTTTTTATTACAACATTTAAAATCGAAGAGCGAATGGTTGCAAAAACATCCGGTTACAGCCTTTCGATATCCGAGCTTCACGCATTGAGAGAAATTGGTTTCGGTGAGGAAAAAACAATTACTCAGGCGGCAAAAGGCCTGAAAATCAGCGTCAGCGCCCTTACGATCGCAATGAATAAATTGGTCTCAAAAGGTTATGTCGAAAGACAAAGAGATAAACTGGACAAGCGGATAGTTAAGCTTAAGCTCACCGAAAAAGGACGAATAGCTCTTGAGAAACACAATGAGTTTCACAAGAAT
>Ga0123353_10014995_pt1 | contig 11220 bp, 12 predicted proteins | sample TergutLab28metaG_3_FD_92763 | JGI IMG/M metagenome (GOLD analysis project Ga0123353, IMG submission 92763) | Labiotermes labralis P3 segment gut microbial communities from Petit-Saut dam, French Guiana - Lab288 P3 | ecosystem: Host-associated > Arthropoda: Insects > Digestive system > Gut ... | reverse complement strand
GTAAAATCCACCTGGACGAGCGGGACATTGTCTTTTCGATCCTGAAATGCAGGAAGCGCATCGCGGAAAGAAACGCGCAGTGCCTGAACAGATAATGAAGCATGAAGCATTAAGCATTAAGCATTAAGAATTAAGAATTAAGCATTAGGACGGATGGTTGGGGTATGAATCAATTTTTGGTGATGATTTTGGCGGCGGGTGCGGCCATGGGAACCACCGCGCTGCTGGGGTATGTGTTCATCCCCTGGCTGCACAAGCTGCGCTTCGGGCAGGTGATCCTGGATATCGGGCCCAGCTGGCACAAGCATAAGCAGGGCACGCCTACCATGGGCGGGTTCATGTTCATCATCGGCATCGTCGTCTCGGCGGCGGCGGCCTTCGCGGCGGATTTCGCCATGGGGGGCAGGCTGCTTTCGGGCGCCCTGCCGGACTACGTGGAGCAGCAGACGAAGGTCAAACTGGTCTCCGGGCTGATCATGGCTGTGCTCTTCGCCCTGATGGGCTTCGCGGACGACTACGTGAAGGTCGTGAAAAAGCGCAACATGGGCCTGACCGTAGTGCAGAAGACCGTGGCGCAGATATTGATCAGCGCCGGGTATCTGATCAGCCTGTGGCTTTCCATGGGCAAAAACCCCTATACCCTCATCCCGTTTCTGGGAGACAAAGCGCTGTTCACCGGCACGCCGCTGTTTTTCGTGTTCGGCTACGTGATCATCTACGCCACCGTGAACGCCGCGAACTTCACCGACGGCGTGGACGGCCTGTGCTCGGGCGTGACCATCACGGCGGCGGCGGGGTTGCTGGTGTTCGCCGTGCTGCGCGGGATGTTCGGCGTGGGGGTCGTGGCCGCGGCGACAGTTGGCGGCCTGGCGGGCTTCCTGGTGTGGAACCACAACCCCGCCAAGGTGATTATGGGGGACACGGGCTCGAACTTCCTGGGCGGGCTGATGCTGGCCATCGCCTTCGCGCTGGATTGCCCTGTCATATTGCTGCTCATCTGCCTCATATATGTGATTGAGGGCATGTCGGACGTCATACAAATCGGCTACTACAAGCTCTCGGGCGGCAAGCGCGTGTTCAAGATGGCGCCCATCCACCACCACTTCGAGATGAGCGGCTGGAAGGAAAAGAAAATCGGCGTGGTGTTCTCGCTGGTGAACCTGCTGGGCGCGGCCGCGGGGCTGGCGGCGGTGTGGTTCGGGCTGAGGGCGTTTTTGGTATACTAGATTTTAGACATTAGAATTAGATTTTAGAGCTTGGGGGGAAGCCCATGGCCCGCGACGAAACCCTGGAATGGGGCGCCGCAAGGCGATCATTGAAAAAGCCCCCGTTGGCGCAGAGACTCTTCGCCTACGGCGGCTTCGATTTTCCCTTCATGCTCATCGTCACGGTGCTGCTGTGCATTGGGCTGGTGATGATGTTCTCCGCCAGTTACGTCAACGCCCTGAAGCACGAAAATGACGCCTACTATTACATCAAGCGCCAGGGAATCTTCGCGGTGCTGGGCATCGCGGCCATGCTGGGCATCTCCAAGGTGAACCTCGGCGTGCTGCGTAAACTGGCCGTGCCCGCCCTGGCGGTCTCCTTCGCGCTGCTGGTGATTGTGCTGTTCTACCACACGAACCTGGGCGAGTTCAAGCGATACATGCCCGTGCCCGGCATAGGCTCCTTCCAGCCCTCAGAGGTGGCGAAGATGGCGCTGATCCTCTTTTTCGCCTACGCCATGGAGAAATTCCAGCGGCCCAGCTATGCCCTCTCGCGGGAGGCGGGGCTGATCTCGGGCCGGGGCACGCGGCTGCGGCGCTTCGTGCTGCGTTGGTGGAGCACGGGGCTCTATATGTCCGTGCTGCTGGCCATGGTGGCGCTGATCTACCTGGAAAACCATATCTCCGGCATGATCATCACCCTGGGGATAGGCGCGCTGATGATCTTTATCGGCGAGCAGCGCATCCCCCTGTGGATCTACGCGGCCATCGCGGGCGTAGCCGTGCTGGGCGTGCTGACGGTCCTGAGGAATCCCTCCATCCTGCCCGAGCACGCGGCCGCGCGCATCGAGTCCTTCAAGGACCCCATGAGCGATTTGCAGGGCGACGGCTGGCAGACCTACCAGTCCCTGCTGGCGGTGGGCTCGGGGGGCTGGTTCGGCCAGGGCTTCGGCAACTCCATCCAGAAGCACCTCTACCTGCCCGAGCCGCAGAACGACTTCGTGTTCGCCATCGTGTGCGAGGAGCTGGGCTTTGTCGGCGCGTTTTTGATCCTGCTGCTGTTCATCGCGCTGGTGTGGCGCGGCTTCATGATCGCCCTGCACACCAAGGAGCGCTTCGGCTCCCTGCTGGTCATCGGCATCGTGCTCCAGGTTGGGCTCCAGACGGCGCTGAACATCGGCGTGGTGACCGCCGTGCTGCCCAACACGGGTATCCCCATGCCCTTCTTCAGCTACGGGGGCACGGCCCTGCTCATGCTCATGGCGGAAATGGGGATTGTCTTAGCTGTGAGCCGGGTGAGCAGGGAGATCAAGCGATGAAAAAAGAATTCTCAACCAGGCCTGAGACAATCTCCGCAGAATATTGCAAGGCCTGCGGGTGCAGCTGGCAGGCGTTTGTAACAGCCATGCCCTCGCTGGAGTTCGTCGTCACAGGCTGGAAAAAGAACGGGAAGGAGAACGCCTGCCTGCAAGCCTGGTCGGCCTTCACGAGCGACGGAGCGGACGGCTTCATCTGTGTGATGCGGCTGTGCGGCAGGCACGCGCAAAAGTCGCTGAAACGCACAAAAGCTTGCGTATTGAACGTTCCTTCGAATGACATCCTGGACCTTTGCAGCAAAACGATAGGGAACAACCAGTACGATACGGACGAAATCACCGCCTCGGGCCTCACGGCGGAACCGGCCACAAAGGTCAATGCCCCGCGCATCAAAGAGTGCTTCCTGAACATCGAATGCAAGCTTTTGTGGAGGCACAGGGGCTGGTATGCGGTGAAGGCCGTCAATATCTGCATGGACGAAGAGTATTACGATGAAAGCAAGCGCGGCAGATACGGAAAGTCCGGCTATGTATTGCTGATCGATCAGCCCACCAATCCGGAGACGGGAGAGATCACGCACTTCGTCGGCCCCGCGATCATAGAACAGGGCGATGAAGTTGCGTGGGTAACAAAATAGCAAACAGACCTGTAGGGGCGGCTAGCAAGCCGCCCGCGCACAAAACATATTTCATTTCCGTCGGGCGGCTTGCTAACCCGCCTCTACAGGCCATCATGGAGGTAACACCATGTTCGACACCAAAACCATCCTTTTTGCCGCCGGGGGCACGGCGGGGCACATCAACCCGGCGCTGTCTGTAGCCGGGCTGCTGCGCTACCTGCACCCCGGTTGCGGCATCCATTTCGTCGGCACGGCGGACCACATGGAGGCCAAGCTCGTGCCGGACGCGGGCTACGCCTTCCACACCATAGAGATCAGCGGCTTCCAGCGTTCGTTCAGCCCGGCGGGCATCAAGCGCAACCTAAGCACCCTGCGCAAGCTGCTGAGCGTCACGGGGCAGGTGAAGCGGCTGCTGGATGAGATCCAGCCGGACCTCGTCGTGGGCTTCGGCGGCTACGTCAGCGGGCCGGTGCTGCGCGCGGCGGCAAAAGCGGGCATCCCCACGGCCATCCACGAGCAGAACGCCTTCCCCGGCGTGACCAACAAGGCCCTGGCCAAGATGGTGGACGCCGTGATGCTCACCGACATGGCCGCGCGGGCGCGCATGAAATGCAAAAATAAGCCCGTCGTCACGGGTCTGCCCATCCGCCGGGAATTCTACGCCTGCACCCGGGGCCAATGCCGCGGCGAGCTGCGCCTGGACGCCCGCCCGCTGGTGCTGTCCATGGGGGGCTCGCAGGGGGCGCGCAGCCTGAACGGGGCCGTATGCGGGATGATCGCCCAGCTGTGGCCCGGGCGCGAGGCCTACTTTTGCCATGCCTACGGCCAGGGCGGCCGAAGCCTGCCGGAGGACCTGCGCTCCAGGGGCGTCAACATCGATGCCCCGGAGATCGACCTGCGGGAATACATCAGCGATACGGCCCGCTGCATGGCCGCGGCGGACCTGTTCATCGGCCGGGCGGGGGCCAGCACCATCTGCGAATTGCAGGCCCTGGGCAAACCCGCCATCCTGGTGCCCTACCCCTACGCGGCGGAGAACCACCAGTATTTCAACGCCAAAACGCTTGCGGACGCGGGCGCGGCCGTCATCATCGAGGACAGGGACCTCACGCCGCAGCTGCTCGTTAAAACCGTCAAAGAGCTCATCGCCGACCCCGCCCGCCTGCGCTCCATGGGCGAAGCGGCCAGGGCCATGGCCGTCACCGACGCCAACGAGCGCATTTACGAGGTGCTGTGCAGTCTGATATAGCACGAAGTCAGCGCAAGCGCTGCTTTCAACCCCTGGCTCCTCCGCGTGGGAGGAGCTCCGCCCGCAGGCGGTGAGGAAGGCATCGCGGAGCGATACCAGCCTTCGCGGAGCGACGCATCTTTTCCGCAGATAAACACTGTCAACTTCTCGTCCCCCCGCATACAATATCATGTAAAAAAGTATGCGGGAGGAAGTGCCGCGATGGCTTCATTTCTAATCCGGGGCGGAACCCGCCTGGAGGGCGAACATACGGTGCAGGGGGCGAAGAACAGCGCTCTGCCCATCCTGGCGGCCACGGTGGCGGCCAAAGGCGAGTGCGTGGTCTGCGGCTGCCCGGACCTCTCCGACGTGCGGGCCACCCTGAAGATCCTGGAATACCTGGGCTGCGCTGTGAAACGGCAGGAGGGCGCGATCGTCGTCGATTCCTCGAACCTGCGCGGCTGCGAGATTCCGGAAAGCCTCATGCGCGAGATGCGCTCGTCGATTGTATTCCTGGGGCCGCTGCTCTCTGCCATGGGCTGCGCGCATTTGAGCGCCCCCGGCGGCTGCGAGATCGGCGAGCGGCCCATCGATATGCACCTGGAGGCCATGCGGTCCCTGGGCGTGCGGATCGTCGAGGAGGACGGCCGGCTGCGCTGCGACGCCAGGCATGGACTCAGGGGCGCGCGCTGCTCGCTGTACTTCCCCAGTGTGGGGGCGACGGAGAACCTCATGATCGCCGCGAGCACGGCCAAAGGCGTCACAGTGCTCACCAATGCCGCGCGTGAACCCGAAATCGCGGACCTCGCGGCCTTTCTCAACGCCTGCGGGGCGAAGATCTACGGGGCGGGGGAGGGCACCCTGGTCATCGAGGGCGTGGAGCGCCTGCACGGCGCGGATCACACCGTCATCCCGGACCGCATCACCGCCGTGACCTTCCTGGCCGCCGCGGCCCTCACCGGCGGGGAAATTCTCCTGCGCCACGCGCAGCCGGCCCACATGGACGCCATGCTCGCCGTGCTGGAGCAGTCGGGCTGCCGGCTGCGCCGCCCGGGCGGCGGTCAGCTGCACTTGGCGCTGCGGGGCCGCCCGCGCCGCCTGCCCACCATACGCACCATGCCCTATCCCGGCTTTCCCACCGACGCCCAGGCCGTCTTCATGGCCCTGGCGTGCCTGGCGGAGGGCGCGAGTATCATCACCGAGACGATTTTCGAGAACCGCTTCCGCCACGTGGCGCAGCTGCGGCGCCTGGGCGCGTTCATCCGCGTGGAGGGCCGCGTGGCCGTGGTGGAGGGGCGGCGGCAATTGGCGGGCGCGCAAGTGGATGCCTGCGATTTGCGCGCGGGGGCGGCGCTGGTGCTGGCGGGCCTGGCCGCCGAAGGCGAGACCCGCGTTCGCAAGATCCACCATGTGGACCGCGGCTGCGAGCATTTCGAGGAGGATTTGGCGCTGCTGGGCGCGCACATCATCCGGGAGGAGAACGAACTTGACCAATCAGACGGGGCGTGCCAAACATAGGAAGAAAAAATCAATGAACCCCAGGGCCTTTCGCAAGTTCGTGAGGGCCATGCTGGCGCTTGCCCTGCTGGGGGGACTCGCGGCGCTGTCGCTGACGGTGCTCTTCCCCGTGCGGCGCTGCACGGCCGAAGGCCAGACCCGCTACACGGCGGATGAGTTCGCCGAAGCAATGGAGATAGGCGCAGCAAAGATGAACCTCTTCGCGGCGGATACGGCCATGCTGATCGAGAAGGTGCACGCCGCCCTGCCCTACGCGCGCGTGGTGAAGATATCGCGCCGCCCGCCCGGCACGCTGCACCTGGTTGTGGAGGAGCGCGCCGCCGCTTTCGCTCAGCAGCAGGACAAGCTCTGGTGGCTGCTGACGCAGGATGGGCGGCTGCTGGGCACGGAGCCGGCGATGCCGGAGGGCCTGATGCCCATCACCGGCGCTGCGCTGCTGGATCCCGTCGCCGGCGAGGAGGCCGCCTGGAAGAACGCCTTCACCACCCCGCAGGACATCGCGGCGCTGCTCGCCTGCCTGCGGGAGAGCAGCCTGTGGCCCGACATCACGGCCCTGCGCATCTCCACCGCCGCCCCGCCCGACGCCATCTACCAGGACCGTATCAGGATACGTTTCGGTACGGCTACGCCCTCGGTGGCTACCAGCCAGGAGGCCATGCTGGCCGAAAAGCTGCGTATGGCCGAGGAGGTCATCGCCGAAAAGAACGCCCAGAATCCCTTGCAGCGCGGCATTCTGGACCTGAGCACCTACGGCAAGGCCTATTTTACGGCGGACTGGGATTGACAAATTTGATGGATTGCGGTTTATGTACGGGCGGCTTGCTGGCCGCCCCTACAGATGAATTCTATCGCGCAGCCTGTAGGGGTGGCCAGCGAGCCATCCGAAACAGAAAAAACTAAGCTTTTCTAAATTTATCCCTTGTGTTTTACCAAAGTCTATGCTAGAATAGATTGAATGAATTTGAGTATTGGGGGGAAAGCAATTGCCTTCTTTTGAGCTGGCCAACGATGTGGCCTCGGCCGTGCAGATCAAAGTCATAGGGGTGGGCGGCGGCGGCGGCAACGCCGTGAACCGCATGGTCACCGGGGGCGTGCAGGGCGCGGAATTTCTCGTGGTGAACACGGACAAGCAGATCCTCGGGGAATCCATCGCCACGCACAAGATACAAATCGGCGAGCGCACCACGCGGGGCCTGGGCTGCGGGGGCGACCCCGGCATCGGCATGAAGGCCGCCGAGGAGAGCCGCGAGTCCATCACCGACATCCTGCGCGGGGCGGACATGGTGTTCATCACCGCGGGCATGGGGGGCGGCACGGGCACCGGCGCCGCGCCCATCATCGCGGAGATTTCCAAGGAAATGGGCATCCTGACCGTGGGCGTGGTCACCAAGCCCTTCAAATTCGAGGGCAAGCTGCGCATGGAGCAGGCCGTCAACGGCATCAAGCGCCTGACCGACTGCGTGGACAGCCTCATCGTCATTCCCAACGAGCACCTCAAGCGCCTGAAGACCGACGGCAAGCTGCCCATGAAGGAGGCCTTCGCCATGGCCGACCAGGTGCTGGTGGAGGGCGTGCGCAACATATCCGAGCTCATCAAGGTACCCGCGTACATCAACCTGGATTTCGCGGACGTCAGCGCCGTGATGCGCGCCGCGGGCTACGCCCACCTGGGCGTGGGGCGCGCCAAGGGTCCGGACAAAGCCAAGCAGGCCGCCCAGCAGGCAGTCTCCAGCCCCCTGCTGGAGACCACCATCGACGGCGCCAGCGGCCTGATCATCAACATCCGCGCCAGCGACGATATCGACCTGGACGAGGTGGAGGCCGCGGTGGAGATGATCACCGAGACCGCCGACCCCACCGCCCGCGTGATCTGGGGCATCCTCATGGACGAGGACATGCAGGACGAGCTGGCCGTCACGGTGATCGCCACGGGCTTCAAGCCCGTCGTCACGGAGCCCGCGCCCGCGCCCGCCGCCGCCGAGCCGAAAAAGAAAGTGAAGGATATCCCCTGGACCAACCTGGATTTCCCGCAGTTCGACCCCGTGCGTTCACCCGCCCGTTCCCCGCGGGCCGAGTCCGCTCCCATTGAGGTGGCGGAGGTGGGCGGAAACCCCTTCTCCGGCCAGTTCCCCTATGACGCGGCGGACGTGGACAAGGACCACGACACGGTGATCAGCATGTTGGTGGACAAGTTCCAGCGTGAGCGCGGCAGGCGCAAGGACGGCGGGCTGGAATAATTTAATCCGCACCGGGGTAATTCCCCGCCGTCTTGCGGCGCACGGGGGCCGGAGCTTGCTCGGGGTTCATACCTTTCATTCCGCACCGGGTGTTATTCCCCGCCGTCTTGCGGCGCACGGGGGCCGGGGCTTGCTCGGGGTTCATACCTTTCATGCGAATAATATGTGCGGGCGGCATTCTGCCGCCCGCATGGTTTATATTGCTCCGCAATCAGAAGCATAGCGCAACGCAGGCAATACTTCAGAACAAGCTCGGTTCCGCCGGCGCGCGGAATTCCGGCGCGGCGGAGGACTTGCTCAGGGTGGTCTGCAGCCGTTTTTGCACATTGCGGATATCCGTCAGCGCGGCCGCGAGGGCTTCCTCGGATTCGCCCACGATCTCTTCCACCAGCGAGCGCACGCCGCCGGTGTATTGCATGCCCCACTCGTCGGTGCGGCGCTGCAGCTCCTCGCTGTAGCCCTGCGCGTCGGAGATGACCTGCTCGGCGTGCTGGCGGCTGTCGTTCTCCACCTTTTCGGCGGTCTCGCGGGCCTGGCGCAGCATCTGCTCGGCCTGGTCCTGGGCCATCACGGTGATGCTGTGCTCGCTGATGAGCCGCATGGCCTCGGTCTGCGCGTCGGCCACGGTCTGTTCGGCCGTGTCACGCGCCTGCATCACGCGCTCCTTGGCGCGCTGCACCGCGTCCTGGATCCGGGCGTTGGCGCCGGCCTCGCTTTCGGCGGCCTTCTGCTGCGCGTCGGCGATGATGGCGGCGGCGTCCTTGCGCGCCTGGTCAAGGATCTCGCCGCGCTTGGCCACGATCTCCTTGGCGCGCTCGACGGTGTTGGGCATGGACGCCCGGGCCGATTCCAGCAGGTCCTGCATCACGGCGGGATCCACCAGGCGCAGCCGGCCGAACCGCTTGCCGTTCTCCACTTCCTCCTGTACCTGCGTGAGCAGGGAATCCACGTTGTCCGATGACATAAACCATACCCCCAATAATTATTTTTTATTTCGAATTCGTTCTTGTATAAACGCAAGCGCCTCCCCGGGCACGAACGCGCCGATGTCGCCGCCCAGGGAGCATACCTGCTTGACCATGCCGGAGGACAGGTACATGCTCGTTCCGCTGGCGGGCAGGAAGATCGTCTCTGCCTGCGGGTTGAGCTGGCGGTTGGTCAGTGCCTGCTGGAACTCGGAATCGAAGTCCGACATGGCGCGCAGGCCCTTCACGATGGCGGTGGCCGCGATCTCCTTCGCGTAGAGCGCCACCAGACTGCCGGAGGAATCGACGGTGACGTTGGGCAGGCTTTCCGTGCAGCTTCGCAGCAGGGCCACGCGCTCGTCCACGGTGAAAAAGCTGGCCTTCACCACGTTGACCGCCACAAGCACCACCACGCGGTCAAACAGCGCGGCGGCGCGGCGGATGATCTCCATGTGCCCGTTGGTCACCGGGTCGAAGCTGCCGGGGTAGACGGCGGTCCTCATTCGTGAACTCCCTTTTTGACTGCGGGCGGCTGACACGCCGCCCCTACAGGTGCCAATTATTTCAATGCCTTGCGCATGACCACGGATTTGTCCCGTTTCGCCGCTTTTTTCGCCGCGTTGACAAACCCGAGTTTCTCGTACAGCCGGCTAGGGCCGCGGCAATCCCATTCGTACCGTTCGGTTCGCACAATAGGAAAGCCCACAACAGCGGCATAGCCTTGCATCTTCGCGTCCTCGCACACACGGGCGAGGAGCGCGGCGGCAACGCCCTTCCCGCGATATTCCGGGGCAATCTCGAAACAAATCACAGCCTTTTCCCGCTTTTCCGCCGGTGCGTGAAAAGGAACGTCGTGGTATGGTTTGGCAGGGTAATTCGCTCTATCGTTGGCGTTGCACCAGCCTACAGATACGCCGTCCACATATGCCAGGTATCCCCGCAGGATGTTCGCTTCAATCTGCCGCGCGGCTTCTTCCCTTGACACACGGCCGGCATTGGTTCCATCTATTTTTTTATACGCTTTCTTATATTCCGCTTTGGACATTTGAAACACCTGACAATAGCACCGATAGGGGGAATCATCTGTGAACGCCCGATTTTCAAAGAAATCGAAATAGTCGGCGGCAAGCTCCGGCGTGAGTGGCTTGATTGTAATATTCATGCTTCCCTCTGGTACACGCAGATTTTCGTCCTGCCGTGCTTATACTCTTTTCGCAGGGCTGTTTCGCCGCAGCGTTCCGGCAGGGATTCACGGGTGCCCGCCTCGCACACCAGCAGCCCGCCGGGCCCGAGTTTTTCGGCGGCGATGGGGATGGCCTGTCCAAGCAGTTCCCTGCCGTAGGGCGGGTCGAGGAAGATCAGCCCGAAGGTGTCCGCCGTGCGCCGCAGGTATTGCAGGGCTTCGGCGGGCATCAGCCTTGCCTTGTCCGAAAGCCTGCAGCGTTCCAGGTTTTTGGCGATCATTTTGATCGCGCCGCTGTTCTGCTCGAGAAATAAGCAGCTTGCCGCGCCCCTGCTGAGGGCCTCGATCCCCAGCTGCCCGCTGCCCGCGAAGGCGTCCAGGGCGGCGCGGTCGACGATTTCGAACTGTATCGCGCTGAACATGGCCTCTTTCACCCGCTGGGAGGTGGGCCGCACGACCTCCTCCCCCGGCAGGGTGGCAAGCGGCACGCCGCGTGCCGAACCGGTAATCACTCGCATGGCAAAATACCCCTCTATATTATGTCATAGAATTACAGTGTCTGTCAAGTATTTTCTGCCAATATCGCGGTTTAATGCGGGGATAGGCTGTAGGGGCGGCATTCTTGCCGCCCGCACAAAATCACTCTAATGCGCCTCGTTCCAGCTTTCCCCCACGCTTACCTCCACAACCAGAGGCACGGTGAGCTGCGCGGCGGCCTCCATCTCCTCTTTCAGCAGGGCCGCGACGGCCTGCGCCTCCTCCAAGGGAGCCTCGGCGACAAGCTCATCGTGCACCTGTAATATCAGCCGCGCTCTAAATCCCTCGCGGGCGAGGCGCTCGTCCACGCGCACCATGGCGATTTTTATGATGTCCGCGGCGGTGCCCTGCACGGGCATGTTCACCGCCACGCGCTCGCCGAACTCCCGCAGCTGCCGCTGGGAGCTGCCC
>Ga0123353_10014994_pt1 | contig 11220 bp, 7 predicted proteins | sample TergutLab28metaG_3_FD_92763 | JGI IMG/M metagenome (GOLD analysis project Ga0123353, IMG submission 92763) | Labiotermes labralis P3 segment gut microbial communities from Petit-Saut dam, French Guiana - Lab288 P3 | ecosystem: Host-associated > Arthropoda: Insects > Digestive system > Gut ... | reverse complement strand
GTTGAGGCAATGTGCTACAAGCCCCCATTTCGGGGTTCGATGTGTTGACTAAATAAGTATGGTTTGTTTACAACGAATCCTATCTTCAGCCAGCTGAACAAAGGTCAGGCCCTCTTACCCTATTCCTGACTGCCTTTGTTGTTATCACCCTCCCAACCGACGTTAAGGATCCTCAAGTGGCCCATTTCCTTTTCAGTTTCTAAGAGTTATTTATGATCTCATTATCTTGAAAAGTCAAGAGAGTTTAGTGGAATTTATGAGCTACAGTTAATACTGTAATTACTTCCATTTTTTATTTTTGTGACCAAGAAAAATTTACTTACTGAACACCTTTCGTAAAATGAATGAGTTGCTATGGATGTCGGGATGTGCTGTTCATACTACTTTCTGTTTGCTTACACTGCATTCTCATTGGAGAAGTACCTGGCGATTAATACCCTTTCAACTTCTAAAGCTGTTTCAACCTCAACAAAGTCAGATTCAAGCATCAAAGGCCAAATTGCACGTTCTGTATTTTAGACTGCATAATATTATTACTTCAAGCACTTTAAACTATCGAGAGAAATAATTTCTCCAACTATTCTAACATTTTCTTACTTCTTAAATTCCCACATGTCTAGGCCTACATAGCCTACCAGTATAACACTAGCACACGTTCTTACTTTCTATTCCAAGCTTTTTAATTTTCTCTTTCAGATTTCCCTTTATTTTTCCTGTACTTTTGCCACATTTCATATTATTTACACTCACTCTATTAATTGGGCCTTATATCTGCAACTTTTACAATTGAACCTGCTACTTTTCTTCTAAAAATTTTTAGCACTGTCAAAAAATCAATGTCGTCTGCTATCTTTATTTTATAACGCCCTAAAATTTTCTGGTTAATTATGATATTTTCTCTTATACTCTCCAAAGAAGATTCCCAGTTTGAAGTTTGCTGTTTCCCCCGACGATGCGTTTCATTTCCCTACGTCAATTCACATTGTGGGACATTACTGTACAAGAAATCACATACACTTCCCTACTTGCCTTACGAAACATGTTTCTCGAAATCACCTATTTTACACATTTAACCATACATAACATCAAAATTCAATATAACGTCTCAAAGTAACTTAAAAAAGGCAAATATATTTCGATTTTCTACTTCTGTGCCCGCTAGTAATTCAATGAATACTTTTCTTTGGTCTGTAAGATTCCATTTCGTGTAATAAGGATTCCATTTTCCTACAAGTATTGGTGGATCTTATTGCGCAGTGTGATTCGCTCTGCTCGCAGAGGGAAGGATCTGAACTAAGACCCCGTAAGACAGGCAGCAATTGTATGGGTACGGAGTAGAGGATCAGTGAGGTATGGGATAATACTTAAGACAAAATCCAGCGGAATTTCAGAGGTTCCCGTCTTATTTACGAGAAAAGTGTCTTAGTACTTTCAGCTAATTTAAAATAAAAACGAAGAGACACTGATGTACACAGTTCATCTGGATTAACTTCACTAATGAAGAATTCAAAGGGTAAGATAAGTTCACAGGAGTAAAGTGGAGACTATCATTTTTTTTAAATTTACGATGGAAATTAGACAAGATTGAAATTCTAACGCATACTCAAAATATGTATTGAACGATGCTTTCAGTGCATAAGGGACATGATCGAATATGAACTTGGAAAGGATAATAAAGTAACAGATCAATAAGATATTAAGTGTCCGAATTGGGGTTAGAATCTGGCACCTCCCCAGACCAAGTTAGACGTTTCAGTACACGAACCAACTTCCTGAGTGACATTAGCTAGAATATACAATGTCCGTCTAATTGCATACATTAACAGTAATATCGGTTATTGTTTATAGAAACTTTCTTTCTTGTTCGAGTTGGCTAGTAATCATTTTAACAGTATTCATTCACTAAAACGAATTTCTATAACACACCGGCACTCGTGAGCAACGTACTGAATTATGAATGAATGTTTCGTTACTGAGGATGAAATAACTGAAACAGTTACGTAAGTTTTGTATTGGTACTAAATGACAGAATGCGACATAACACTTCTTCACTAAACTCTTTGCCACTATCGTACTCTCACAATTATATAATCTTCTTCCTTCTGCAAACTTATTAAATTTCTCCCCGTTCAACATTCACTTGGGATATAGTCACTAACGCGCGGAATGTACCGCAAAAGATTATTGCAGTTTTTTAAAAAAAATGTAATTTATATTTGTATATTTTTACACGAGTAGGTTTAATTTTCATCCTTCTAGGACATTTCTAACAGCACAAAGTTGGTTAAGGAAGATACATTTTCACATATTCTCCCACTTGGAGACCTCTGGAATTCAATTCGAGATAACTGGATAGATGTACGACGTAATCAAGTAGCTTAGAGACACAAACTACTGATCATTACTCAGGAGTATAGCCTGGGTCTGGACGGCGTATATGTTGTCCGTTTGCTCCGGGTGAAGCTTTTAGATAACATATCGATCCTATTACTAACACAGTGTGTCTCTGTTGCATTCCACTGGTCACCATCCGTTAGCTGCTCGGTATATAGCCAGCCCGGGGTAAAGTGTATACACGGCAATAAGTAGATAGGACACAATAGAAAATTCTATCTCGCATGATAGAATTAACTCGCACACACAAGCCACGACTGCACTTCAGCCCGAAGTATATTTATAACAGTTTTCCGGTGTTACCCCAGCAACTGGTTCTCAGTCGCTTTTCGCCACCTTTGCCAGTTTAATTCATCTTCAGGTGTTAGATTCTTCTGCTACATCACTCCTTCCACCTCCTTCCCCCACTTCATTTCTTGTCTACCTCTTATTTTTCTTACTTCCGTCGACTAGGTCAATATCCGCTTAGGCCATATATTATATTCCCCATGCGAAATACATATTGATAACATTTCAACATGTTATTTTCCATTCTTTCCAGAATTATTTCTGTTACTCCAATTTTCTCTAATTACATTTTTTTACTTTTGATATTTTCAATGTTCTTAGTGGTCATAAAAGTCTAACTGTCGGACTTACCCCGCAAAACAACTACCAAGGTCAAAGGTATACTCCTGAGTAACGAACAGTATTCTATATAAATTTTGAAGCTTTTTTTTAAATACGTTCTTTATCTGTTTACGCTCCCAACTCTTCTCTTACGGGAGTTTCAGCAATGGTCCTCAATATTTACCGTGAGCTGTAATGTGCCTAAAAAATCTAACTTAAGAAAATAAAACTACCTTTCACGTATTAGAAGTTTTGCATAGAAACCCACATCTGAATGTGTGGCGTATGTGTGTGCGAGTTTGGGCTTCAGTTTCACTTTCTTTATGTCATCCTGCTGGAACTTCAAATCGGAAAATTAGCTTCCATTGCCATTTCCCTACGAATACAAATCGAGTCTGTAGTCGCTAAAGTCGACAACTAGTTTGTGGGCAAAACTGTAACTTTTGGACCAGTAACTGAGCATAGTCAGGCCCAACTTCAGTGTGTCCAAATGAATATTTCATGTGGAAGATCTGAACAAATTTCTATGGTCGCAGAAATCCAGGCCAGGGGAAGTAATACTTTATTACAATTGGAAATCATCCAGATTTCTGATAGCAGGATGTATATTACGGCTGAAGTAAGCAGACCAGCCATCTACAGGGCGTTTTTCTTAACTAGAGTTTAATATAGAAAGGAAGACATTTCCTTCTTCGACAGAAATTAAAGAGAGGGCTGACAGTAATTAGCACAACAGAATGAATGACAAACAAGGTAACGAACTTATTTAAGACAGTGGGTTTTTGTGATAATGAGTATTGTTAAAGAGTATTTAAGTAGCACACCAACAAAAGCACATATATAGTCTTTAATAATCTAAAATTCACATTAAAGCACTTAAAACGCTCCTACATGTTTCGATCATACGATAATCCTCACGGAGCTTACTTTGTTCCTCGCTAAAGTTACAGTTTAAAACACTCAGTGATTTACTACGTTATATTAATTTGGTGCTGTGGCAGCATGTCGTGTGTCGTGTGTGAGTCGTACGATTTTCAACTGAGACCGGCTGTCGACGTGCTTGTTGTGCCGTGTAGCGTGAGATGATAAAGACTGTTAAAATGTCTATAGGGTTTTTAAAGTTATAAAACATTTAAGCGAAGTTTCGGGAAGATTAGGTACTTTCAGCATAGGTTGCCTTTCAGTTCAGTATCTGATATGATAACCCATGTCTCCGCGATCTGTCTAGAAACTTAAAAAACTGAAATACAATCATTACCAGCAGCAACTTCAGCAACGTGTATTAAACCATTCCATATTCTTTCTGTCTTAATGGGTTTTGGTCCCTCCATTTCCTAATTCGTCGACCTACTATTCTTCTGCCATTGTTCATTTAGCAGGTACATAGACAAAGAACTGAACTGAACTGAACTGAAAATAATTGTTTTCACTGTTGTTGGTGGGGACATTTTTAATTGGAAAAAAATAAGATATAAACGTTGTCATACGTGCAAATGAAAGAGATTGGTACCGCGATTTTTTTCTGCAACATACCGACTGATTTGGAAATACCTAAATCACTTGTAAACAAACAAGGAAAAAATGTTGTGCCTTTTATTGAGCTGATTTATTCTTCAGACGCTGACGGGCCCACAATCCACCAGGGCATTATGCGCCTTCTACGCAAATCAGGGATTGGGCCGTGTAGCTCAGTCGGTATAGCGACTGACTACGGGGTGGATGGTCCGGGATCGAATCCCGGTGGGGACGAGATTTTCCGCCCGTCCAGACCGGCCCTGGGGCCCACCCAGCCTCCTGTAAAATAGTTACCGGGTCTTTCTCGGGGCCAAAGTGCGGCCGGGGCGTGCTGCTGACCACTCACCCCCCCTCTATTGCCACGGTCATGGAAGAGTAGGGCCATACCTCTACCCACCCTCTGGGCCACACCGGGCCTGTAATGGGATCACTTTACCTTCACCTTTACGCAAATCAGGGATGAATAATTGTGTTCATAACTGCCCGCCATGCATCACTATTTCCTTCCAATTTAACTCTTCCCTGCTGGATTTCCGGCTACCATATTAATATATGCAACATCATTACAATGCATTCTACATGATCCGCCCAATAAATCTTCCTCGAATTAATCATCAAAGACCCATCTGGTAAAGATTATAACCTACAAAACTCCTCAGCAGGTAATTCTTTCTAGCTTAATCCTTTAAGGTCCATTGATCATGTAGTACCACGTTTAGCATTACGAAATCAAATATTTATGTGACTTTTGTAGATCTCGCAGCAAGAAGCGATTTTTTCCCTACACAGCTTTAGTTGAATGGTTTTTACAATCGAGACGAAGTGTGTTTACTCTGCGATAAAAGCCAAATCTTTAAATATAATTCCTGATAACTTTTGTCTTGAGCCGAAAAAATGTACTGTTAGGTAGCCAATTAAATTACTCTTTTGTTTCCGATCTTTAGGTGTGACGCTTAAGAATACAGCGTTGACGGTTGATGACTGAATGTATATAGAGCATTGGTCAAATGATACTGACAGAATCAGAGAGAAGGTTTCTGAGAAAAGTCTGTGCCAGTGCCTCTCTGTCCACCACGTACTCAATATTGGATATCATGGGTCTAAACTAGGCTTCAGGGGTGAGAGACCGCTGACTAACGACCAGAGTCATGGCACGGCCCCGTCTTGTTTCGCCTCGAGCAATGTAATGTAAATTAAGTGACAAACGTCCATTGACTGACTTATTTGTATCTTAAAAAGTAATATAATTTACTCCTTCACTACGGCGCAAGAATGACAAAAGAAAGAATTTTCGCGAATTTCATATCACCCTGCCCTCCTGCGCATGATCGAGTGCACAAATTACATAAAAATGAGTTATAAAGTAAAGGCAAAGCAATCCTTGTACAGACCTGGACAGGCCCTCAGGGTTCCAGGAGGCTGTGGCTCCCAGATTTCAAGACAATCGGCACATTAATGTGGTAAGGTTGCCTGCCCTACGCACCAGCCACCTTTACTCCCAAGAAAATATTCCTGGTACTCATTTATATTAGAGGGCGAGTCAACTCCAGGGCCATAGTGCGCCCGGAAGGATTATGTCAATGAAAAATTGCAAAGACACCACAGGGAATCGAACCCGCGACCTTCCGGCTTGTAGCTTGTATTTATAAAGTAATGCTCTCAAATTTTACGTAATTCAAAGTAGAGCCGGAACAGAAATCTGGTGTTTCATTAAACCAGAATACAGCGTTAAGCTGCCGTTATGCACTAATTATATCGCCTGTAAATCAAACGGTTTGCTTTCTAATTAAACTGCAACTTCCTGTGTGTTCATTTTAATAGGGTATGAGATACGAGAACACTTATTTAAATTCTATTACTTGTTGTCATGAAAGTTTTCAGCGCCGAAGGCCATACGTTTGTTTCACGAGGTCCCATATATAAAGCAGCTAATATAAAAGTTTCATATTGAACTCCACAGTAGACCCCCGGCCGACGACGGTCCGAGATGCAGTACACCTATTTTGCAACTTGCTCATAGTAGGTAAGACCCACAGCTAACCGAATAAAACCCGTACTTATGACAAGCACATACAGAACAGATCCCACAAAGCAACAGTTTCAACTCAGCACCCCTACCCCCCTCCCAAATCTCATCCGACATTTCCCACCAGTTTATTACTCCCCCCAGTAAATTAATATAAATCAAAATTTGATGATTCAGATGATCAAGCGCCCGTCCCATCAAGAAAAACTGTTTCCCGTAACGCCGGAGGTGAAAGGCCTGCTAAGTGGGTGCTATTGTTTGTGGTGTGCTTTAGAACGCAATTAATACGCGTTGATTTTGTATTAAGTGGTTTTTACCAAACAAATATTTGTAAAACCATGCATCATTACTCAATTATTATACCAACTACTGCACATATATAAAATTTATATAATTTACACATTAAAACAATAAAACATTAAAACGATCCGACATGTTTCGGTCCTAGGACCATCGTCAGGGAGCTGTATCGTGGCAGCATGCTGCCACAATACCCAACTGGTACAGCGAAATTAATGTGACTTTTTATAGTGTGACTTTATCAAGGACGATATGGCTCCCTGACGATGGTTCTAGGACCGAAACATGTCGGATCGTTTTAATGTTTTATTGTTTTAATGTTTAAATTATATAAATTTTATATATGTGCAGTAGTTGGTATAATAATTGAGTAATTCGACAACATGCACGGTGTGACAACGAAAATAACCATGCATCTTATTTGAATTACAATTAATTTTTATAGTACAAAATTGGTTTCCGGGGAAGAAACATGAATTTATATCACTGTGCTTGTAGGAAATCAGGGGTCGAAGTACTGTCTGGCATATGACTGAAGTGAGTGAGGAAAACCATGAAAATCCCCAGTCAGGATATGCAATGTTTGCTTGTGAAATCCGAAACATTCCCCTCTATAGTACGGGTAAAAGTCGTTCTATTTGCGCCATATTGGGCGGTATTAGCGACTTATCTTGGTCACAATAAAGTGTTACACGCTACCTTTCGTTAATGTTACCCACACCTGTACTTAACGAGGACACAGGTTTTACTGACAAACAAAGAAAAATATTATGTAAGGTGTAATTCGAAATCCAACACCAGCAGTCCCTCGTGACCCGCCCAACCCCTCGCAATAATCTACCTCTCACCTCGACTCATTAGCACCAATTAATATATCCGGCATAGGAATGTCAGTCAGCGCAATGCAATTCATCTCACGTGATCGCGTGCGGAAACAAGAGACAACATTAAACGACGCATTGATGTAACAAGATGTTATTAATAACGGCCAGTGGCGCACCAATTACGGGGTGTAAACTGCGATTTGTCAGAGTACGAATGAGTTGTTCCGTCTGAACCATTTTCACTGACATCGATACCTTTTAGTTTGGTCCGTCAGCAGATCCTGACGCCAATTTAATGTTTCTTTGGGGAACGTACGTGAAACTGCCAACCAAACAACCACATGTTTAATTGTACTGTACCCAATACACTAATTTTGAGAAGTTGTGAGTCCCTCAGTGCCGATCCCAGTGGCCGCGCGGTCTAAGGCATGGGTTTGCGGCCGCTCGTTTACAGGGATTGTGGGTTCGAATTACGCCGGGGGCATGGATGTCTATCTCTTTTAAGCGCTCTGTGTTGTCAGGTAGAGGTCTCTGCGTCGGACTGTTCGCTTGTCCAGAAAAATCCTACCGAGTGCGATACGTCCAATACGTGTATTCGTGAAACCCCGTAAAGGGAGGCCATGACCCGGAATCGGGTCGAAACGTCAGAGGAAAAAAAGGTTTGTCCTTCTGTTAGTCGACAAATTCCTCACTGTTCACCGAACCAACAGATGTTCGTTCCTTACTGTACTCACAGAGCACGCCACTGGTACAGGCGCTATCAGACTTAGGCAATAGTTGCGTTCCAGAATATACGGCGCCAGTCGAATTTTACGAAAGTCGAAACTGAGTATATATTATATATATATATATATATTTATTTATTTTTATAGGTGTATGTACTTCAAAAAGTCCAGTAGAATTCCAAACTCCAAACTCCAAAACAGTACGAAAGTCCCACTGCCTGCGTTATCGTCCAGCAATATTCTTCTGCCGACTGCGTCTCACTGCACTGTCATTCTCGCAAGACAACATTTGGCGCGTTTTAATAATGTTACTGTAATTTTTTTCTGAAAACTTCATAAGTATGAACATGCTTAACTTGAAGTTGCGTAAGTCAGAGAGTGACTGTACGTTGAATCAAGCGAATACAGCAAAGAACAAGTACTCTTCTTTAACTCGCACAATCCTGTCATTTGCACTTTATTTTCCTGGTCTCATTTTTACGCTGTCCGGTCAGATTGTTGTTTACTCAAAAACAAAAAAAATAAGTGAAGACTCATTCCCTTTTTAAGCCTACCTTTCTTTCTAGATGACGAGTGACGTAGGCACAATTCGTAACTGAGCAGTCTCGTGTATCTCCTCTTTTTCAACTGTTGAACCCTCTGCCCAATTTTCACGAAATATTATGTCACAACATGGCATTCCAAAAAGCCTTACTTTATGAAGGTGTTGGAGGCACAAAATTTCGAAATGGGAGCGACTATGTCGACACAAACTTTTAAGTCCGAAAAATGATGTACGCCACTTTTGTTATAGTAACACTTCTGTGTAACGGAAAATGGCAATAAAACGCCTGTTCGAATACCCGTTTGGCTTTCGTTCTGATGTCAACAGCAAGTTTCGTACAGTTGATGGTGAGATTAAAACACCAATACGCGATAGCCTTCAATGACATGTTCTTGGTGCTGAAGGTTTGTCACGAAGCTCCAAGACGATATGCAGGGAATCGCTGGCATATCTCCACTCACTGTTAACATCGTCACGTGATGGAAGTTACTGATGAACTTCACAGTCCGCTTTATCACTATGGAAAGCGATTCTGGAAACCACAGAGCAGGAATCTCTGCACGGTCCAAAGCCCAAAGTGAAGTTTTGAGGAAAAAAGATCTACCGGTACCACGAATCGAATTACGATTTCTGATTACTCAGTACGCAGACCACTGATTGTAAAAGGTAAAACCATCCCATTAGAGGCCTGGAGGGGCCCTGTGGGTTCCAGGAGGTTGAAGCTCCCAGATTTCGAGACACCTCAACAGACAAAGGTGATAAGATTGTCAACCCAACGCACCGGCCGCCTTTACTTCCCAGGAAATATTCCTGGTACTCATTTCTATTAGAGGCTGAGTCGACCTCAGGGCCATAGTGGGGCCGGAAGGATTATGTCAATGAAAAATTCCAAAGACAACGTCGGGAACCGAACCCGCGACCTTCCGGCTTGTAGCGCAGTGCCTCAACCAACTGCGCCACCGCGTACCCCCAGACTACTTACTGTACCGGCTACATTACCCTGCCTCCGTGCCATATGCAAGTTTTGCAAACATATCGTGCTTAAACCTGCAATTATCTGCCAGTTTTTTCTTAGTTAAATAAAAACAGCGTAAAAATAATTGCTAGCTTTTTTTAAATACTGGAAGACGTGGATTATTTTTACAGGAAATATAATGACGTGTTACTTTGATGTAGTGGGCTGCACCATGTTTCATCTGTAATGAGACAACGTAAAGAAATCTAATGGATGCTGGGGATGACGCGCATGGTAGCTTCCCCCTTTTCGTCTGCTCACGTATTTCCCTCTAGCCCGACTGCACTTATTCAACCAGTCCGAAGTCCTTATGATACCGCAGTTTACCTCGTGCTTGTTGCTAACCACACCCTTGTGAGGAGAAAGACTGGAAGAGGATGCAGGAATACACATAAAGAGAAGCGAAACTGCTTGAAGGCGATGCACAGGGGACCCAGCCACGGGTCCGTAGCAGCAGTTTAACGCCCGCGTGTGTGTAAATAGGTATGTATGTACAATGCATCGTCTGTTACAGTTGAAAGACATGAGCCGACCACAAGAGAATACCTACGTACGTGTATGTGTGAAGCAGCTCTCGAATTCAGAGACCTGTGTGGAATCATATTAGCATAAATGACAGCAGAACAAAGCCGACATCGCCCTAAATCACCTTAATTTGGGTGGCCGCAAAACAAGCATGTTGCTGGTCCCACGCTGCTCCGGCCAGACATCATAGTAATAGGCCTACTGAGGCAAAGCAACGTAGAGGGCGGAGTGCAGGCAAGTCCAGTAGATCAAGTACAGTCGTAAGTATTTCATGGCTTAATGTCTGGACCAGTCACTTCTCTAGAAAATCAGGAATAAATCTGCTGCCATCGGATTCAACTCGGTGATGTAACGTTAACACATCATAGTATTTACACTTCTTTCTTACACTCCTCAATTTGCACCACGCCATTTTTGTTGGTTTTCTATATGCTATAAAACCTGGTGGGCCCGGTAGCTCAGTCGGTATAGCGACTGAGCTACCGGGCTGGAAGGTCCGGAATCGAATCCTGGTGCGGACGAGATTTTCCGCCCGTCCAGACCGGCCCTGGGACCCACCCAGCCTCCTGTAAAATGGGTACCGGGTCTTTCCCTGGGGTAAAGTGCGGCCGGGGCGTGCTGCTGACCACTCACCCCCTTTCAATGCCACGGTCATGGAAGAGTAGAGCTATACCTCTACCCACCCTCTGGGCCACACCGGGCCTGTAACGGGAACACTTTACCTTTTATATGGTACAAAACCT
>Ga0123353_10014993_pt1 | contig 11220 bp, 6 predicted proteins | sample TergutLab28metaG_3_FD_92763 | JGI IMG/M metagenome (GOLD analysis project Ga0123353, IMG submission 92763) | Labiotermes labralis P3 segment gut microbial communities from Petit-Saut dam, French Guiana - Lab288 P3 | ecosystem: Host-associated > Arthropoda: Insects > Digestive system > Gut ... | reverse complement strand
GATAAGAATGGAAAAAAAAAAAAAAAGGGCAGGGCAGTCTTGTGGGAACGGAACGGAACGGAACGGAACGGCACGGCAGTAGTGTGTGCGTGCAAGCGACCGGAGAACGAATGTGGCATAGTGTGTGTGTATATTAAGTGTGGTGAAGTGGATTGTGCGGTGCGGCCACTAGCGGCGAGCCAGTAGTGTTAATTGTAATGGCACGGAGCACTTGAGCAAGAAGACGAATATTGTTATTCGTTAAACAAAGGCCATTCTGTTACAATATATACTCGTATATTTTCCTATATATAGTTATATATAGGAATATATTTACTTATATATATATGAGTATATATACTTATATATTTATATATATACTCATAATATATATGAATACTGACATGAGTATAGTATATACTCATATTAGTATCCATATGAATATGTAGATACAAATATATGATTATATATGAGTACATATTCTCATATATGAGTTCATATATACTTATAAATATGAGTATATATATATATTCATATATACATGACTATATATAAGTGTCAACATACTTTTGTGTGTATACCTTTACTAATATATGAGTATACACATACTCATATATATATAAGTATATATATATGCTCTTATATAAGTATACATACTAATATAGAAGTATGTATATATTTATATATATGCTCATGAGTATCCATATACTCTTTTGAGTATATATTAATATATGGGCGTATATTTATTTATAAGAGTATAAATATATACTTATATATAAGTATACGTACTCGTACATTAGTATATATATACTGATATGAGAATATATATATATACCCATACATGAGTATATATTCACTTATATATAACAATGAGTATATATATAGTTATGTATCAGTGTCTATATATATTATACTTCCATATAAGGGTATACAAATATACTAATATATAATACTATACATTTGGGTATATAATTACATGTATCAGTAAATGTATACTTACATATATAAATACTTATAAATATAAGAATATATACGTACACTTATATGCATAAAAGTGTATAAATATACTCATATATAAGTAAATATACACTAATATATGTGTATATATACTTATGTGTATATGTTTATATATCAGTTTTTGTATACTTATATATAACATATTAGGGTCTATATATATTTAAATATAAAAATGTATATATAAATACTTCTATATATATGAATATATAGACTTATACATAAGGTGTTTACATATTCTTATACACGTAAATATATTATATTATATATATGTATATTCACACATTTATAAGTAGTATATTCATATATAAGTATTAATAGTTATATATTCGAGTAATACTTATATGTGTGAGTATATATACTTATTTACATATCATACATATAGGTATTTATACATACACTCATACATAAGCATATATAGTGCTCTATGTGTATACATTATATATGAGTATATATACTTGTGTATATGAGTACATATATTCGTATATTATTACATATATGTACTCATACAAGGGTATATATACTTATATATGTAGGATTATATATACTCATATTAGTGTTTATATACTAATATATATATTTATATATAGAAGTGTATATATACTTTTATTTGAATATATATAGACTAATATATGAGCATATATTCCCATATATTGCAGCATACATAGAAACATAAGTGTATATATAAACATATTTGAGCATATGTTATATATAAAACTATATTTATAGTTGTATATGACAATTTATAGTTGTATATGACCATTTATACTTATGTATATATATCAGAATATATACACTTATGTATATGGATATATAATTATATAAGGGTATATACATATAGTTTATTATAAGTATATATATTCTTATATTGGGTATATATAATTATAAATATATATCTATATGTACTTATATATAATATATGTGCGTCTATATATGTTTATGTATAAAAATTTACACATATATGTATATGATATACATACTTTTATATGGTTATATCTATATACTTATGTATATCAGTATACGCATAATTATTTACGAATATATACATAGTTATATTTAAGAACACAATTAGTTATGCTTATATAAGAATATATACATAAGAATACATATATATAAGAATATAAATATCCTTATATGTATAAGTATTATATATACTCATATATATTAAATATATAAGTATACATACACTGATATATGTAAGCATATATATACCAATATATAAGTGTATATACTGTTATATATAAGTATATATACTTGTATATGAGTAAATAAATGTATATATGAGTATATATAAGGATATATACGTATATATAAAAATATATGTAAATATACGTGTAATTATGTATTTTATATATGTAAATAATTATAAATACACATATTTATATATATTCAATTATATATTATACATATAAATATATATTCTTATATATATTCGTATGTATATGCTCTCATATATATAAGTATTTATAAATATACATTCATATATACAAAATATGGGTCTGTATGTATGAAAGTGTACATATATAAATACTTATATATATATATATAAATAAGAATACATACTTATAAATAAGAATATATATTTATATAAGATACATACACTTATATGTATAAGATATAGATGTATAAGAACATATTTATTTATATACTAAATATATATACTGTAGTATATATATTTAGGAGTGTATATACATATATTTTTATATACATGAATTTATACATCAATGTACTTACATTTATATTGCGTGTGTTTGAATATATATTAGTATAAATACTAATGTATATAAAACTATATATACACTCGTTAATATATATACTAATATATAAGAATATATATTTTATATGTAAATATATACATTTTATGTATAAGTATATACCCATATATTTTATATGTGGGTCTTTATATATATAATACATACGTATGTATACATAAGAATATATGTATTTATATATAGGAATATACATATAAGTGTATGTATATTCTTATATATAATTATTCATATATCTCATATATATAGATATATATATAGACTAATATAATATATAAGTATACATACACTCTTATATAATATATGTCTGTATATAGTTATATGTAAGAGTATATATAAATAAACATAAAATAAGAAAGCTCAGTATTTTATGGTATCCGAAGGTTCATTTTGCCACTCACAAGCGCCCGCCATCCGTCCCTATCATGAGCCAGATTAATCCAGCCCATGCCACCCCATGTATATTCTTTATATTATATCAATCACACAATTTAGGCGATTTGTACACGTGTGGCCCACGAATCAGCCCACACTAAGGGCTGTGGCCATTTGCCAAAAAACGGATGGACATGCCTGTCCTGGTAGGTACAGTTACTTTGCTCAGGGCTGGACAACCGAGAAATGAGGGTTAGATTTGCGGCTGGAACAAGGAACGTGTCTCCAAAGCGTCAAGACCAGCTCTGAGTCCACCGCCCCTCCTCCTACGTTGGGTATCGGAAGCACTTTCCCAGAGGGGTCGACCGACCAGGGCGTGAAGCTGACCATTCACCCCCTTCTGTGCCAAGGAAAAGAATGACTGGAGCTATATACTTTCACTCCCCCATAAGACTTCATGGCGTGCAGAGAGGCATCTTTACACTCCACCATTACTATGTCCTTGAACTTAAATAATCGGGACGAATCTGATCTTAAATACACTTCAACATACTTAGATGTTGATCTACCCTTCATCGATTGTTTAACCCTTTGAGTGCCGAGTTAAATCCCATCTGCCATCTGCTGACATTATTAGGAGCTCACCATATTCTCCACGTTAGCGGGTTAGGGGTTAATGTTGGGTTTAAAGTTGACTCGTCCACAGAAATCTTCTGCCTTCCCGGGGTTTGAACTTATCTCGTCCCCTTCGTAGCCAGCATTAATCACGGGATAAATAAAACACTCTGCATTATTTGTACTGTATGTTTTGTAATATCGTTTACGGTGTTACAGCCTAGTGCGTGACGTTACAGTTCTAGATTCCCATGCCTGATTAAATTCTATACATCACTCAATTTATACCTACACGAAACAAATCAAATACTGTACACAGATAAAAAGATATTGAAGCCAAGACTTTAGCTGTCTGTAAGATTGTAGGAACATTTTCTCACATGGATTAAAAAAAATTACAGGAGACCATAATAACAAGACCGAGCTGTAAACAGTTACATACCATAAAGTCAAACTTGCAAAATTTAGATCCCGGGAGGCAGATATTAACGTTACTGACACCGAAGAATAGTTTCTTATAATGTATCGTTCTACCAAAAAAGGGGAACTAATACTAAGCCTCTCCTAAATGCAGAATTCTGGGCTATTATGAAGGATTGAGCACTGGAGTTACGCAGGCATAGGAAGCGGATGTTCTGATTCGCTGGTTAACTACACAGCAGGACCATTGCCATATCAGTAATTATTAAGTCAGCGTATAGCTGCTTCTGCTAGCTTTATTAGTAGTAGACTTTAATTGCTGTAAATGGAGCGCGGTCAAACGTCGAGTGTGAGGCACGCAAGGGCCTGCGTCCCTGGCCGCATGGAAGCAGTGGACGATGGCTACTTACAGCAGAGTTGAAAAATGATGTCACCACGAGCGAAAGCGGTCACAGGGGGCGTGCGAAAAAAGACGCCCCACACGTTCCTTCTCACACACTTGAGCGTACAATGAGATTAGTGTTCACTTCTGACACGCGGAGAAGTGCTGTGAAGCAGCGACGTCTCCAACAGGCGAACTGGCTCCACGTACCAACAGTCCTGATTCGAACAGTTCTTCAACTGCTCAAGATATTCCCAGAGATTTACGGGACCCGGAGGTTCATTACCGTATTCATAACAGGCCGCCACCTGTCCCTATCCTGAGCCAGATCCATCCAGTCCGCCCTCTCCCATCCTGCTCCTTTAAGAATGGCAGGTGGTAGCTGCCACGTTTACGACAAGAAAATAATTAGTTAAACAGTTGTGTCTGACGGTCTTGAACGCTTGTTTGAACACATAAAGCACAACGGCATGTCCAGCGACACAATAAGGTATCTGGTTTATCAAACAATAGATCCAACACTCAACACATTTATGGATCGCAACTGCGTCTAATGTCTGCTTCGTACTGCAGCCTTCGCGGCCAACTTCAGGGATACCATTTAATCCTACAAGAAGGTCCTCACAACTTGCATACTGTAATTACAATAAAATAAAATAAAAACAATGTCTTACGCCTACCCCAAGAGATTTTACGTTCCCCATATACTGGGGGCCATTTCCTGGGAGTTAAGCGGGCGGGGAGAGAGACCGACCACTCCTATCTAGTGCCACGTTTAAGAATGATACTATACTTCAGTTCCCTCTGGCTGCCCTCACGGTGTGTGCAGTCAAACTTCGCCTTTTACGTGCAGAACCCACACTTGGCCGGACCCCAGGATCTGCGACGTTTCTTGCGACGCATACAGTGAAGCTTCGTGGGTAACTTGGTCATTCACCTTGATACGTCCGCCCTTGTCCCTTCCACTCTCCCTGCACAAATATCCACACTCTATAGCAATCTGCTTTGCTCGATTACGAACATGCCAATTACTGTGCCCTTCTTCAACTGTACTGTATTGGTTAACTTTAGTACAATCAGTTGAGTAAAGGGACAAAACCTAGACGGGTCTCAACTGATTCACGCAGCTGATGTGCTCTTGTTTTTCAACTGAACAATTTCATTTCATCACGCAGCCAGCCTTATGCTGGAAGCGAAGTCCGTGATTTTCTTGAGTCTTTGAGTCTGAGTAGCTAGTCTCCTGTAATTAAAGACAACTGCCTCCTCTCTGAGATGTCATGCACGCGAGAATCACGTGATACACTTGATTACAGGAAGATTTATCACTGTTCCGTGTACTTCTCTCTCCTCGCCGAGCCTCTAACCATTAACATCTTGACAATTTGCAGAAAAGTGCCATTCACTTTGCAACGATACAACATCAAATTGTGTCATTTTATTCCTAAAAACCAAATTTAAAAAAAAAACTAGTAGGGCAATTAAACTGTTCCGACAGAGGGCGTGAGAAAGAAAGTTCAGCCAGATTCTCGTACAGCACAACACAAGCAATTGTCATGAATACCCAGAAAGCACCGCGCTAGCTTCTCAATTGGATAAATAGCCCTTGCAGCACTAGCTTTCATCTCACCAACTTGCAGTATGACTGACTAACCGCTGTTTTAATTCATCAGTAATTTCGTAGTGTGATCATTACATGCTCTTGCTTCATCATTTGTGCACTTGTATATACATTTTTTGTCGATTTAGTTCACTTTCCTTATTGTCCTCTCCCTGCTTGCTAGCAGCCTGGGGTACGAGAGGTCACCAATTGACTGCACACTCTTCATGTCAGCTGGATATGAGATATCAAAACAAGCTTCAAGGAGAAGATTCCTCAAACCGTGACTGGCAAAACATGAGGTCATGGTCAATATAAAACCATCAAGAGCCGTAAGGGGATCCGCCATTACTTACCTAAAAGTGCAGATACTTTACTGCTGATATCTAGACGTTTATGTCTGTAGCAGCTATTGCTTATATTATGCGCTGCAGATGTTTTGACTTCATGCGTGTAGTGCCTTTGTGTTATGGTCTCCCTGAGGATGGCGAACAATCCACGAAACCTGTAAGAGAAAGACAACTTGTACTGTATTTTACATGTCAATGCATTTGTTGGAATATCCGTTTTAACAATATTAAAGTTAAGATTTTCTGGACAGATTTAACTGATGAAGACTTGTATTTGGGATGTGCATGGTTCGAACCTCGGTCTGGATACCGGCTTTCCTGAATGGATTCTTGTTATTCTCCCTAGCTGGTCAAAGAAAATTCCAGTCTATCTTAAATTGGACCGCGAACGTCTCCCGTCCACTCTTCGACATGAAGATAAATCTAAACAATGCAAATAAACATTCAAGAATATTTTATAAACGCAGTAAAACTCCTGCATGTACATGTTTCGGCCACCCTATGGGAGGTTTACTACGTTAATTATATTACATATTCTTAAATTTAACGTTCAGGTGACCATGCATCGTGATAAATTCTTATAATGAAACCAACTAGATGCACTAATTTCTCAAATTTATTTTTGGACTAAAACTCTACATGTTTCGGACAGTTCCTCTGTCCATCATCAGGAGTTTTTCACTGTACACACAGCAATTTTATTCCAAAACTAAATGTGAGAAATTAGTGCATCTAGTTCGTTTTATTATAAGAATATTCTTAAATGCTCATATTAAATAGTTGGTTTTTATCTTCGTATCGAATCATCTTAATGCATGGTCAAGGCTTATTAAAAAAAAACTTCCACTTCGTCAGAACATATACAAAACATTCGCGACTTCTTTCCAGCGCGGTGAATCGGGGGATAAAACAAAGCTTCAATCTACACCACCACATATGAAAACTCACCCAGTTAACACTCGAATTCATGATGACCCCCAGACCACAATGTAGTATTCTACAGTTTCACCCCCTAAAACAATCCCATTTGAATTTATATCCGAACAATATGTGGAGGACGTAGATACAGTACTTCTACTTCGGTACACAGATTTAGTTCTGTCCGCTTTTAGACGGCTACTTTAACAAGTCTTCATGTCAAGTCTGCCAACTAACAGAAAAATAAGGCCCGTGGACCGGTGGTTTCCCGCGAACAATTTAATCTGGATCGCGGTGATATTAAGATACAAAGACACTCTTTACAAATTAATTACTATTTTTACACAAATAAGGAATTCTTATTACAACAGCACAAGATATAACTGCAAATAAATAAATAAATAAATATAAATAATACATTTTATTGTAAATGCCAGTTATTGCCTCCATAGTTCATATTTGCTGTTCTAGCAGATGGGTACGAAAAACAGGTGTGGTCCACTTCAGACTCGGTATAAAGGATATTCATTAAGCGGATTATCCTATGCTCACTTAACACGGATAATTGACATTACTTGACAATCTATGAATAACAGAAATCTTCTCGCGTTAATTTTATGGTCCCCGATCACTTCGCTGTAGCTCCAACCGACACTCGAGTACAAAATGAATAACACTCCCTGCACTGAAGCTAGCGGTGTTTACTGGTATTGACTGTGCGTACCCTAAAAGAAAAAAGACAACCGATGTGTTTTGCGGAAAATCGTTGCCTTTAACGCCTTTCGGAAAAGGAACTTCCAAATATTTTACTTATTAGTTTTACAGAGTTTGTGTATCGCGAAGACAGTTATTGATGAATAAAGCTGCTCCATTATATCCGGACACATTTTGCCCCACCATTCGGCCAAATCTTTTCATGAACGTACCACATTTTCTCAGGCACCTAAAAGCTCAGCGCACATACTTGCGAAGTTTTATGTCACCACAATTCAGTAATATCACAGCATAAATAATAACGTAAGTCTATTCAGTATCTATAACACATTACACAAAACAAGCTGAGTTAAGCGTATGGCTTCCAACGTGACGAGGCCGTATCAGAAGAAACTCTGGTCTACCTGCGACGGAGATAAGACGCAAGGAACTTGAGAACAGAAGTAGACGAATTAGCAGAAAACGATTTGTTGCAGTAAGTCTTATTACAGGACGTTGCATTTCGGACTGGGGACGGGGAAAATGCGGGATTCTGCTACGAATATGGCTGACAGTTTTCCACCACTTGTTCGATGAGGTGAGGCAGTGCTGGGGATCTTTTGACGAATGGTTGCCAACTGACTCAGATAAACTGTTTAAACGCGTTAATGAAAAATCTTTCTATGAACGTACCTCGCTTTATTTATATGACACATCTTATACGTATTTTTAGAAAGGATGGTGTCTTTGAAGCCCAGACAACTGACGAAGTGTCCAAATGATTGGGACTCTGAGGAAGCACTTGGTGCTACTGGGCAGAATATGGCAAAAACTGATTATATACTTCACCAAAAGAATCTGGTCAGCATAGCTTTTTAATTTAAGAGTCTCGGTTGAGTCATTCTTCGGACTGAGTCGCATTTAGGCCCTTTAAGTTTGAAGCAATTCGTGGAGATGCCGCGAAAATGTTGTGTCAGTGCCTGCAAGTTGATGCCATGGACGTTAAGTGTTCAATTTTAATGGGTACAGCGAGAGTTCTACGGACTTTACTGATAATTCGGATAAAGTTCGTCTTAGAAATGAGACAGCAGGTGGGATTTTGAGTTTACAAATTAGTTATCGTACAGATATGGCAGTTACATCCGTGTGTGCAAACGTTTGGGGAGTATATTCTGAAGAGTCGTCAGGAAGAACTGGAAAGGGAAGAGTTCGTTGATATGGGAAATGGTGCGAGTGATTTGGCTACTTTGCGGAGAATAATACAACCGTCTGTCGACATTATTACACCCGCTTGCCTGATGGCTTCTTTCTTTTCTTTGCGTTGACGGTTGGTGATGAATGCCATAGTAGAGTTTGAGTTCGTTATCATTTGGTGGAAATTTCTTTTTCAGGTCTGGGTCATGTCGGTTACATGCCTTCCTGTACCAGTTAACAGTTTAACGTATTTTCAGTTGAGAATAAAAAGGGCATATGTCCCGCATACCCAAAAGCAGACATTTTAACGTCGAAGTTTTTGAAGCCAAAGTGGTGACACCAGCAAGTAATGCTACATGCATGACGATGATACAGAAAAACGGAAAGTGGTTTAACACAGCTCGTACCACCGAAAAGAACTCCAGGTTGGGTCTAAATCAAAATAACATTGCCTCTCAGATACGTCGCTTGTGCCTCGTTTTGTTCTCTGCTCTCTCTGACGGGCACTCACGGGCATCTGAGCCCTGCCACGGTGCACAATATGCTCTCCACGGAGTTTTTGGAAAAATGCCTCAAACTGGAATAAGTCAGCGACTTTACTAGTCCATACGAATAAGATTTAACCTTCTGACGCCTAATGTCAACTATAGTGTCGTACCGCACCGCTAACCTCTAAAGTTGCATTTTATATATTTATTCAACAAATATAGGTACTAAATATTTTAAACATGGTATATACTCTCCGTTTTTTTTTCAAAATGCAGTTTGTTTAATAATTCTAACTTATTTGGTGTCTGTATTATTCACATTTTATTTACAGGGTGTGCTAAAATTAGAAAAATAATTCCGGCGCCAAAAGTTTAATGTGAACCCTCGTATTACTCAATGCTTTCGTATTTCAGACAACCGACTACAAACAAACAGTTTACTGGATAATTAGTAGTCACTTAAATATTGTGACAAAATTGTGTGACGGTAACTACAGGAGTACACAAGTCCCCGAAAAACACAATCAAAGAAGAACTTGATTACAGTTTTATTGTAGAACGGAAAGTTTAAACTGACAATGAATACCTGGACACAGAAAAAAAAAAAGGGAATAGTACAATGTTCACATTCGAAGCGCAACTGTCGGATTTTAATACCGCAAATATAATAACTATTTTATTTATTTATTTACTAATATTAATCTTGGCCTTGACTATGTTTACGATGTAGTCACGGTACTTCGACAACTCTGGGCATGCCTTAGGCAGTACAGAACGCCACTGAAAGGGACAGTCCTGAAGGCACTCAGGATGATCTGGATCATTAATACAGCCGCCGTAGTACAGACACTCACTGACAGCACTTGTTTGTTTGTTTGTTTGTTGCCGGCTGCTGACGGCACAATCTGCAAACATCACCTTCTTGTCCGCTTCCTCAGAGCATTTGTTGAGCATGAGTTAAACTATGGTATGCAGCACGTCTTTAAATTGTACTGCGTTAGCTGAAGTTTCCACGCAGTTGATGGGTTTAGACAAATCATACAATACACAAGACCATGAAACACGACACTGGCATATAAGTCAAGTGGCTTACCCGAAGCATGTTTATACCAACAAGCGGTCATCATCAGGGTGATCCTTCATCAAAAGACTGAATGGCATTTTGAGACACGTAAACATACAATATCTTGATACCCCCAAGATTATGGACACTTGTTGGCAAAAACATGCTGTGTTTATATACCGGTGATATGTTTGTTGATCGCGTGTATTTTTATCAGTTACCAGTATATCGAGTTGGCTTTAAGATTTTTTTAGTAATTAACCAACTTAATGTACAATTTCTTGTTTTATAATAAGTTTATTATATGCCTCTACATGTTTCGAGCACTATGTGCTCATCAACAGGAGGTCAAAATTGTATTAT
>Ga0123353_10014992_pt1 | contig 11220 bp, 14 predicted proteins | sample TergutLab28metaG_3_FD_92763 | JGI IMG/M metagenome (GOLD analysis project Ga0123353, IMG submission 92763) | Labiotermes labralis P3 segment gut microbial communities from Petit-Saut dam, French Guiana - Lab288 P3 | ecosystem: Host-associated > Arthropoda: Insects > Digestive system > Gut ... | reverse complement strand
GCCGTCGATGCCGTGAAGATGATCGAGAGAGAAGCACAAACGAACAACCTCACCGAAAGGGTGAAGGATTTCATAGCGTCAAAGATCGAACTCGAGGAGGAATGATCATGAGCGGACAATCAGATCTAGAATTGGTCAACAAGAAAGGAATAAGGCTCGACGGCAGGAAGGCCGGAGAGTTGAGGAACATAAAGATAGAAGCGGGCGTCCTGGAGAATGCTGACGGGAGCGCATATGTGGAAATGGGTAAGAACAAAGTGAGAGCGGCGGTCTACGGACCGAGGGAGTGCCACCCGAGGCATCTTCAGAACCCGACGAAGGCGATCATTCAATGCAAGTACAACATGATGGCCTTCTCCGTAAGCGACCGCAAGAGACCGGGACCGGACAGACGTTCCGTTGAAATATCCAAGATAATCGCGGAAGCTCTGGAATCCGTCGTTCTTACGGAACTGTACCCGAGAGCGTCGATCGACGTTTACATTGAGATCATGCAGGCGAACGCCGGAACAAGGTGCGCGGGGCTTACCGCAGCATCGGTGGCATTGGCGGATGCCGGCATACCGATGAGGGACATAATCCCCGCAGTAGCTGTCGGAAAGGCCGATGAGAAGGTGTTGCTGGACCTGAACAAGGAAGAGGACAACTTCGGTCAGGCCGACGTACCGATAGCGCTGATCCCGAAGACCAATGAGATCGTGTTGCTGCAGATGGACGGGCACATGACCCGTGAAGAATTCGACAACGCCATAGACATGGGCGTTGCCGCATGCCACGAGATATATGAGATACAGAAGGACGCGCTGAAGAGAAGATATGCGGCGGTCGCTAAGGAGGATGTTTCCGATGAGTAGAGCCGTTATCTCCGAGATAAGGAAGAACCACGTCCTGGCGCTGCTGAAGGACGGCAAGAGGCTTGACGGCCGCGGTCCCGAGGATATACGCGAGATCTCGGTTCAGACGAATGTCGTTGAAAGTGCCGACGGGTCCGCAATAGCGAAGTACGGTAACACGGAGGTCATCGTCGGAGTGAAGATCATACCGGGAACGCCTTTCGCGGATACTCCGGGAAAAGGTGTTCTCACGACCGGTGCGGAACTCATTCCGATGGCGCACCCGCTGTTCGAGTCCGGACCTCCGGGAGAGGATGCCATTGAACTCGCAAGGGTCGTTGACCGCGGGATACGCGAATCCGGAATGGTGGACGTCGAAAAACTGTGCATAAAGGAAGGCGAGAAGGTGTGGATGTGCTTCATCGACATCTACGCATTGAATTACGACGGGAACCTGTTCGATGCGATGAACCTTGCAACGGTCGCTGCGCTCAGAACGGCGATGATACCTGCGAAACAGTACGGGGAAGGCGAGAACGTCCCTCTTCCGACAAGGTGCATACCGATATCGGTAACGGCGGCCAAGATAGGAAATACTTTAATACTTGACCCAAATTTCGACGAGGAGCAGATATCTTCCGCGCGCCTGACCATCACGACGGACGACGAAGGTAACTACAGGGCGATGCAGAAGGGCGGCAACGGTGCGATGACCCTTGACGAACTGACGCAGTGCCTTGACATGTCGAGAGACAAAGGCGAAGAGATAAGAAAGCTCGTCGGGTGATAACAATGACCAAAAGAACTGTAAAGGCAGGAAGTTCGGGAAGGTTCGGGGCAAGGTACGGCGTGGTTGTCCGTAACAGGATCAAGAACATCGAACAGACGCAGAAGATACGCCACGAGTGTCCGGTATGCCACCACAACTCCGTGAAGAGGGAGAGCTCGGGAATATGGTTATGCAGGCACTGCAGCGCCAAATTCGCCGCGTCGGCATACACACCTAAAGCGAAGAAGACGATATCCCAGGTAGCAGAGTGAACAAGGTGATATGAATGTACAGATGCGGAAGCTGCAATGAACCGATAAGGAATATGAGTACTCTCGGTCTGCAATGTGAAAAGTGCGGGTCCAAGATATTCTACAAAGAGAGACCTAACGTGAAGAAGGTCTTGAAGTCCGACTGAGTACCATGCTCAATGCGATCATCACCGCGGATGACGACGCGAACGTCATCCTTTCCGTGCTTTCGCCGGAGATCGGACGCGAACTTCCGCGGACAGATACAAATATCACCCGCGACAATGACACCGTTATCATAAGCGTCGAGGCTAAGGATGTCTCGGCGATGAGAGCGGCGATGAACTCGTACCTAGGATGGATAAGGATAACAGAGAACATAAAGGAGATGACATGATGAATAACATAAGCCCGCAGCTACAGAACCAGATCACCCAGTTCCAGCAGGTGCAGCAGCAATTGCAGAACGTGACCTCGCAGAAGATGCAGATGGAAGCGCAGAAGAGAGAGATGGAAAGGACGAAGGAAGAACTTTCAAGATCCACCGGAGATGTCTACAAAGGCGTCGGCGCGCTTCTGATAAAAGCGGATAACAAAGACGCTTTGATGACGGAGATCGACGATTCCCTGGAAACACTGGATGTAAGGATCAAAGCACTGGACCGTCAGGAGAAATCCCTGAGAGAGAAGTTCCAGAGCCTTCAGGAAACGATAAACAAGGCGATGGGCGCACAGTCGTGATGGCCTAACGGCTTCTCACGAATTTCACGTAATCGGCCTTATCCGTTCGGTATATCTCCTTGATCATACTGCTCAGGGTATCCGCATCGCTTGACAGTATCATCACTTCAAGGCATTTCCTGTTCTGAAGGTGCGAATGCAGCTGCGTTCTGATTATGCTCTCGTATTTATGCTGGAGCATCCCGATCCACTTGTCTCCGTGAGTATTGTGAACTACGATCAGGACGCCTTCCACTTCTCCCCCTAATTCTTCGGTGTCCTTCATCTCCGCTTCTGCTATGCGTATCGATGCGCGAACGGCTTCGCTTCGTCCCGACAGTCCGAGACTCTGCTGTATCGCCTCAAGCGATCGTTCGCTCTCTTCCGGCAATGATATGCTTATTATCGTCATGTTATCACGTTATTAACTTGTGCATGTTTTTCTGCGTATAAGTTAATAACCACTCAGATAAAAGTTTAATAACCGCTACTCTTGAACACATCTATGTTCGACGAACTCAGTCATCATGTGATATTGATGATATTCGTGGCGGTGATACTCGTTGTCTCCGTGTTAGCGATGTTCCTTCCGCGTATGATGAAACTCAATATGCGTCAGATACACCTTTTAGTGGCGCTCTCCGCAGGTATATTCCTTGGAATTCTCTTTTTCATGCTCATCCCGGAGACATTCCATGAAGCTCACGACCGCGAGATGGATGCCGCATTGTGGATAGTGGGCGGTTTCATGGTGGTACTGTTCGTTGATGTCATCGTTAAAAGAATGCACATGAACAAATGTGCATGCGACGATTGTGTAGATAAGGATCATCTGCACGAAGTTACATCGCTCACTGCGTTCATAGGATTGGCGATACACGCGGTGGTCGACGGTGTCGTCATCGCAATAGCGATAAGCGCCGGAGAAGGTGTTGCGGCGGTTGCCGTTATCGGTATCGCGTTGCACAAGTTCGCCGATGTGTTCGCTCTGTCGTCCATATTCACGCTTACGAACATCGACAAGAAGAAGACGCTGATCTTCATGATCATATTCGTATTGATCACTCCGCTGGCGGCGATCGCATCTATGCCCATCGTAGACACACTTTCTGATATGGAACTGTTCATACCGCTTGCCCTGGCGACCGGGATATTCATGTACGTCGGCAAATACAGTTTACTTCCCGAGGCATTCCATGAACGCCGGGACAGCATCAAAGCGCTGGCGATCGTTGTCATAGGGATCGTTGCGATAGCGCTTATGGTCTTCCTGCTCGGGGATGCGCACGGGCACTGATGATATCCGCGAAAATCAGTAAAACCTTTTACTACCATTTCTATTACCCTTCTTGATATAATGGCAGATGCGCTCATTGTAAAGAACCTCAGCAAAAGTTACGGTGATCACGTAGCGGTGGATGACGTAAGTTTCAAGGTGAAAGAGGGAGAGATATACGGATTGATCGGACCCAACGGAGCGGGTAAGACAACTACGCTGCGAATGATATCAACGCTTCTGACCATGACGTCCGGAGATATCACGGTATGCGGCAAAGATATGAGAACGGAAGCTGACGAGATAAGGAAATGCATCAGCTACCTTCCGGAGGACGCGGGCGCATACAAGGACCTTACGGGAAGAGCGTACATAAGATTCATGGCCGGTTTCTTCACATCGGGCGGCGACACCGAGAAGATGGTCGATAACGGCATTAAAATAGCGAATCTCGGCGACAGGATTGATTCTAAAGTTCAGACGTACAGCAAAGGAATGATGCGCAGACTTCTGATCGCAAGGGCGATAATGCCCGGCCCGAAACTTGCGATACTCGATGAGATAACGTCGGGATTGGATGTAGTGAACGCATTCGACATCAGGGACATCGTACGAAGCATCGCGAAGAGCGGCGTTTCCGTTCTGCTTTCGTCGCACAACATGTTCGAAGTGGACCAGTTATGCGATCGTATCGGAATGATAGACGGCGGGAAGATGATACTTGAAGGAACACCTTCGGAATTGAAGGAACGGTTCAATGTGAATACCATCGAAGAAGTGTTCATCAAAGCGGCGGTGAAACGATGAACCACCTCTGGAATCTTGTCAGAAAAGAACTCAAGGAACTCCTTACGCCCGCATCCATCATCCCGATAGTTGCCATTGCGATAGTGTTCGCGTCCATGGGCAGTATGATAGGATCGGAAGTGGACCGCGCATCGGAGATGCCGACCATAGGCGTATTGAGCGGCGACAGCGGAATATATTATGACGATGGCGGTGGCGGTGGCGCCTTGGGGTACATCGAATCATTCTACGGAACTGCGAACGCAGACCGTATCATACATCTGGATCCCGCCCTGTACAGTGACGTTATGAGCGGTGATGCGAACACCATAACGAATATAATGGATAATGCCGGGGTCAATACGCTCCTGGTGTTCGACGCGGATTATTCGAGCAACATAGCGGCGATCGCCGGCGGAGGCCACGGGGACGGAGGATCCATCTACGTATATTGGACGAATGTCGAGACGGGATTGTTCGGTGCGGTATCCACGGCCGTAGTTTCTATGATCGTATCGGGGATCAACGAGATGACCTCTGAGTTGATACTCACGGACCTCGGTATCCCGAACGCATTGAACGTACAGTTCCCCGTGGACGGGCCGAACAACAGAACGGTGTTCAACGGCGAGATATTCGATGACATAACGCCTGCGGACATCGCAAGCGCGCTGCAGTCGCAATCGATGCTTATGCCTATACTGATCATGATCATAATAACGATGATCGGCGGGATGATAATCTCGTCGATGGGTAACGAGAAGGAGAACAAAACATTGGAGACGCTGCTGACGCTTCCCGTTAAGAGAACTACGATCGTGAGCGGAAAGCTTATCGGTTCGGCGCTTGCGGGCCTTCTGTTCGGTGTGATCTACCTGTTCGGCATGTACATGTACACGAACAGTCTGGCGCAGGGTGCCGGAGCTCTTTCGTTAAGTTCGCTGGGTCTTACATTATCCGTCGCCGATTGGGGGGTCGTTGCGCTTGTGATATTCCTGGGGATCATGTGCGCACTCGGCATGTGCATGGTGCTCGGCGCATTCGTGAAGAATTACAAAGCCGCGCAGACGCTTACGTTGCCGATAGGCGTGCTTGCCATGATACCCATGTTCGTGACGATGTTCTCCGACTTCAACACACTGCCGGGATTCATACAGGCCGTGTTGTTCGCGATACCGTTCACGCACCCGATGATGATAATGAATAACCTGATGCTCGGTAACACATTCATGATCTGGGCCGGTTTAGGATATTTGTTACTGTTCTCGACGCTGATGATATACATCACCGTCAGGATATACAAGTCGGACATACTGCTCACGGGATTCGTGAAGAAGGAACGCAGGTCGAAGGCGGGAAGTAAATGATGCTTGAATATATCGCCGAGTTGCTGAAAGATAAGAATAAAGTTATCTTAGTGCACGGCAACGCCGACATGGATGCCGTCGGTTCGGCGTATTCGATATGCAGATGTTTCCCTCCCGGCAGCATATACGCGCCCGACGGTGTGGACCGTGTTGCCGGTATGGTGATGGAGAAGATGGGTGTCGAGATACTTTCGAAATGCGACATCTCCGAATACGAATTGGTCGTCGTCGTAGATACTTCATCGCCGGAACAGCTGACGCCGGATGTCCATATACCGAAGAACAGCGTGGTCATAGACCACCACACGCCCACCGACAAGTGGAATGATGTGCACTTCATCTGCGACGACAGCAAAGTTGCGTGCTGCGAATTGATATATGAGATAATAAAAGCGGGCGGCGCGGATATCGGACGGGACGCCGGAATGGCATTGCTGTGCGGGATGCTCACCGACAGCGGTCACTTTTCATTTGCCAATGCGCAGTTGATGCGCACGTTCGCCGACGTTATGGATGAAACGGGAATAAAGATGGATGAAGCAATGAGCTTCTCGCGTTCCGAAGCGAGCATGTCTGAACGCGTAGCGATGATGAAAGGGCTGGAACGTTCCAAATTCGACCGCGTCGGCGATATGATCGTTGCGACGTCATACGGCGGGAGTTTTGAAGCGTCGGTGTGTAAAGCTATCCTGTACGCAGGCGCGGACGTTGTCTTCGTGGGGTCGCAACGGGACGATAAGTTCAGGCTGAGCGCTCGAGCTGACCAGGAGATGGTCAGACGAGGGATACATCTAGGAGAATTGATGAAGGACATCGGCAAAGAAACGGTGACCGACGGCGGAGGCCACGGGGGCGCCGCAGGCCTATCAGGGATAGGCGACGTTGAAGCGATGCTGCATATATGCATGCAAAGGACCATGAAAGAGTTCCGGGACATCAAGAAACGATCAGAGTTTCCCTAATCCTTTCAGGACTTCCTTCACCGCTTCAAGATTCTCGGGTTTCGATATGAAATACGATCTTACGGGAGCGAGTACTTTTATGAGTGCTTCTGCGACCCCTTTCTTCAGATCCATCGGATGAAGTTTTCCGGAGAAATACGAATCCGCGATATCACCATAAGTTTTGAATGATACAGGACCGCCGAACTTCTCCGGACGGTCTATATCCAGAGCACCCAGACGAGGCATAACCGCATACTTGCATAACATGAGAACGGGGTTCGCATTCTCCTCCTCTTTTTCCGGAGGGCAGAACGCCTTGCTCATCTTTCTTCTTATGTCGTCATCGTTATCATGGATGTTCACACTGCTGTCCGGATCGCTCTTCGACATTTTCGCTGCCGCCGGGTTCATACGATCTCCGCCTTTCAATCCCGGTAACAACGGTGTGTGCAAAGCTATCGGTTTCTTCCATCCGAGCTTCTCGGCGGCATCCCTTGCGAGCATGTGCGCTTTCCTTTGATCCATGCCGGCATACGCGATATCTGCGTTCAGGCAGAATATATCGGTCGCCTGAAGTATCGGATAGAATAACTTCGAGGAATCCACTTCCGCTTCGTCCTCCGTTCTTCCCATGATGGTCATCGCGCGTTTCACTCTTGACAGTGATGTCACCTTTGCGATCTTGATCACTTTTTCCCAGTATGCGATGTCGTCGAGCACCTCGCTCGCGTAAACATATTTCACTTTATTCTTGTCAACGCCGAGCGCTTCGAAACAATCTTCCATGTATTTCGCACACGTCTGTATGTTGTCAAGGTTCCCGCCCAGTTTATCGTTGATGTATGCGTGCCAGTCCGCCCACAGCACCGTTACGTCAATTCCGGCGTCGGACATGTCGCATATCTTAGACGCTACCAATGTCCATCCCAAGTGAACGAGCCCGGACGGTTCAAACCCTATATACGCGGTCGGGTTCGCACTCTTTGACAGCAATTCCTTCAATTCGTCCGCCGTTACCAACTCTTCCGCATTCGCCGTTATCAATGATATCCGCTGTTCGATGTCCATCGTATCGCTATCGGTTATTGTTAGACGTTATTAAACTATATTGCTCGCTTGCGCGTGTGCAGGATGTATCGTGCTCCCGACCGGCAGATAACTTAACTGTAAATCCACCGTTTATGTGCATCCGCATACAGTATGCATCGTGGATATCGGGATAATAGCTTTTGTCGTATGCATGAGCGCCGTCGGTGCGTCGGTGGGTATGTTCTCAGGTCTCGTACCGGGGATACATGTGAACACACTTGCGTCGCTCATGCTCATCACGTATCCTTTCACGGAATCATTGATATCTTCTTTCGCCGACCCGTCGTACGTGCCTATTCTGTTATCCGCATGCATCGTTTCGGCGGCAGTCGTTCACTCATTCGTAAGTTATGTTCCGTCGGTGTTCACCGGCGTTCCCGATCAGGATAATGTTATGAGTATGTTACCGGGTCATAGATTACTGCTGGAAGGCAGAGGGATGGCCGCGGTCAGAGCGTCGGCCGTGGGCAGCATCGTCGGCGCCATGGCGGCGGTGGCGGTCGCGATACCGTTGCAGTACCTCATGATGATCGGTCTCCGGGGTTATTTGGACGGCATAACCGCCGCTGTGCTGATGATAGCGGTCGTTGCGCTCATACTCAGCGAGTCGTCCGGCAAATGGGGGCTCGCGGCCGCGCTCATCGCGATCTCGGGCATCCTCGGATCGATATGCATGTTCATGCCCATCCCGTTCCATGGCGTCCTTATGGACGGCACGTTATTGTTCCCTTTGCTCACCGGATTGTTCGGGATACCCGTCCTGATATCAACGCCGCCTGGCACTGAAATTCCGGAGCAAGAGGATGATGATCCTCGACCGGTAACGGCCACGGGGCTGAAGGGTGTGCTCACCGGCAGCATGGTCGGATGGTTCCCGGGTATAACGGCGACCGCGGGAGCCGCGTTCACGAGGATGTTCGTTAACGAGAATGATGCGGAAAGATACATAGCGCTTGTTTCTTCGATCGGCACGGCGGCAACCGTTTTCGCATTGATCACGCTGTCGGTCAGCGGGAAAGGAAGGACCGGAACGATGGTCGTTGTGCGCGAGATACTCGGCGAAAGCATATACGGCATCGGGAACGGGATATTCATATTGATGTTATTGAGCGTCGCGATCGCATCCCTTATAGGATATCTTGCGACCATACGTTCGGGAAAGATCATGGTCAGGATCGTATCTCGTGTCAACATAAGAAAAATGAACGCCGTGATCTTGATCCTTATCATGATCCTGGTCGTTGCGATGACGGGTGTGTGGGGTGTACTCGTGTTGATGATATCAACACTGATCGGTATGATACCGATATGTGCCGGCACCGGCAGGGTACACCTTTCGGGGTGCCTGCTGGTGCCGGTGATACTCATGCAGTTCGGTCTCGATACAGTGTTCCTGTACCTTTGAGTATCAGCGCCTCATGCGGCGCCTTGCCTTCAGTATGTCGTAGTCCCATCCTTCATCGTCGCCGCAGCAGCAGCGGGTGATGTAGATGTTCTTGATGACCGTTCCGGCAGCCTGGGGCTCTGCGGCCTTCGGGGCTTCTGCCTTCGGGGCTTCTGCCGCCTTAGCCTCCGCCGGTTTGGCTTCAGCTGCTTTGGCCTCGGCTACCTTCAGTGCTTCCAACGCTCTCTTGGTCTCCTCTGCTCTGGCCGCCGCCGTTGCCTCAGCCTTCTCCCTGAGCGCCTTCTCTTCGGCTGCTTTGGCCTCGGCCGCCTTCCTGGCTTCCTCAGCCTTCCTCAGTTCCGCATCGTCTGCTTTCGGAGCGGCTTCCGTATTCTTAGCCCCTTCTAACTTGGCCAACCTGGCTGCCGCGTCCTTCTGAGCTTTCTCCTGCTTCCTTCTGAGCGCCCTTTCCTCTGCTCTCTCGGCCGCCAATTCCTTCTTGAGTGCGGCCTCCTTCTCCTTCTCCGCTTTTGCTAAGCGTGCGGCCGCGTCCTTCTGAACCTTCTCCTGTTTCTTCCTGAGTGCGGCTTCCTCCGCTCTCTCAGCTGCCAATTCCTTCTGGGCCGCGGCCTCTCTGTCCTTCTCGGCTTCCTCCGACGCTGCTAAGCGTGCGGCCGCTTCCCTCTGGGCCTTCGCCTGCTTCTCTCTCAGCGCCTTCTCTTCAGCCCTCTCCGCCGCTAATTCTTTCTTGAGCGCGGCTTCCTTATCCTTCTCCGCCTTTGCTAAGCGTGCGGCCGCTTCCCTCTGAACCTTCTCTTGTTTCTTCCTGAGTGCGGCTTCCTCCGCTCTCTCAGCTGCCAACTGCTTCTTGATGCTGTCGTCGGCTTTCTCGGCCTTCTTCTTGGCCTTGTTCTCCCGCGCAGCCTTAAGCTCTTCCTCGGCCCGTTTGGCCTCCGCTTCCCTCTTCTTCCTTGACATGGTGACCGCGAACGGCTCTGACTTGCCTATGATCTCCCTGATGCGCTTCTCCTGTCTCAGCTTGAAGAAAAGCATGAATGAGTCGAACGCGTCGACCGATCTTACGATGTCCGCGTCGAACTGTTTCCTCTTCCATGTGCCGTATTTCCATTCGACGGTGTGCGAGTGTTTCAACTCGCTCTTCGTCCCGTCATATTGGTACTCGCCGGTGACCTCTCCTACGCTGAGAAGCCTGTCCTCTCCTCCGCTCGGAAGAACGACCAGATCGCCTGCCTTCACTTTGGTGGCGAATGCACGCGCCTGTGTCGACATCGTGACGATGGAACCGTCCGGCTCCGTCGGATATTTTGTCGACATGAGCTTCATCAGCTCCTGCATATCCGTCTTCCCTGTCAGATCAATGCTAACGCTCCCGATCAGGAACACTTTCCCCTGATCGATGAACTTATCCTCATATTGGCCATCAAGCCCCGCTCTGCACAACCATACTGTCATTATTTCACTCCTGCATGAGTTATGTACCCCTATCCCGTTCAATCATTATAAACTTCTTCAAAGACAGCACGCTCGGAACGGCCGCGCGAACGTGCGCCCGCCGGCAGGCCCCTTCCCCTTCTTGCGCCCGCCCTGCACTCGGGCGCCGCGCGTTGTACGACAAAAAATAATAAAAGCGATGAGATTATACGCTCCTGATTAGACTATGGGCGGCATCGAATATATCATACTGCAGATTTTCCTTCTGCTGACTTTCGCAAAACTCCTGGGAGGAGTATTTGAGAAATTCAAGATGCCGAAACTCATCGGTGAGATCATCGCCGGTGTG
>Ga0123353_10014991_pt1 | contig 11221 bp, 12 predicted proteins | sample TergutLab28metaG_3_FD_92763 | JGI IMG/M metagenome (GOLD analysis project Ga0123353, IMG submission 92763) | Labiotermes labralis P3 segment gut microbial communities from Petit-Saut dam, French Guiana - Lab288 P3 | ecosystem: Host-associated > Arthropoda: Insects > Digestive system > Gut ... | reverse complement strand
CCGCCTGCTGCCCCTGGACTTCGGCAATATCCCCAATTATCATTATGTGATGGACGAATACCGGGGGCTTTATTTCGACCCCGATGACGCGTATTCCGTGCCATATACGATTGGTATGGTGGGCTTGATTTATAATGCGGACCTGGTAAAAGAAGCGCCCACCAGCTGGGCTGCGCTTTGGGACAGGCGCTATGACGGGCAGATATTGCAGTTCGCGAGCCCGAGGGACGCCTTCGGCACGGCGCAGTACCTGCTGGGGCAGGACATCAACAGCACGGACCCGGACGACTGGCGCGCCGCCGCCGCGAAGCTCATGGAGCAGGCGCCGCTGGTGCAAAGCTATGTGTCCGACGAAATCTACGACATCATGGAGGGCGCGAACGCCGTCATGGGGCCCTACTACGCCGGGGATTTTATCATGATGAACGATAATAACGAGTCCCTCGCGTTTGTGTATCCCGCGGAGGGGACGAATTTCTTCTACGATAGCGTGGTGATCCCCAAGGGCGCGCGCAACAAGGAAGCGGCGGAGATGTTCATCAACTTCCTGCTGGAGCCGGAAATCGCCCTTGCCAACGCCGAATTCATTATGTATGCCACGCCCCACAGCGCCGTGCGGGAAAACCCGGACTACTCGCTGCGCGGCAACGAAGTGCTCTATCCCGCCAACCCGCCCAAAACGCAGGTCTTCGAAAACCTGCCCCCGGCGATTTTATCGCTGATGAGCGATTTGTGGACGGAAGTGAAGCTGGGGAAATAGATTGCTTCCCCAGTCATCGCGCGACAGTTGCGCCATGAGCAAGGCTCAATCGCGATGACAGCCCCTTCGATTGCGAAGGGGCCGCTCAGGCGGATAGCCGTTGGGTTCCTTGATGAAGCTGTAAAGCCCCCTTCAATTTTGAAGGGGGTGGCCCGAAGGGCCGGGGAAGTAATCGCGGAGCGATAACTCGCTCATATCCCTCACCCATCCAGCGCCTGAATCACCGCCGCGAAGAGCTTCCCCGGGTTCTCCAAAAATTTTTCGCGCACGCGTCCGGCGTGCGCCCAGTCCGGCAGATATACCGTCACGCGGATGAGCGCGTCCTTGTCTTCGCCCTGGTGAAACGTCATATAGCAGCCGCCGCCGTCCGTGGGATACGCCGTGATATGGTTTCCCCGCGCGCGGCGGTTTTGTTCCTGCAGGCGTTCGGCGGTCTGGATTGCCCGTTCGCTGGCGCGGCGGGGCAGTTCTTTGGCCAGCTCACCTACCGCGTGGGCATATTCCTCCGGCAGCGTGAGCACCAAATCGCCGTCCTTCGCGGTGCAGATTAACTGCCCGCAGGCCAGCAGCTCCTGCAGCGCGGCGCTGTATTCGAAATAATTGGCCAGGCCCTCCTGCGAAAACACCTGCTCGGCCACGGCGGTGGTCAGGGGCCGCGCCAGGCGCTGCGCCAGCACGCACAGCAGCAGCCGGATTTCCTCCCGGCTGTAGAGCCCGCCGATCGCCACGCCGGCGGACAGAAAATTTTCGTCGCCCGCGGCGGGGCAGTCACTCGCGGCGTTTTTACCGTCTGCGGCGCTGCTGAATTGATCTTCTGCCATGGCGGATCCCTCCTTGATTGCTTGTACGAATTGCGGAACGTACTTTTTACGAATGCGCTGAATACGATTCAACGCCTATAAGAACTAAAATTATGGTTCTTCCGGGAAACTTTTCTGTTTCCAAACGCTTATTATGACGCATTTCACCACAATCTTTTTGCGCTCGCCGCCTGAATAGCATGCAGGCCCTGCTGTTTAGCTTTTATAGGCGGCGAATATGATTCGCCGTACAAGCAAAAAAGCATACCATCACACCGTTACATACGGCAGCAGGTTCTGCAGCGTTTTTTCGCCGATGCCGCTGACCTCTATGAGCTGCGCGACGCTGTTGAAGCGCCCGTATGTCGCCCGCCAGCGCAGGATCGCCTGGGCCTTCGCGGGGCCGATGCCGGGCAGGGTTTCCAGCTGCGCCTGCGTCGCGGTGTTTATATTAACGGGGTACTGAGGCAGTTGCTGCGCTGGCTGCTGCGCTGACGCTTTCGGCGGTGCGTTTGATATTGCCGGTTGGGTCTGCGCAGGCGTTCCCGACGATTGCGCCACAGGCGGCTGCCCCACCGCAGGTGGCGACTCTTCTGTGTGATACACGACGATACCGGTGTAGCCAACCGCAGCTGGCGAGGACTGCGTGTTTGCAGTCGTTTCCGGTTGCTGCGCCACAGGCGACTGCTCCACCGCAGGTGGCGCCGCAGGCGACTGCTCCACCGCAGGTGGCGCCGCAGGCGACTGCCCCACCGCAGGTGGCGCCGCAGGCGGCGGCTCGTCAAACGGGTTGGCCATGATGGGCTCGCCGATGGAAGGCGCTGCTTTCGGTACAAACGCGCCGCGAACACCCAGCGCGATGAGCGCCGCCGCGGCCCCAAGCAACGCCAGGGCCCCAAGCAGAAGCTCGGGCCGCTTGCGGGGCGTTTGCCTGGTTGGATGCGATGCAGCCAAAGCGCTCACTCCTTTCGTCTGCCGGAGCGGCTCTTGGTGCGCTTGATCTTGCTTGGCTCTCTTATCAAGAGCTCTGACAAATCGCAATCCAACGCCTCGCAAATCAGGTCTAGATGATCCAAATTGACACGCTCACACATTTCGTGGTACATGTCGTTGATGGTGGTAGGACGAATACCGGTTTTGCGCGATAAATCCGCCTGGGTCCACCGCAGCTCGCCAAGTTTACGAGAGAGCAAAATTCGGATAGCCATTTCTCCACCTCCCGTTATATTCTAACCAAAACAAAAGGTAATAGCCTTTCTTTTGTTAGAATATCACGGAATACGAGAGACCAACCCGAAGAGTGCTTTTGCTCCATAAACTTAACAGCCGCCCGCTCGAGCGAATTGACTTTTCCCATCGCATAAACCATCGCGCGATGACTGGGGAAGCAATCGCGGAGCGACAAAGCACGCTGGACGATTCGCATTCTTATTATAACAGTAAGAAAAAGGGAAGTCAAGGCGGGTTGGGGCAATAAAAAACAAAAAAATTCACGTTTACCTATTGCAATATGCGCAAAAATCGTGTAGAATAGAGATACGGGATTGGATGCTTCGGTAATTTTCACCAAAAAATGTCCCGCACAGCAAGGAGACGTCTGGGTTATGTCGAATCGGTTATTTCAGAATACGCTGCCGCAGCTTGGCGACGCCACTGGCCGCTTGGTCGGCGTGATTGACGAGACTGGCACGATGCTTGCCAGCAGCGACGGCACGCGCGCCGGCAATACGGTCTGCGCGGACGCGGCGCAGGTGTTCACCTGCGGCGAGCCAGTGACGCTGGGGGATGCCGCTTACTGCCGCGTGGGCGAGTTCAGCAGCGCGCCCTATGCCGTGTTCGTGGACGGCGGCGGCGAGGACGCCCTGCGAATGGCAAAAATCTGCGCGGCTTCCCTTGGCTGCGCCGAGGAATTCGCGGGGGAACGCTACGACCGCGTGTTTTTTATCAAGAACGTGATTCTGGATAACATCCTGCCGGGCGACATCTACCTGCGCACCAGGGAGCTGCACTTCAACAATGAGGTGCCCCGGGCCGTCCTGCTCATCCGCACGTCCGGCACGCCGGAGCTGCATATCTTCGACGCGGTGCAGGCGCTGTTCCCGGACAAATCAAAGGACTTCGCCATCAACGTGAGCGAAACGGACATCGCCCTGGTCAAGGAGCTCGGGCCCGACGTGGAAACCGAGGACCTGGAAAAGCTCGCCCGGTCCATTGCCGACGCCGTCAGCCCCGAATACGGGCAGCAGCCCTTCATCGGCATCGGCACCATCGTCCAGACCATCCCGGAGCTCGCGGCCTCCTACAAAGAGGCGCAGGTCTCCCTGGAGGTGGGCAAGGTGTTCGACACCGAAAAGCGCATCATCAGCTACGACTTCCTGGGCATCGCCCGTTTGATCTATCAGCTGCCCAAGCGCCTGTGCGGCATGTTCCTGCAGGAGGTGTTCAAGCGCGGCACCATCGACTCCCTGGACCAGGAAACGCTCTTCACCATCCAGAAATTTTTCGAGAACAACCTGAATGTCTCCGAGACCTCCCGCAAGCTGTTTGTCCACCGCAACACCCTGGTGTACCGGCTGGAAAAGATCAAGAAGCTCACGGGCCTGGACCTGCGGGAATTCGACGACGCCATCGTATTTAAAGTAGCGCTGATGGTGAAGAAGTATCTGGACGCGAAACCGGTCAGGTATTAGAACTCGTATTCACAATCTGATCACCTTGTGAATACAAGTTCTTAGTGGTCATGAGTTATGCGTAGAGATTTTAGAGTTAGGAATTGCCGGTGAAATGGGCGGAAGTATTCCGCCTATTTGCTATTTATAGAGGGATGACAGATTCTGGGAAGATTTCTTACACTAAATTGCAAAATTTGCAAATACTTAACTATTTAAAGTGAAGAGTGTCAGAACATGTAGTTAGAAGGATGAAGCTTGAATATAAAGCAAGATCGTTTTCATGCTTCGCCGGTATTGGAACGCACAAGAAAGGTGTGAACGGGATGATCGATTTCCGGGCGGTGACGAAGGAGTATCCGGGCGGGACGGTGGCGCTGCGGGATGTGACCCTGCACATCGCGCCCCGCGAGTTCGTGTTTGTGGTGGGCGCTTCGGGCGCGGGCAAAAGCACGTTCCTGAAGCTGCTGCTGCACGAGGAGCTGCCCACAAGCGGGAGCATCCGCGTGGGGCGCTTTGAGCTCGGGAGCCTCACCCAGCGGCAGATTCCCTACTACCGCCGGCAGCTGGGCGTAGTGTTCCAGGACTTCCGGCTGATCACCACGATGGATGTCTACGACAACGTCGCCTTTGCCATGCAGGTGGTGGGCGCGAAGGATAAGCGCATCCAGGAGCGGGTGGCGTACCTGCTGCAGCTGGTGGGCCTCGCGCACAAGGCGCGTTCCAGGCCCAACGAGCTTTCCGGCGGGGAGCAGCAGCGCGTGGCCATCGCCCGGGCCCTCGCGAACAACCCCGACCTTGTGATTGCCGACGAGCCCACGGGGAATATCGATCCGCGCATGAGCCAGGAGCTGCTGGACCTGTTCATGCGGCTCAACGAATCGGGCACGACGGTGGTGATGGTGACCCACGCCCATGACCTGGTGCGGCACTACAATAAGCGCATTGTCATTTTGCAGGACGGCGAGGTGGTGGCCGACGGCGGGCTGAAGGCGCAGCACGCGCCCGCGCCGCCGGTACCGGCCGCCCAGGGCTGGCGCAGGCCCGCGGGCATGACAGGCGCCGGTTCGGGTTGGCGGCGATAGGGGGCGCCGCGCCGCGATTGCGCCCCCAGTCACCGCGCGGCATGGGTTTTGTCGCTGCGCACCACCCCCTCGATGCTGCGCAGCGCAAATAAGTAATTGGCAAACGGAAAGGATCAAACATATGGGAAGTTCGGGACGCGCGTTCCTTACGCGCATGGGCCTGCGCAATATTCGCCTCAATCAGACGATGTCCATGGCATCGGTGCTGGTGCTCGTCTCGTGCCTGATGCTCATCGGGCTCGTGTTCCTGGCGTCGGTCAATCTCAACGGCTTGTTCTCGGAGTTCAGCTCCCGCAACGTGATTATGGTGTACCTCAACCCCGGCTTGGATGAGGAGCAGATCGAGGAGCTGGGGCGGCACATCGAAAATGTGCCCAACGTGAAGGCGAGCCGGTTCATTTCCAGCCAGGAGGCGTATGAGCGCATTCTGCGCAACAACGACGGCAATTTCGCGCTGCTCGACGGCGAGGATACCAGCTTTTTGCCAAGCGCTTTCGAGGTGAGCCCCGCGGGGCTCGAGACCTTCGACGAAACCGTGGAGCTGCTGGAGGGCCTGGACCCGGGCATCACGAGTGTTAGGCACTTCCGCGAGGTGGCGCAGCAGCTGGGCGCCCTGGAGCGGGCGCTGGGCATCTTCGGCGCGGCGGTCATCGGCATTTTGATGCTGGTTTCGGTCTTCATTATCTCCAGCACAGTGAAGGCCACGATGTACTCCCGTCAGCAGGAAATCAAGGTGATGAAAAGCGTGGGGGCCTCGGCGGCGTTCATCCGCTGGCCGTTTTTGGTGGAGGGCATGGTGCTTGGCGTGCTGGGCTCGGCCATTTCGCTGGTTTTTGTGTTTCTGGTGTACCTGCTGCTGGGGCAGGCGATGGCCCCGCTGTTCGCGCGGCTGCTGGGCGGCGGCTTCCAGCTGGTCTCGTTCACGGCGTATCTGCCCTGGCTGCTGCCCGGGTTCCTCGCGGTGGGCGTGCTCACGGGCGGCGGCGGCAGCATGCTTTCCATCACGCGCTATTTGAAGGAAAAGGTGTATGACAAGGCGGACGAGGACGAGTAGTTCGTAATGCGTAATTGCGATAGCGTTAAACGTTGACGTATAAAAAGGAGGTTTATCATGAACATGAATCAATTAATCAAATGTGGAGGGGGCGCGCCGTGGCGGCTGCGAGGGATGAGCCTGCTGGCGGTGCTGGTCTTATTGATTGCTTCGCTTGCGGCATTCCCCGTCATGCCCGCCGCCGCGCGGACCGAGCAGGAAATAAAGGCCGAAATGGCGCAGGCGGATAAACGCATCGCGGAGCAGCAGGCCGAAATCGCAAGGATCCGCGCGGCCCAGTCGGACCAGGAAAAGCTGCTGACGCCCCTGCAGGCGCAGATCAAGGAAATCGAGGGGAAGGCCCGGCTCATCAGCGAGGAAATCAACCGCCTGACCGACGCCGTGAACCGCCTGAACAGGCAAATCAAGGCCCTGGAAGACAAGATAGAGGAAACCGAGGAGCGCATCGACGACATTGAGAAGCAGACCCTGGCCAAGGAAGCGCAGATCAAGGAACTGCAGAAGCTGCTGCAGGAGCGCCTGCGCAAGCAATACATGGACGGGCCGATCTCGAATTTGCAGCTGCTGCTTTCCAGCCCCGACCTTGCCAGCATGCTCACCATCACGGAGCACCTGAACCGGGAGGCCGAGAAGGACGCGCAGCTCCGTCGGGAGCTGGAGGCCGAAATGGCGGTGCTCCATGGCCTCAAGGCAAAGCTGGAGAAAGAGCAGGCGAAGCTGGAGGAGCAGAAGCTTGAGCTGCAAAAGCAGGGCGCGCAGGTCACCCGGCAGCTGCTGCTGCAGGATGGGGAAAAGAAGAAGCTCGATCAAGAGCACAACGCCATCAGCGACGCCGAAACGGAAATCAAGGTCATCATCAATGGATTGCAGCGGCAGAGCAAGGACGCCCAGCGTATCCTGGATGAGGAAAGGCGCAACCAGGAGCGGTTCGCCAAGGAGCTCGACGCCATCATCGCCCAAAAGCTCAACAACGGCGAAATCGCGAAGGGAACCACCAACAACGGCAAAATGGTCTGGCCGTTCCCCTACGCGGGCTGCTACATCACGAGCCACTTCGGCGCCACGCGCAACCGGGCCTCGCCCCACAAGGGCGTGGACATTTCCATCGGGAACAAGGGCAAGCAATATATGGTTGTCGCGGCCCTGGACGGCGTAATCGCGGCCTACGGCTTCGACCGCTACATGGGCAACTACGTGATGATCTACCATGGGTATTACGCGCCAAAGGGCAAAACGATCCGCACGACCTACATGCACCTGGCGTCCTTCGACAAAAGCTCCGTGGTGATGAACGCGCGGATCCAGGCCGGAAAATCCATCGGGATCATGGGGAGCACCGGCAACAGCACCGGTCCGCACCTGCACTTCCAGATTGACGAGATCGGCGCCAACGGGAGTTCCACCCCGGTGAACCCGCTGACGTATGTGAGCAATCCGTATGGGTGAGCGGGCAAGGCGGTGCGCGATTGCACCCCCAGTCGCCGCGCCGCAGTTCTTCTATGAGCAAAGTTTGCCCGCGTCGACAGCCCCCGCGGTGCGCAGGGGCCGCTCGGGTGGATAGCCGCTAAGTTTTTAGATGATGCCAAAAGTGCGCTGCCCCAGAATATATGGACTGCACAAAAGCCCGCCTAAAAAAAGGCGGGCTTTTGTGTTTTATTTCTTTTCGTCTTCAGCGGTCGGCAGCTTCCCTCGTTGCGCTCTTTGTATAATCTTTTCCATCACAGGCTGTTTTTCTTTTTTTGCTTCCGGCGTATCCTGTGGGGTTTTTGCAGGCTGGGGCTGCGCTTTTAATACCGTCGACATATCTTCTTTTTTCTCAAGCTGCTGCGCTTGCTGCGCCAGAGCTTTTGCTTCGCGTTCTTTTTCGCGCTCTTTTCGGTCGCTGTCCTGCATGGAAAACATTTGCTCTGTTATGTACTTGTCCTCATCTTTGTTGAAGAGATACTTCGCTATGATCAATGGTAAGCCTAACAATGTTGTGACCAAGCCGATAATTGCTGAAACCATCGCTGCGGAGTTGGGTCCCGGATCGTCGGACAGAATATAAATGATTCCGCCCACACCGGAAATTGATCCTATTAATAGAGCCAGGATGAACCAGAAAAAAATTGACTTAAAAAATTCTTTCCGGCGAAATCGCTTTATGAGAGTATATTTGTATTCCTGATACAGGATTGTATTGATGTGATCGCGCAACCCAAGCGGTCCTTCAGTTGTTTTTCTCGCAGCGTTTTTGAGTTTTGATGCGATCTCTTGATTGGCGCCAACGATGTTTTCCTTAGTTTTTCTTTTTCCCCGCAGAATTTCTAACATGCCTCAACACCACATTCCACCAGCCGTTCATTTACCCGCCGTTCGGTAACGCCAAACATATGGCTGAGATATTCTATGCAGGAAGAGAACGCGGTCGTATCTTTTCCCTGATAAATTTCTATAGCTTTCTCCAGATAATGAACTGGCATGAGCAGCGAGCGCGCGAATAAACTTGCCGCTGCCTCCTTATCGTTGCATGATCCCTCGCAATCGCATAATTCATTGGGCATCTCAGAGTTTCCATGCCCTAGTTCCCCGTGCCCCAACTCATGCGCAACAATGAATCGTTTCATGCTGGGGCTTTCAATGGTGCTGTCGATGGCGATTTTTTTGCCCGACAGCACGCCGCGGAAATTTTCTTCGCTTAAGTCTCTGTATTCCACATGATAATTTTTGCCCCTGGCTAAGCGCGCCGGATCAATGGGCAAAGAATTTATTTGAAACTCTCCCAGAACCTCCAGCGCTTTGGCTTCGACTTCCGTTCTTCTATCCAACGTTAATGCCATGCAATCCCACCATCTTTCAGAAGATGGACAAGGCCTTGGAACCAAATGTAAAACCACCTCATAATGTTAAAGATGGTAATACTATGCCCTTAGGCCTGTCCGAAATACCTAAATCTTACCATAGAAAGCAAATAAAGTCAAGCACAAATTTGCTTTTTGAGTATTGTCGCCAAATTGCACCAATTTCTACCATTTTTTCTGACTATCTAGCAAAAAGCCCGCCTTTTTTCAGGCGGGCTTTCGCTTTAATTCACTCAGTCGCTCGTATATGGCAGCAGGGCCACGTGCCTTGCGCGCTTGATGGCTGTGGTCAGCGCGCGCTGGTGCCTGGCGCAGGTGCCGGTCATGCGGCGGGGCAGGATTTTCGCGCGCTCGGAAATGTATTTGTTCAGACGCACGGTGTCCTTATAATCGATGTGCTCCACGCGGTCCACGCAGAACGAGCAAACCTTGCGGCGGCGGCGGCGCTGCGGCGGACGACGGTCCCCCTGCTCCGCGCCGTCACGCGGCGGGCGAGCTTCGTATGGCATAATATTACTCCTTCGTTAAATGATAAATGACAATGCAGAATGCAGAAATATTTCATTGCAAACAGGTATTTCTCATTTCTGCATTCTCATTTCTAATTTGCCCTAAAAGGGCAGATCGTCGTCGCCGGCAATTTCGTCGAAGTCGGCGGCGCCGGCGGTGGAATAGGCGGGCGCGGGCTGGGCCTCGCCGCGGCGCTGCTCGGGCGGGGCGGGCGGCAGAGGAATGTCTTCGCGGCTGTAGCCGCCGCCGTTCTCGTTTTTGTTGCCGGTGAAGCTGACGTTATCAGCCACGATTTCCACGGCCTCGCGGCGGTTGCCGTTTTTGTCCTCGTAATTCCTCACCTGGATGGCGCCCTGCACGGCAATCATGGAGCCCTTGTGGAAATAGCGCGAGACGAACTCCGCCGTTTGCCGCCAGGCGACCACGTTGATGAAATCCGTCTGGCGGTCCTCACCCTGGCCTTTGAAGCGGCGGTCCACCGCCACGCGGAAGGTGCATACCGCAACGCCGGAGCCTGTGCTTTTGAGTTCCGGTTCGGCTGTCAGCCGGCCCATGATGATCGCGACATTCAACATAATCCAAACCTCCCTTTGTGCTGGTGGTTAGCGAGCGGCCTGAGAGAAAACACGTTTAACCCACGCCTCCCTTTGTGCTGGTAGTTAGCGAGCGGCCTGAGAGATGTCCAAACCTCTCTTTGTGTGAATGGAAGACTTGCGGCCAGAGAGAATACGCGTTTACTCTCCCTGGCGGATGACGAGCGTGCGCAGCACGCCGTCGGTGATGCCCGCCACGCGCTGGAATTCCAGCGGGAACTCGGGCGGAGCGCTGAAATAATACAGCACATAGTGGCCTTCGGTCTCTTTGTTGATGGGGTATTTTAAAAAGCGCTTGCCCCACTCCTTGACCTCAGCCATGGCGCCGTTCTGCTCGATGAGCGTTTGGAAGCGCTCCTTGAGCTGGCCCAGGGTTTCTTCGCCGCGCGCCAGCGAATAGACCACCATTGCCTCATAATTATTTGCCATGTGTTACCTCCTTTTGGACTGTGGCCGTTATGTTAGCATAACGGCAAGGATTCCTGCGTTTGCAGGCGCGCAATGCCTCTGACCAGCATTACAACTAAAGTATTATAACAGACAACAGGATGGTTGTCAAGGATTTATTTGCTCAATATGACATTTGGCGTTTATACGCCATGTCCCAGAATAAATACTCAAATTCAACGCTGGAGATGAAAATTTCTTCGATGCGTTTGCGCTGCTCGTCTGTCATGCCGGAAACAAGCTGGTCCAGCGCGTCGTAAAACCACTCGAAGGATTCCGCAACCTCGGGGCTCGCGTAGTTCTCGATCCATGTTCTGTAAAAATTGCCTTCCAATTGATCGGCGTATTGCTCCTTCAAACGCTTGCCGTAATCGGCGTAGGTCCACGCGCAGGGAAACACGGCGGCGAGGACCTCCGCCAGCCCCCCGGTCAGGCCCAGTTGAAGCATATTGGCCGTGTATGT
>Ga0123353_10014990_pt1 | contig 11221 bp, 13 predicted proteins | sample TergutLab28metaG_3_FD_92763 | JGI IMG/M metagenome (GOLD analysis project Ga0123353, IMG submission 92763) | Labiotermes labralis P3 segment gut microbial communities from Petit-Saut dam, French Guiana - Lab288 P3 | ecosystem: Host-associated > Arthropoda: Insects > Digestive system > Gut ... | reverse complement strand
CTCGTCCCAGTCGGGGTCCGGCTCAAGCGGGGCATAGTCCCGGATATTTGCCTCGTACCGGTCCATCCGGGCTTGAGTGTCTGCCGCAGTCAGGCAGACGTCCTCTCGCATCCGCACGGGGACCTCGTGGCGCGCGCCCGGCTGCGCGGCGTATCCCCGCACAGCGGAGGCTCCCCCGCTCCCGCCGGCGGCCATGACCTCGGCGCTTGCCAAAGCCAGGGCGGCAATGCTGATGAAGGCTACGGCAGCCAGCGTTGTATAGGCGACTGCTTCGCTTACGCTAATCCTATTCTGCCTTTGTCGTTTTTTCACCTTCGAACAGCCCCCTTCCGGCGTTTCAGCCCTTCGTGTACTATGTCGTCGTCGGCGACGCCGCCCATGTCCTTGACGCCGCGGTCCTGGTAGTTGAGTATTATCCCCGCCACATAAGCGAAGTTTTTGTTGCCCGTCATGCATGCCCTTCTAAAAGCATGCTCCAGGACTTCGGGGTCGCACCGGTCGAGGATCATCTGGCATTGTCCGCGCTCCGCATCGGTCGGCACAAACCCGAAATACGACAGGAACAGTTCGTCAGGGTTTTTGCATGCGCAACCCCCGTCGTCTTCCGCGTCTTCTCTCGCGCAACCCCCGTCGTCTTCCGCGTCTTCTCTCACGCAAGCCTCGCGCACGCGCGCGCGCGCATCACCATCATCATCATCATTGGTTGGTACGGTTGGTACGGTACGGTTGGTTGGTACGGTAGCTGCGCACGGTACGCGCACGTCACGCATACCGTTCGCGTTCGGTACGCATACGTCACGCATACCGTTCGCGTTCGGTACGCATACGTCACGCATACCGTTCGCGCCCGCGGCAGGAGCGTCCTCGTTTTCCGATTTCTTTTTTGAGTCGCGCGCGCGCTGCGAACGCTTGCGGTTTTTCTCGCGTTTGTCAATTAGCCGGCCTGCATATTCATACCAGTCGTGTATAGAAAGCGACCCTTTTTTTGGGGATCTGTCAATGAACCCGCTTTCCACGAGGGCGTCGACCGCGCCCTGCGGATCCCCTTCCCAAAGGATCACCTCCGCTATGTCTTCCGGGGTGAAGCCGCTCAGGTTGCCGTCCTGCGCATAGTCCAAAGCCCACCACCAGAGAAAGTGCAGATACCCGACCGCTGTGGGAATGGATACGCGCAGCGCCTTTGCCAAGCGCTTTGTCTTGGGGTGGTGACGCAGTGTGCTGTGGCTTTCTATCCATGCCATTGTGCATGTCTCCTTCCGATATGCCGGGGTCAGAACGGGTGAAGGTTCAGTTCGATTTGAAGCCCGGCGGCCGCCGCTGTCGTGGGCAGGCTCGTAAGCCCGCGGATCTCGCGCACCATCCGGCGCTCGTCCGAATTGTCCCCGGAGAGGTGCAGGAGGACGATATGCCGGGTCGCGGAGAGGTCGCTGGCTTCGAGGAAGTCCTTCAGGTGGTCAAGCGAGAAGTGGCTCGTCACGAGCCGGTCGTACAGAGCTTTGGCGAGCTCCCCGTTCATGTAGCGCGCCTTGGCGATCCCCTGGCAGTAGTTGCACTCGACCATCATGTAGTGGACGCCTTTGAACGCATACCGCAGGTAGAACGTGTCTGTCGCGTATAGCAGCCGCTCCCCGGTGGGCCTGTACGATATTAGGTACCCCACCGGTTCGGCCGCGTCGTGCTCGGTCCTGAACGGGTACACGGAGAACTGCCCTGCATCGAAAGCCCGCCCCGGCTCCACGGAGTGTATGCGGTGACCCGCCACGCCTTTCGCGCCAGCCGTGCCATCAGTCATATAGCAGTCGATGCCTGCGTGGATGACGTCTTTAAGCGCCTTTGTGTGGTCGTTATGCTCATGGGTGACAAGGCAGGCGGCAACGCTCGACGTCTTGAACCTGAGAGCAGTCTGAATGTCTTTGAACCTGACGCCGCAGTCCAGTAGGAGCTTGTCATGCGCGGCGGTTATCACATAGCAATTACCGGTTGATCCGGTGGCGACCACATCCAGCGTCATGGCCTAGAATCCCGGCTTATAGCCGTCCAGCGTCTGCTGGCCGGCCTTGTCCTCAGGAGGGTCGGGAGCATCTTCCTGCACGGCGTCCCAAGGCAGCACCTCCCCGGTCGCCTCGTCGACGTTGAACCCGTTGGCGTTTGCAGGCGGGTCCGCCTGGACGACCTCCCCGGCGTCGATCACCTCCGCGTTGGCGTTTTTCGCGATGACCGCCTCCGCATGCTCCTGCGCGGGCACAAAGGAGTACTCGTCCTCGGCAAGCTCGATCACCTCGTCGCGGTCGTATATCCCCATGATCATGTCGGAGCAGTACAGGCGGCCGAAGAAGGCGGCTGCGCGGTACCGGATCATGACCTCGGGCATCGTCTGCCACTTGGACCCGTTCCTGCTGAGCCATCCCTCCTTCTTCGCCATTTCCATCGTTATTGTCGGCCCATCGATCTTCTCTCCCGCCTGGTCGGTCGTCCACGCGAAGCATGAAAGGCTGTCGCCCTTTCCGGCCAGGTTGAACTTCAGCTCGTGCTTGTATTTCCGGCTCGCGTTGATGACGCCGATGATGTACTGGCTCGACCACGAGGGGCGGTTGTTTATGACGTGAAGGTTCTGCATGACCTGCATGGGGCTGGTACCCATCCGCGACGCCATCTCGAGGGCGATGAGGGTGTTGGAGGGGTTGCCCTGGTACTCTTTCGGGATAATGGTAGACGCGGCCAGCGCGTTCGCCATGCGCAGCGCAAGGCCGAAGGACTGAGTGTTCGCCCATAAGTCGCCGCCGAGCTGTACGTTATCGGCTTGCAGCGAGTTCACGGCGGGCGCCTCGAGGGCGGTATTTTTGTTGTCAGACATATTAAGCGACCTCCTGTTTCTTATTTTCAGTCTGGATGCAGATGTCGTTCCGCGCTGCGCGCGCGGAAACGGCGCCCGGCAGCCCCGAGGCGATCGCCATGTCGTTGTCCGTGGCAACGACCATGCGGATGACCTGGGACGCGATGGGCGCAAGGTGGTTGATCGACTCGCAGCGGTCGACGAACACGGGCGCGTACGCCCCGTAGTGCCCGCACAGCGCGTCGATGATCTCCATGCCGGAGTTGTACTGCCCGGCGGTGTTCGCCTCGGAGAACTGGACGCCGCCGACTACGGCTTCGCACGTTGGCTGCAGGCCCCCGTTTATCTGCTCTTTGAAGAGCCGGAAGCTGATGGTCTTGAATTTTGAGTTGACGGACGACTCGAGCAGCTCGGCTTCGGTCCGAACGTACGTTTCCAGCATGTAAAGCTGGCCGTCGAGCTCGATGAGCTGGTCGGAGAGCTGGCGCTCCCTCGACGTGTACTCGGCGATGACCGCCCTTGAGTGCACGGCGGCGTCGCGCTCGGATAGCGTCTTCATGTGCCCCGCCACGCGGGAATTAACCGCTGCGCGCTGCTCCGCGATCCCGCTGGTGGTGTCAGCCGGGGTTGCCTCCAGCTCGGCGCGCAGGGCGGCGATTTGCGCCCCCAGGGCGGCGTATTGCGGGTCGGCCGCATAGTCGACCTCCCCGGATGGCGCCAGGTTCTCTTCCGCGAGCTTGAACGCGTCGCGCGACGCTATCATCGACTCCCTGCCCTTAATGGCGTTGTCGAGGTCCTTGTCCGCGTTCGCGATCTCCGCGGTCAGCTCCTCGTAGGCCTCCTTGGCGCCCAGGCCCTTATAAGTGATGGTTTTGAGATTGGCGTCCTTCTGCGTTTCAAAACGCTCCTTGGCGGCTATGAGAAGCTCGGCCCTCTTCCCCGCCGGGAGATCCTGGCCGCAGCTGCGGCATACGTACTCGCCGGCCGGGGGCTCGCTGAAGGCCGTCTGGTACTCGCGCTCGTGCTCGGCGCGCAGGTTCCTGAGCTCCACGTCCGCGTCCAGCAGTTTAACCTTCATCCTGCCGAGGTTCGCCCGGATCCCTTCGATTATCACGTCCTGCCGGCGGATCTGTTCGTCCTGCCTCTGCCGGTTCTGCAGGGCGTCCTCGTAACCGGAGCGCGCCTCGCGCACAAGGCGGGCTGCAAGGGCGGCCTGTTCGCGCTCGAGCTCGCCGAGGCGCCGGCCCTTCTCCCGGATCGGCTCAAGCGCCCGGCTTGCGTCTTGCATCTGGGCGTCGAGGTCCGCGACCTCTTCCCTGCAGGCGGCGAGCGCCGCCTCGACGTCGGTGTAGTCGTTCAGTATCTCCGGAAGGGTCCTGGTGACCGCCTCGATCTGCGCCGGTATCTTCTCGAGGTCGTCGTTGACGCGCCTTCGTTGGGATTGCAGCACCTTCCGGGCGGCGTCGATGGTCCGGTCGCCCAGGAGCTCGGCAAGCCCCTCGAGTGGCTCGCCGGCGGCGGCGATGACGGCATCCGCGGATATCTCGCCGCAGAGCTCGAGCAGTATCTTCCGGCGCGCCTCCCAGTGCAGCTTCGTGGAGAAGTACAGCGGGTTGGTGATCAGCCTGAACTGCTCGTCGCCGATTAGCCCGGATACGTAGTCGGCGTACTCCTTCGCCTTGTGCGGGACGTCGTCGACCCAGTAGTCCGTGGTGTGCCCGGCGAACTCCTGCTGCGGCTTCCCCCGGGTGCGCTTCCACACCTCTTTGTAGAGCTTGCGGAGGACGAGGCGGCGGCCGTCGACCGACAGCTCGGCTTCGACTTCGTGCTCGAGGTTGTGGATCGGCTGGTTGCTCGCGTCGAGGGTCTTGACCTCGAACTGGCCCCGGTTCTCGCTGTCCTTGTCGAACAGGAGCCACAGGAAGGCGTCCGCGATCGTGGTCTTCCCCGCCCCGTTCGCGCCGTAAATGGTGGCGTCGCGGCCGTTGAGCGTCAGGGCGAGCTCCCGGACGCCCTTGAAGTTATGCAATGCGAGCGACTGTAATTTAATATTCATGTTTTCCTCCATATTGAGTTTGTCTATTCGGCGCGGAAGGCTCAGAAAGGACAGCCCTCGTCCTCGTCCTCGTCGCAAACGCAGTCTTCCAGCAGTTCGTCGCATTCGTCGCAATACTTGGCACGTTCTTCTTCATAGGCTTCAATCTTGACGTCATCGCTCTCTTTCACATCCTCGAGCCTTGACTTGAGCCATTTCTGGAAGCAGTCGCTGATGAACGTCAAGCCGCTACCGAATAGCACTCTAGAAATAAACCAATCTTCGTTGACATTGAGTCCGCCCACGACATCGCGGGTGTCGTTGTGTTTCTCGTATGCTTCTTCGACGAGCTTCAGCAGGTCGGCGGTAAGGTGTATCTTGAGCGTCGCCCCGTCCAGTTCGGCGGTTACCTTATCGCTTGCAACCATCGCCGTTACCCTGTCCGTATCTGTGTGATTCATTATGCGTCTCCTTAATGCGCGCCAGCATTTAGCGGTTGACATACATGCCCGCCGGTGCTACACTGGCGCTAGTGTCACTTTCTCTTTGGGGCCGCGCCCGGTGCAACGGGGCGGCCCCATCTATTTCGCTAGCTTTTCTGTTGAACCTCACCAGCTCGCGGGAGTTTACGAAGTACACGGCCGAGGCGGCTGTGCTGTCGCGGTAATGCTCCTTTATCTCCTCGGCGCTTCCTTCCGCATAGGTGGCTACCCGGCTGCCGTCGGGGAATGCGATCAGCACGGGATGGTGCTCCACGCAGCGGCAGTGCTCCCCGGAAGGGACCATGGCGCCGCAACGGGCGCACGGGCGCCGCCCTTCGACGCAGTCGCACCTCTCCCCGGCGTCGAGCCTGGCGTTGCATAGCCTGCACGTTTTGTACATCGCCGCCACCGCCTATCCGAGCCGCCGGTAGTCGTGCTGGGGGGCCGAGCTGAACCCCCGGCGGCGCTTCATTGCCTCCTTGACGTCGCCGTCGCCCGGGAGGACGAGCGCGCGCCCGTCGACTATCTTCTGCTGCGCCAGCCAGTATGCGTAGTCCAGCAGGGGTATGATAATCTTCCTGCCGAGCCGTTTATGCCCTATCTTGTTCTGCCCGCTGTTGGCGTTGTTGAAATGCCTCGGCGCGTTGCGCCGGCGTATGCCGTTGTGCTCGGCGTACTCGTCCATCGTCAGCTCCACCTTCCCGGGGAACCGTTCGCGGAGCATCTCTAATTCTTCAGCTATTGCCGGGTGCATCAGGATCTTCCCCCCTTCCGTACTTTCTGTGCAGCGCGTCGTAGACGGCCATTGAGGACTCCACTAGTTCCGGGTCCTGTTCGCGCATATAGTCCATGATCAGCTTGCGGAGGGGCATATGGCCCCGGTCGTCGCGGCGCGCCTCCTGGAACGAAGGTGCTTTTACCTCCACGCCTGTGGCCTTTGTGATTGCCTCGCCGAGCTGCGCATACGACATGAGGTATCGCGTCGTGTAGTTTTTGGCTACGTATCCAAGCTCGGTGAGCGGGTATTTTGCCATTTTCAAATCAGTCCTTTCTTGTTGTAAACTTGGTGGGTTTGTGTTATAGTGGCTACTGTTGCTGCGCTGCGTGTCACCCCCTTTTCGCTACCGTGTCCCAGAATAGTTTTGTGTCGATCCCGAAGAAGCCCTTGGCGACCTTCGCGTAGGCGTCGATAACGCCTGAATGGTATTTGACTTCCACGGCATCGCCCGCCTGCTCATGCTGCAGCATCCGTATATACGCCCCGTGCGCCAGCGCAAACAGTGTCGATATCCTTTCTTCCCGGGTCGTGCTTTCGGCTTCGCGGACCAGGATCTTGCCGACGTCGCAGTCCAGAACCGCGCAGATCTGGTCGAGGTGCACGAATCTGATCTGATTCGCCTGTTCGTTGCACAGGCTGCTGATCGTCGTGGGGCGGACCCCGGTCGCCCGCGCGAGGTCAGCCTGCTTCCAGCTGATTTTTGCCAGTTGCTCGGCAAGCAGTATTCTGATGATTTGGATCACCCCTTGTCGGTTTTTCGCGCCTCCGGCCTCAAAAGTGTGAATTTATCACCAGAAGGCGCGCGTAAGTGTGTACTCAAATGTGTATGGATTTCCGTGGATAATTGGAGCATAATGGAGGTGTCAGAGTTTTTTGTCTGCGCTTCTTGTCGCGCCCCGCGCGGGCGCGCGGATTATGAAACCTATATGCCCTTGACCGCCCCGCTGCGGATGTTGACGGTGCAGTAGTAGCCTTCCTCTACGGAAAAGATGTCCACCGCGTTGGCGTTGAGCTCAGATACGCACCCGCGGAACCTGCCGCTCAGTTCAGGCAGCTTGGTTTTCAGTATCCCGATCGCCGCGGCGATTTTGATGTTGTCTGTCATTGCCTTACCCTCCTTTTTTAGTTTGCCGAGTTGTGCTAGGTGATTTAAGGTTACTCCTAAATTCAGGATTTGTCAATATAGTTTGTCCTATTTTTAGGATTTCTGCTTTTTGCACAAATTATCACGCACAAAACCGTGCATTTTGTACAAATATACTAATTCCGGGAGGCGGTTTAGTGGAAAGCATAATTATTAACCGAGTTGCTGCTCTGGCATTAGAAAGAGGGGTTACTCCTACAAAAGCTATGAAAGACGCAGGAGTAGGTAAGAACTTTTTCTACAATATTCGTAGCGGCTCAGTGCCTTCAAGCAGCAAGATCGAGATGATCGCAGCATATTTCGGAGTATCTGCTGATTACATTCTCGGGACTGATAAGCCTAATCCCCACGGCGATGAGCAACAGTTCGACAGTGAAACACTAGAGGTAGCAGAGAGGTTCAATCTTCTTTCTCATGAGAATAAGGCTCGGATGGTTGATTATCTTGCATACCTATCGTCTCTAGACAAGCCTTAGCGCTGCGCCGGTTTACCGCCAAAGACCTTGATTACGTTATAGTGGGGTGTGCTACTTGTTCAGTTTTGACAATTTCGACAAGCGCGTTAAGGAAAAAGGTATGACCAAGATCTACATCGCGCAGAAGCTCGGAAAACACTCTGTAATTTTTCATGATTGGAAAAAAGGGAAGTCAACCCCGTCTGACGCCGACTTGAAAACTACAGCCCGGTGCTTGAACTGCACAGTGGCATATCTCCGGGGGGAGGTCGGGGAGCCGAACGTCGAGACGCTCCCTGCGGACCCCGCGAAGGTCAGGGAGCTCAAGGAGTTCCTCGACCTGGTAAACAGCCAGCGCAGCGAGGAGTACTGGAAGCTGGTGGAGATATTAAAAAATGCTGCTCCCGACGGGGAGCAGCCATTCGACAGCGAGACGTTGGATGTTGCGGAGAGGTTCAGTCGCTTGAATTATGAGAACAGGGCGCGGATGATGGACTATCTTGCTCTTCTAGACGGTCAAGGTAATCCTTAGCGAGGGCGCGTTTTTCTGGCGGAAGTCTTGCGAACATGCTCGCCAATGTGTAAAGCTCATCTTCTTCGCTCAGGTTTTCACGAGTCATTTCTATACCCACCCCATATTTTTATTCTTGTCGCGCCCCGCGAGGGCGCGTGGATTGAAATAAAGAAAGAAATAAAGAAATAAAGAAATGAAGAAATGAATGGATTAAGGACCTTGCCGGCCGAGGACGAACTGTATCCCGATAGTTTCGGTTGCGGCGAAGAGGGATGGCGCGACCCGGACGAGGACGAGCTGTATCCGGTTTGTTTCGAGTGCGGCAAAAAAGAGTGGCACAGCAGCATCGTACTCGGGAGGTGTCCGCGTTGCGCGATTGCTATGCCGGAGTTCAGGCTCGAGGTATCGTTCGGGAAGTCGAGCTCCAAGAAATACAGGACGGCGCTGAGGCGGGCCCGGGAGATCCCAACTTACGAGAAGGAAAAGGAGGGCGGCAAGGACCGGCACTTCGTCCGGTTCGATAACCTCGGCGAGTACTGCGACTGCCGGCACGCCGTAGATCGCCTAAGCCTTGTGATATTTTGCTGGGTATCCTCGAGGTTCCTGCTCAATGGCGCGGAGATAACTTACGACGGCCTCTACGCGATCAGTTGCGAAATCGACCGCATGCGCGACCTGGAGAAGGCAAACAGGATTGAGTTCGACGGCGGGGGCAACGCGGTTTATACGCCGAAGCCACCGCTTGAGCCGGACGAGCCCGACGTTGCTTGTCTTTCAAGCGCGCATGATCCGGACGAGGCCGGTTTCGGCGATCTTCCATGCCCGCCCAAATCGGAAGAGCAAACTCGGCAAGAGGAGTATGCCAAAATGCAGGACATCAGGAAGCCGCTGAGCGAACGCCAGGCGCTCGGGGTGCCTTTCGTGCAGTTCTGCGCCGGCGCGGGCTGCTGCAGGGCATGCGAGTATCAAAGAGGGAAGAAAATGCGCATAGAGGACGCAATCGAGTACGAGCGGCTATATGGCGACGGCTGCCCCTGCCAATGGAAGAGCATCGTGCTTTCGGAAGGCGAGACGCCTCGCAACGGCGTGCTTACGGTCGAGGAAATGGCGCGGGCCGGGGCGCCGCACGGCCAAATGCTTGCCAATGAAGTATACTGGAAAATCGGCGCCGCTACGCCCGAGCAGCTCTCCATGCTGTACGAAGGGCTTTTCCTGTCCGATAAAACGCTTTCGGAAGAGCACGAGATAGCATACGTTTATAGGGTATTGGGCGACATAAACCTCGCTCTGGGGGACAAGGCCGGCGCGCTCTGCGACTACCGCACCGCGCTCTCATACAGCAGCGGCGCCGGCGTCAAGAAGAAAATCAAGGAGCTTGAAAAGGGAGCCGAACACGATCAGAAATCTGGCACAGAATAGAAAGGAATGTAGAAATTTATGCATAAAAGTGAGAAGAATCACCATTATACTCATCGTTTTTAGCAATGTATACACTTTTTTTTCAAAATAACGCGAGACGTTAGGAAAACTCACCAGCGGTTATAAAACAACAAAAGCCCCGCGCCCTGTGGCGGGCGCGGGGGTGGCAAGGCAAGGGGAATGCACATGGCGAAGAAAAAGCAGGATCCCCCGGCCGGGGCTGAAGCGCCGGAGGGGGGAACAAAAAAAAAGAAGTACGAATACTTCCGCGGGTCGTTCACTGTCGGGAAAAAAGAGGACGGTTCGCCTGACCGCATCTGGGTGTACGGCAAGACCGAGGAGGAGCGCGACGAGAACCTGAGGGAAGCTAAGCGCCGCCACGGCCTCGGGCTGACCCAGGCGGACATGACCGTGCGCGAGTGGTCGAAGCTGTGGATGGACGTATTCAAGGCGAAAGCCACCGACACCCAGCGCGACCACTACCAGGCCAAGCTGACCCACGACATCCTGCCGGCGATCGGCAACATGATGATCAAGGACGTCCGTCCGTCGCACCTCATCAAGCTGCTCAACTCGTATAGCGGCGGCAACAAGTGGACGGTCGGCAAGATCCGCATCGCGATCCAGCAGCTGTTCGCAGACGCGGCGTATGAAGGCGTTATCGAGCGGGACCCCGCCGCCCGGCTTGAGCTCCCCCCGGACTTGGAAGAGAACCCGCGCCGCCCCTTGACGTGCCTCGAGCGCGAGATAGTGCTCAAGGTCGCGGAAACGCACCCGCGAGGCCCCTGGTTCCTCACGTTATACTACTGCGGCCTGAGGATCGCGGAAGGCGCCGCCCTCGACCGCAAGGCGGTCGACCTTGACAACAAGCGCATGACGGTAAACAAGGCGCTGACGCTGAGCAAAGGCAGGAACGAGCTCAGCACCACGAAAGGAGAAAAGCTCCGGAAAAAAAGGCGCAAAGGCGAGGAGGACGTCGGCACCCGGGTCGTACCGATACCGGACAAGCTCGTCCCTGCCCTCGCGAAGGCGTGCGAGGGCAAAAAGCCAAACGACATCCTCTACCCCAAAGCCGACGGCAAACACGCGACGATGTGCGCGCTCCTGGGCTGGATGCGGTCCTTCAAGCGCCACTGCCACATAGCGGCGGGAGCGAAGCTGTACCGCAACAAGGTGCTGGTGGAGACCTCCCCGTTCGGCGACGAGGTGACCTCGCACTACCTCAGGCACACATACGGCACCGACATGCACGCAGCCAAGCTGGACCTGAAAACCAGGCAGGAGTTCCTGGGCCACGCGGAAGACAGCGTAACGGACAAAGTATACACGGCGATGAGCAACGTCGCGTTCAAGCGGTCCGCGGCGCTCATGAACGAGTACCACGAGAACCGGGGATGGTGCGACCATGAGTGCGTGAACGCGCTTAAAAGATGGCAGGAAATGGCTGAGGAAGACCGCGCCGAATACGGCGATGTTTTTGGCGCCTATTTGGCATACACCTTCAGCCCAGAGGGGGTTTTGTTGCACCAAAACGACCTAGAAGAGGAAGAGGAAGAAGATT
>Ga0123353_10014989_pt1 | contig 11221 bp, 7 predicted proteins | sample TergutLab28metaG_3_FD_92763 | JGI IMG/M metagenome (GOLD analysis project Ga0123353, IMG submission 92763) | Labiotermes labralis P3 segment gut microbial communities from Petit-Saut dam, French Guiana - Lab288 P3 | ecosystem: Host-associated > Arthropoda: Insects > Digestive system > Gut ... | reverse complement strand
TGCCTTGGGCCACGGTGCTGATCTTGCCCAGCAAATTCCGCCCATCCTGCTCAACGCCAGGAGCAATCCAGTGATAGCGACAGAAATCTCTTTTTAGATTACCGTCAACGTCAGGCACAAGATCAAGCACATAATCATAGCCAGAGATAACAGAACGTGCGCCAGTAGGATCTTTAATGTAACACATGGTCGATGACGTGCCAAAATCAAGAGAGATTTCAATCACTGTGTCGCGGGAGATCGTTTTTTCTTCGCCGGCTCTGTTGATTAACTGCAATATACCAAAATTCACAGTTTCGCCGGATTTGGTGTTAGCCTTAACCATGATGCGTTCAGGACGCTTTTTCATCTCAAATAGCGTCCAGGGCCTGCTATCTGGAATTTTCGCCTTGACATCCTCGCCATATACTGGAGACTCATCTTTTTGAGCGAAGAGGACTTCAAAAAAGGTGTTGCTCGAAGACAAGTATTGGGCCGAATCGCTTACTTTAGCCAGGTTTTTCAAACTAAGCAGGGATGGGTCAGACACCGCCTCATTTATGAGGAACTGTAACCGCGCACCGCCGACAGTATCTACCTTGGCCAATAAATATAGTTGCCATGCTTCGGCTGGTAAGTTTACGTTTGGCCAAAGACTAATAAATGGGAAGGAATCCAGCAACCAAAGGTTTTTATCCTTCAGACTGTAGTCCAAATACCGACTTGGGCAAATGCCACCTTCACCATCGGGGAATGAAATGCTAACACTGAATCCCATAATCTCATCAGGTATTGGACGCACGTTGATACTGATTTGACCCTCTGCCGTATCATCTTGCCGCAAGTTTTGAACGAACTCATAGATTTCTTGCTTGACAGGGGGAAGCATGTAAAGCTTTGTATTTTCATGGCTGATTCGTTCCAGTGGAATAGGCGGCCGGACAAAGTTCCTCTGCATTTCTTTATATTGCGCATCCGTTAATGGGAAAAGGACTGCATGCTCAGCAAAAGTATCCTCTGGTCCTGGCACCTTCGAATCCGGAATTGCATCCAAAAAGTCACGATATGCGGAGTCAAGCTGATTTGGCAAGTTGTTCCGAGTGATTTTCACATATGACAGCGATAGGGAGGTGGCAGCAAGCTGGAAACGAACCGTAATATCGTTCTGTACCATCTCAATAGCATCGCGAAAGGCGGTCTGAGGTCTGCCGAGGCCATTGTTGTTCATCCAATTGCGCAGAACCTGAAGAAGGACAGATCCGTTGGAAGAAATGCTGCCGGTTGCTTGATCATGCAAGAGTAGCAGGGGAACGTCAGACCAGTCAGCTCTACCGTTTTCTCGTTTGTACCATGATACAATTCCATCAAAGGCAATAGGGTCATACTGCTTTAGAGGACAAAGGCCGATTTTCGGATCTAGGATCGCAAAGGGATAAGTCTGCGATCCGCGCTTTAGGCAGAACATGCAGAGCCGGATACTGTCATTGGTTGTTGAGTTAATCAATCGCTTATGATTTGCCTCCCATCCAATCTTGACCAGCTTCTGTGCAAGAACCTGCTGCAGAGTAAGCACCGGCAATTCAAGATCGTCCTTTGTCGGAATCGGGAGTACAACATCTGAGATAGTAATGGTCAATCCCAACCGCTTGCTCAAAAGGTAAATTGCGATCATTCCTAGCCACTCATTAGCCGCGGGATCCCATGCACTGACACCGTTTCGACCTTGCTCACGTACCTTGCGAGCACACTTTGCGATGGTTTCTTCGTAATTGATAATATGTGCTACTAGGGAGGGGATGGCATGGCTTTCGCGCGCGTTGAGCGCAGCGATCGGTGTGGTGTCATCTCCAATATGCTGGGCAATTTTTTCAAGATTCAATGAACTGTCAACCCTTTGCCAACCAGGGTAAGGATTTAAGTTCACTTCATCTTCTTTGCTTTGTGCCAGCGGGAGCAGTTTCTTCAGTAATTTCATTAGCTTTCCCCTCCTTATCTTATTTTGCGGTCGGCGCAAAATAGGTACAACTGTCGAAGCACGTCTGCTTCTTTAAGCGCTCTGTTGCGCCTGCCGATACCGCCAAAATGGGTGTTGAGCTTTTGCCGTAATTCAGCTGCATCGAATCCAACAATGTGCTTGATTTCGCTGTCGCCAGAAGGGGCCGTCATGCCATTCTTGCTGTCCGCAAGCTCAGCAAGACACGCATCCGCCTTTTTCAGCAAAGCCTTGCGTTCGCGATTACCGGACGTTGCTGAAATCTTGTCCAAGTTCTCTAATAATGCTTCAAACTGTTCTGTGTCTAGCAGGGAACAAATCATGCCTTCATTGGTTCGTGAAGATGCCACATTGAGCAAAAATTCTAAATAGCCACGGCAGAAGGTATACGCTGCATCCAACACTGGTGTTTTCTCTAAGCGTTCTGCAATCAGCGACTGGTAATAGCCACTGTCAGTAGCGAATACGACAGTAACAAACAAGGAAAACTGGAGTAATTGCAACAACTTAGTGTCCGTAGCTGGGGGAAGGTTCTCCCAACCAATATGTTCCAATGGAAGCTTGTCGTCCAAGCCCAGTTGAGCGATAAACAAGTTGTGGTGTCCGTCATTATCTGCGATATTGAATGCGCTATCTGCTTTGTCCGCATTATCAAAAAAATGGCACATAGCACTTGCCGCGAAAAGATCGATCAAGGTGCAATCGCTTTTTTGCCGCGAACCACCTTTGGCGTATGTAACGGATCCTTTGCGTACAGTCAGACAACGCGGGGAATAACCCGCCAGATACAGCGCATCAAAGATAGCATCGTCTCGGTTGGAGGCAGAACGCAGTAGGTTGTCGATGGAATGGTAATATCCAAGCGCCTTCTGCGACGCCATGATGAAGTCCTCGTCGGTAATAATGTATTCGCCACGCTTCCTCCGCTCAGACATTTCCTCGCGGGAAAGACGGGGAACCTGAAAATAAGGCAAAAGCAACATCCCGCCTAAAACGACCTTGCTGTTAACTCCCTTGCCTTTCTTCTTGGCTTTATCACGGATAAATGCCATGATGTTGGAAAACATGGATGCCCCGGTGCCGCCAAAGATAGAGCCAATCACGAAGATCTCGGCGATACCGCCACTTTCAGCGTTTTGCAAGGCATTGTTGATGGCGCTGATGAACTTTGGATCCTCTTTGATACGCTCAAACAGCAAAGCACCAATATTGGGATGTCTTTCGAAGCCATCAGTCAGCGGTTTGCTCTGCTCCTCAGAATCATACAAAAGATCAAGCAAGGCAACATCTGAAGGATCAGGATATAAACGTTGCAGCGAATCGCTTTCACCCTGACTCAAGATACTCTCCAGTGTCCATGGACTGCGGGCCACATTATACTTGGCGAGACCACGTCCATCGGTATCGTCTCCCAGCGCTTGCGCAAACGCATTGTAACCCGCAAGGGTGATATCAAACGTAGCTGTGGTACCGTTGGTAGTGTCTTTGTCTACTCGCATTACATCAATATTTCCGTGGCCTTCCATCAGACCTGCAGCCATGGTATACATTGCCGCTGTTGCCGCACGAGAGCCAGAACCGCCAATAGTAATCAATAGTTTACTCATGCTTTATCTCCCTTCCTTTCTTACGACGCATATGGGGACAAAAAACGAATTGCAATGAATGCTGCCACACCAGAGAATAAGGGGGCTATAGTTGCCACGATCCAATACCCCGCCATTACTGTGGGTACCTCCAACAGAATTGTGCCAAGCTGAATCAGTACAGCGCTCAGCACTGCCAAGAGAATGCCTGTCACGATAGCAAAGGGGAGTCTCTTTGGCGCTTTTTCGGAGTATCGTCCCTTGGAAAGGTTCCGAAAGATCAGCAGATACGCTGTCACAGCCGCAATCAGCGGCAACGGAAATGCTATGGCAAACCACGCTCCGAATTCCCCTGTGTAAGCTGCTACCATTGCGAAGCCAAGCATTGACGAAAGTAAAAATGCCACTCCTTGCAATGCGCAGCCCATTACACGTCGCCATGTGTAGTTAAGCCTGTATTCCTTCTTTTGTCCAGCCATGCGAAATCCTCCATCTATTGGTTAGTTTAGAATTTTACTTACTAAGTTGAATATGGATTGCAAGATCCATGATGGTCTGATTCCATTCCTGCTGTTCCCCTGCAGAGCCATATCGACCACCCAGTACGTTGAAGAACCCATCCAAGCCTTCAGTTTTCAGGAAAACATCTTCCGGATCAGTGCTGGTTGCTGCATTGTAATTGTAGTTCTTAACCCATGCAGGAGTATCAGAGTCCATTTGCTTCTTCGCGGTTATCGGAAAATAAATAGATACCAAACCGCCAGGAGCCTGTCTTGCGAGTTCTTTCATATTAGTCAGTTTAATCTGTATGCGGAGCATTCCGTTGCGCGCTGTCACGGTGTACCAGACCGGATTCTTCTGCTTGTCGACGTTTCCTGTTGCTTTTTCTGGATCAATACGAGTTAGTTCTTGCCCTGAAGGGATAATTGATGTGCCGCAGAAAAGGTACTGTCCACGATCCTCTTCCGGGATTGTCTTCCACAAGCCTTTGTTTGCGGCATCTCCTGGAACAGTAGTAGCTTCCTCTACGGTAGTTTCATTATCGGTTTCTCCCGGAAGAGCGCCAACCTTCATAATAACCTTTTCAGCAGGAATATAGCAACGCACAATGTCTTCAGTCGCGCTTGTAGTTTCTGCTGCACTGGTATAGGTTAACTTCTTGGGACTGGATCCTCGCAGATCGGGCAACGGAATATAGATATTTAGACAAACATAATCGTTTTTGCTGTTGAACGGGCTATAAGCAAAGTATCGAGAGATATAGGTGATGCTTTCAGTTGAAGACTGTGCAGTGTTTATGGGATGGTTGGGGTCATCTGGGGCGTTGGTTGCGTTGGGAAACAAATCAACTCTGCGCTTTTGGGTAAGATTTATTGTTTCAAGGCTATTATCAATGGTATAGAAGCTACCGAGATATGCATTGTCGCTTTTGTCACGTTCTCCTAGAGAACTGCCCAATACGATATCAGAGCCATCAACCGCTTGCAGACCACCGTTGGAAAGGAATTCAGCATATTCAAATGAGCCACGCAGATTTGTAGTAAAATCACCGCGCATATTGCTAGCGCATTTCAAGACATCAAGCGTAGGGCCAACCAGAATAATATAGAAAGGTAATTGCTTGTTGTCAATATACTGTGTAGTCATTCTTGTAGTGCCAGGCTGGTCGGCGGTTACTGTGCCATTGTTCGGCACTGAAGCATTGCCTTTGAAGTTGGAACGTAACGCAAATATTACAACCGAATGATCTTCGAAGGTCTGAACAACAGCCTTGAGCTTCCTTGCTAACCAGGCAGTTTGCATATTCTGCTCTGCCATGTCGGTAACGATGATATTGACATTGGAGAACTTCTGTTTCTCTGCTTCAGCAAAGGCAGCAAGTATGGTCTTTTGTTCTGCTTCGCTTTTCCCCTGTATATTCGGTTCAGGGAAAAGAAGTTGGAGCGGTCCTGTACCGGTAGGAAAAGAGCCTTTATCGAACGTGTAAAATCCACTTTTGTTTGGGCGAGTATCTTTGAAAGCAGACTTGAATGTTTCCGTGTCTGTTCTTGGAACCCATCTTTTCCACCCGAGTCCATTTGCAGTGGTATCCAAGAAATAGAAGCCATGTGCTTTCCATGTACTCATGATGTCGTAGATACTATCTACCGCCCGGACGAAATCACTGTTCTCCGTGACGAAACCCATCATTGACTGCGAGTTGTCGTAGTAGAGCGTACACTGCTCTGCTCCATTTGGGGAGGGTGTCTTCTGCTGCTCTGGCGGAACGGGGTCATCGAAATTTGGCAGATCATAGTAAACCCCCTTGGTCCCCAATGAGCAACTTGCCAGGAATACCGTTGCTAGGCAAAGCGCTACAGCCATTACCCGCTTGAGTGACATTGTCAAGATCCCCTTTCCTTCATCGCACGTCGTTTCGTAGAAATGTTCTTCTATGGTAAAACCATGTAACCTGAGTGGTTGCACCTTGCTCGGGTTAGAATGCACCAAACCTGGGAATACTATTTGCAAGACATTCAGCCTCGGTTGCCTTGTGCTTTTGGAATTCATCTGTCTTTCGTAGAAATACACTTCTACGAAAAAAGCGCCTGAAACTGTTGATGCGCTTGCCCTTACGCAGCCGCTTGACCAGAAAATTGACCCCTTATAGATGAAAACCTTTCCACTTGCTGGCGTTTGATTTCTAGTGAAGGATGCACATATTTGTTCAAAGTGATCTCCACAGAGGCATGTCCCAGCAGTTCGGATAAAGTCTTCGAATCTCCCCCTAACTCAATGAACCGTGTGGCAAACGTGTGACGTAGCACGTGAAAATTTATGTCAGTCACGCAGGCATCCGATAGATATCGTTTGAAGCGGTATTGGTATGCGCGAGGTTCCATTAGTTTTTCTGACTGGCCTGTTAAGACATAGGCGCTGGATTTGCCGCAGAAATATAACAGCGTGTCCATCAGGCAGGGAGGGATCGGAATGCTCCGCCGAGAGCACTCGCTCTTGGGCATCCCACAACAAATCGTGGTCTTTTGATCCATTGATGGGACCGAATTCTGCAGGCGCTGTACTGTTTGTCGCACATGAATTAACCCAGTAACTAAGTCTATATCAGCCCAACGCAAGGCACAAACTTCGCCGATGCGCAAGCCCGTATAAAGGCAGAGCAAGATCCCCAGTTTGGTTGTATCCATTTCGTCGCGGAGAACATGCTCCAGCGCAGCCTGCTCTTTCACTGTCAAAGCCTTGGCTGGTTCACGTTTAGCCTCCGGGCACTTTAAGCTGAAGCTCATCGGTGGCATATATTGTTCCGTTGCGGCGTATTCCAAGGACGATTTTAAGATTAGGAGCAAGGCTTGCAAGGTGCTAATAGACAAACCGCCACACCCATCCAGGCGACCACATTCGGCCTTCTGCTGCATAAAACACGTGAGCTTGGCGGTAGTAATTTGATCCAGCAGTAAATCGCCCAGCGCTGGACTGATGTGCCCTGCAATGAGATTATGAAACTTGACTTGCGTAGAAGCCTTGTTACGCAATGCCTGTGTATTCAACCACTCCAATAATACTTCACCAAACAGCTTTTTGCTGGAACGCTTTTCCATCTTAGGCTGAACCTTGGCAGCGAGTAGTTTTTCTTTCGCCTCCGCATAGCTTTTGGCGTAAACGGAAGCGTACTTCGTTCGGCCATCGCTGGCTACGCCGCCGGGATAACGCCCCTCCCAGCGACCATCATTCCGTTTGCGAATATTTTCACCTTTCTTGGGCATTTTTTCGCCCCTCCTTTGACCATGATTTTGACCCCTTATAGCTCTTGGAACAAAGCTACACGAGACTTCTATTTTACACCATGAATAGGCTAACGGAAAAAAACGCGCTTTATCCCTATAAATATCTAAAATTTTCCTTAAAAGCCCTTGACAAAAGGGTGATATTGGGATTATAATAGGAGCATTAAGGTTCTCGAGGGTTTCGTAGAAGTGTATTTCTACGAAAGATTTCGACAATATTACACACCTTGGCATCAACCGAGTTATTTCGGATGGTGGCTTTTTTATTTTGCTGAAACCGTAATTTGTGGTATAATACTTATGGATCAACATGGACAAAGGCAATCTTCTTGCCAACCTCTCTTGCGTAGCTAACCGTCTGGAAGGTACCCCCTCGCTTTCGGCCATCGTAAACAGCAACCACGGCATCAGCGTGGTCAACCATATAGCGGTTCCTGATAAAGAAACAATCGGAGGAATATTGCTCACTAATGACATTGACTGTACTACACCTGGCCAACAGGAACTGAAACATAGAATCTTGGCATTTCAACCGCCCAGCGTAAGGAATAGCTGCCTCCAACTTCACATTGAATTCGTTCTGGCATTCTAATACAAGATGAGCGAATAATAAATCGGCTCCTTCCGCGAATCCGCTGAGAAACGTATCATAGTCCGCAGCGATGGCACGAAGGATCAGCCCTCCTAGCTCAGATTCAATCCGTTTCAGCTGTTCAGTGGGAATAATCCGATGTCCTGTAACACAACATACTTTTGTAGGCATCACAGCCTCCTTCAGGTGAGGATTCATTTTCCCCCTTCATACCAGAGGAAGAAAAAGAACGGGAAAATCCTTTTGCGTTAACGCTTTGCGACCTTGTGTGACCCCAATTTTGACCCCGAATAGCTGCCATTTGTTCCAACTGCTTGCGTTTTTGTTCCATGCTGGGATGGACGTAGGTGTTCAGCGTGATTTGCACGTTGGCATGGCCTAGGAGCTCCGACAGCGACTTGATATCCATTCCGTTCTCCACGCAGCTCGTAGCGAAGCTGTGCCGCAGGGCGTGGTGGTTCACCTGCGGCAACCCGCATTCCGCGAGGATCCGCTGGAAACGATTGCGCAGGGTACGGGGCTCTATCCGGCTGCCAGGTTCAGCAATCACATAACCATTCGGGTTACCAAGATAGAAGCGTTTAAGCAATTGGAATAGATGCGCGGGCAGAGGAATGACTCTGAACGAGTTCTCCGTCTTTGGCTCGAGCGTAGCCAAAATGGTCTTCGGTGCCCCGACGCTCTTGTCCGGATTTTCGATGCGCTGTAGTGAACGGGTGATGGTGATCGTGCGCGCCTGGAAGCTCACGTCGCCCCATTGCAGCCCACATACCTCACCGATACGCAGGCCCAGCTGCAAGCTCAGCAATACGCCTAACTTAGTACGGTCCATCTCGTGACACAGATATCGCTCCAGCCGGCCCTGCTCCTCTGGCGAAAGCACCTTGCATTCAGTCTTTTTTCCTTTATACTCAACGACTTCCTCCTCCAGTGCCGGGCAATGTACCTGCTTGGATACATACCGCAATGCCGACATGATCAAATAGCGCATAATTTTGATATACCCGCCCGAGAGGGCACCCTGGCCTACAAGCCGACCATGCTTTTGCTTTTCATCCAAAAAAGCGTTGATGATCCTGGCATCCAATCGGGCCACAGCACAGCGCCCGAGGCTATCCGCCAAATGCGCCTCCACCATGCGAACGTATTTGTCGTAGGTCTGTTGGCGCAATTTCTGTCGATGGTGTTCCAGCCAAAGCGCTAGGGCCTCACGCAGTGTCATGTCGAGTTCTGACGTTCTCGGTTTTCTTTGCTCGCCGACACCCTTGATTGCCGCCAGTTTCGCCTTTACTTCCAGATAGCCCTCCGCATACACAGAACCATACTGAGCTTGCCCATCAGGAGTACGGCTCTTAATATAGCGGCCCTCCCAACGACCGTCCTTGCGCTTGCGGATGTTTTCACCTCGTCTTGCCATAATTATCAGTTCCTTTCGTGACCCAATTTTTGACCCCAAATAGCAAGGGGTTCTATGTTTTTACGGGCGCAATCTTCTGCGTCAGAAAATTGCGCCCGCTATGATCGAAGAATTTCAAAAAATTCTTGCGTTTTTCGCCAGAGTCTGCTATGATTAAAGGAGAAATTGGCTTTCCTCCTCTGGTATGAAGGGGGAAAGGATCTTGTTTACTACCCCTACCGGGGCATAAAAAAGAACGCCAAACAAGCTGTTGGCGTTCTTTCAACAGGTTGCTACAATTTTCATTGACACCCAGCTCCTTTTCAGGTATAATCAATTAAGAAGAATTCTGTAAGAAAGGGGCTGTGGCTCGATGGCGCAATCGGCAACCAAGGCAAAAGTTCGTCTTACACCCGCCCCGTGGACGATGCACGAATTTTTCGCGGGCAGCGGCCTTGTGGCTTATGGATTGAAGGGGATGTTCCGGCCTGTTTGGTCAAACGATATTTCCGAAAAAAAGGCCGAGGTTTACCGTGCCAATTTCGGAGGCAATCACTTTGTATTAGAGGACATCAAGAATATATCTGGCGCAGGGTTGCCGTATGCGCAGCTTTCCTGGGCCAGTTTTCCTTGTCAGGATTTATCCCTGGCGGGGTCGCTTGGCGGCATTCACGCGAAGCGCAGTGGCCTGATATGGGAGTGGCTGCGCATTTTGCAGGAACTGCCCAAACAACCATCGTTGTTACTGATAGAAAACGTAGCAGGGTTGCTTTCCACCAACGACGGTGACAACTACAAAAAACTGCATCACGCGTTATTGGATATGGGGTATAAGAGCGGCGCCATTTTGTTGGACGCTGTGCATTTCGTTCCGCAGTCCAGGCCGCGCGTGTTTATGATTGCCGTGAAGCAAGAGGTTGCTGTGCCTTCAGAGCTAATGGATTCTGGACCGAACTGGCTGCACAATAACGCTGCCGCTTCATTGGGAAAGCAACTGCCCGAATGGATCTGGTGGCGGGCCGAGAAACCTCCCCAACGAAAAGCCACACTTTCCGATCTGATTGATTTTTCTGCACCATATGATAAAGATGATGTACTGCAGTTGGTTTCGCAGCGACACAAAGAAAAATTAGACAGTTCAAAGGATATCGTCGCAACGGGTTATCGGCGAACACGGCATGGAAAACAGTGCTTGGAGCTTAGGTTTGACGGCATAGCGGGGTGTCTGCGAACGCCGGAAGGCGGAAGCAGTAAGCAGTTTGTTGTTGTGAAGCGGAATGGTGAAACTCACGCCAGGTTACTGACGCCTCGCGAAGCCGCCCGCCTGATGGGCGCGCCGGATTCCTACTGGTTACCCAATACATATAATGATGGCTATAAAGCAATGGGCGATGCGGTCGCATTGCCAGTGGCCACGTTTGTAGGCAAAGCATTCCTTAAAAAATTAGCGGAGGTGATTTATTCGTGATAAGTGCAAACACCCGGCTGCAGGCGTTTCAGACACAGCAAAATGCCTTTACCAAAGGTCCGCTTTCCATTATGATTCAACTAACCCGCATGGTGCGGGACAAGCCGTTTCCGCTGAGCGCCGACGCGTTCCGCACGGAGAAAGAGGGACAGGTTGCAGGGCTTGGCGGCGGCAACTTGAAAAAAATCCTGAAAGAACATGGCATCACGCAGATCCTTGCTGCTGAAGGCGGACGAACTAGTCGAGGCAGCATGGGCTTAATGAACAAATATATAGAATTTTTGAATGCATGGCAAATTGAAGAGCCGATTGACTTTGTCGCCGTGGAAGCGTTCTGGGCGGAGCAGGTGCGGGAATATTTCAGAAACCAGCCTTTTACGTTGACTTCCGATTTATCCAAGACCATCGGCGCAAGCCTCGACGAG
>Ga0123353_10014988_pt1 | contig 11221 bp, 8 predicted proteins | sample TergutLab28metaG_3_FD_92763 | JGI IMG/M metagenome (GOLD analysis project Ga0123353, IMG submission 92763) | Labiotermes labralis P3 segment gut microbial communities from Petit-Saut dam, French Guiana - Lab288 P3 | ecosystem: Host-associated > Arthropoda: Insects > Digestive system > Gut ... | reverse complement strand
TCCTCCAACGCATAATGCACCGACAGCGAATTATCATAGTGATGGAACCGTCCGTCGTACCACACGTCCGGCACGGTGTGTAAGCCAATGTCCCAGTACCGGCAGGGATAACCCATGTAGTTCCATACCGAACATTTTAGCCCTGAGATCGTTGAGCACATCAGGTAGCCGTAATCATTGTATTGCCGGATCGGGTCGGACAGATCAAAACCGTGGATATTCATCGGTTCGGTCTGCCGACGAGCGATGTGATCCCAGTAAAACTGCGCGTACATCTTTTCGGCATCGGTTTCCCAGTGGTGATTGATGGAGCGGACCATCGACTCCATATCCGAGTAGTCGGGATTGGCATCGGTAACGACCTTGATGTTCGCAAGTTGGGCACACACCGGTGCGGCGGCGAACAGGAGAAATGCGGCGAAGAGGGGCAGGGAATACTTCATGGGATGCCTCGGGAGGGGAGAAACGACATTGACGAGTCATAGTATACAAAGGGGTTTTCGGATAGTCAAGCGGATTTCTCTTACAACCCTCACGACTGCCATTCCCATTGAAAAAAGGGGAGCGGTCGCATTGCTTTTCGTGAATTTTGTAGTAGTCCAAGACGAAGTTAACGGGGAGAGCAATTTTCCGGCGTTCGTTGGAGAGATTTTATGCGTCGCACAGTTTCCGTTATCGTTTGTGTCCTGGTGGCAGGTTTTTGCACCAGTGTGAGTGCCCAAATTCCTGAAAATCCCCGATTTCAGCCGGGTAGTTATGCGGTCCCTTATTATTACCGCACGGTACAACCGCCTGCTGTGCCACCGGCACCCGTTGTTGCCAGCGATGAGGCAGACGATGTAAGAACGGATTGGGAGAAGAGATTCAGTCCGCAAACTGCCGAACCCATGGGAACGCAGCCGCTCCTGCCGCCGCAAGAAGTTCCCCATCTGACGTTCATTTATAATCACTGGACGGGTCGTTTTCACGTAACTCCTTACGAGCCAGGTTATGCGGCTAATCCAGCAGCGTTTCCCACGCAGACATCGCCGCTCCACATTTGGGTTTCGTCAAAATCCTCGTCAGCGCAGCCGAGTCCGCAGGTTCCCTACATGAGTTATCACGATCCTGATCCGGTTATTCTACCGGCAGAGATTCGACTTCGCGGATCGAGGTTTTCCGTTCCACTCACGCAGATGCAACCGGTGCCGTTGCCGGTGCCGAGACCGGAAATGGTGCGACCCGCTTATCCGTCTCAATCCCGCTTTGTAGAGTGGACGCGAACAACGTTTGGAACGTTCGTTGTGCAGTGAGTTTTTGTTTTTGGGTGGTATATTTAGTACATGACCAACACAACATCAATCACACCCAAAGGTTTACTGAATGCCGTCGTAAAACCGCCGGGCTCGAAGAGCATCACCAATCGAGCATTGATTCTAGCGGCACTTGCAGAAGGCAAAACCACTCTGACCGGTGCATTGGCGAGCGAGGATACGCAAATGATGTTCGAAGGACTTGCCCAACTCGGCGTGCCTCTCGATTGGAATACCGAGCAGAAGCAGATCACGGTGTACGGACAAGGCGGACGGTTTCCGCACAAGCGGGCAGATATTTACGTTGGCAACAGTGGCACAACGGCTCGCTTTCTGACGGCAATGCTGGCATTTTCCAGCGGCGAATACCGCATTCATGGAAAGCCCCGAATGCACCAGCGACCCATTAGGAATCTGGTCGAAGCCCTCAATACGCTCGGCGGATGTGTTACCTACGAAGCCGACGAAGGTTTTCCGCCAGTGGTGATTAGTCCGCAAAACCGGTGGGCGAGTGCCATCCCGCACGCATGCGTTATCGGTGGCGAAATCTCAAGTCAATTTCTCACTGCACTGCTACTCGCTTCACCACTTGCCTCAAAAAAGTCCGCCGTGGAGATTTGCGTTACCGGCGACTTGGTGTCCAAACCCTACGTCGAAATGACATTGTGGATGATGCAATCGTTCGGCGTTAACGTTGAGACGGATGAACATTTCCGATCCTTTCGGATTGAACAGGGAACGATTTATCAATCGCAGGAAGTGTACGCCATCGAGCCGGACGCTTCGGCGGCTTCCTATTTTCTTGCGGCGGCGGCAATCTGCGGCGGAACTGTTACGGTGCAAGGTTTATCAAAAAACAGTTTGCAAGGAGATGTTGCCTTTGCCGAATGTTTGGAGAGGATGAACTGCGAAGTAACGTGGCAAGAAAATTCAATCACGGTTAGCCGACCGCCGGAGCGACCGCTTCAGGGAATCACTGTCGATATGAACAGTATCAGCGATACGGCACAGACGCTGTCGGTTGTTGCTCTTTTTGCCGAAGGAGCAACGGAAATCCGCAACATCGAACATGTCCGGTTCAAAGAGACGGATCGGATTGCCGACTTGGCAACGGAGTTACGTCGCTTCGGAGCGACAGTGGAAGAACATCAAGACGGCTTGCGAATCACGCCGCCGACAGTGTTAACCCCTGCGACGGTGCAAACTTACGACGACCATCGCATGGCAATGAGTTTTGCCATTGCCGGTCTGCGATTGCCGGGAGTGGTCATCTGCGATCCTGACTGCACGCAAAAAACGTTTCCTGAATTTTTTGAAACGTTGGAAAAACTTTCCCCTTCGTAGAGGGTACAGACCAAAAGGGGGACAAATGAGTAATTCCCTTTTTTTGCAACTCTGTGCATCATTGTATCACAATTCTTGCAGGTTGAAGCGGTACGTTCTGATTCCAATCGTTCCCGATCTGCATCGCTGCCGGTAGTACCGACACAGGTTCCGGTAGCACCGGTGCGAAGGGGGGCAATTCCGCAACTCGTGTGTAAGGGGGCAATACCGTCGATACGGGACCCTGCTGTACCAAAAATTCGGCGGCTTCTCGCTGAATATCACGCTGTTTGACGGACGCATCTGACGTGGGTGTTTTTTCCGCCAGTTCAACACTACCGTTGCGGCGTTCGATCACATCGGGCTGCATAAAAACGGCACAGCCGAGGCAAAAAATCGACGCATAAATGATCGCAACGGGTCCAGGCTGTTTGGGATTCGTCCATTTCAAGGCAGTGCCAAACGATTTTTTCAGGCGCAGTTTCGCCCCCGTTGAATCGACGCTGTACACTTCGTCCAAAACCAGATGGGAGAGAAACCCTATTGCCAGCGCACTGGCTTTGAGAATCCGCTCCTCGAGTGTGCCGGTTACGGCAAAAAAGGCGAGTTGCCCCGATATGATCGCCATCGGAATACTGTGAATCATTCCCCGATGGGTCGTGATTTTTTTGATCCATGATCCCACGCCGAAACGGATGAACAGCAGCATCATTGCCCCGCCGAACATAGCAAAGTCGGTGTCAATGCCGTCGTGTTGCCGGAGTCTCGAAATGGTCAAAATGCATCCAATACTGGCGGCGAGATAGATGCATTCCCGAAAGGAGGTGCTTGAATCGCTGTCGATGTCGGGCAACATACCGGCAAAACTGCACAGACCGGCAGCGACCAGGCAGGCAGGAGGTTCGAAGCCGAAACAATAGGCGAGTCCTCCGATGGCAATGCCGGTGGCTGTGCTGCAAGTGATGTGCTGCTGAAAATTGCCCAAGTTCAATTACGCAGAGAAAAATACAGGGAATGGTACAGATTTTCGGCGACCGGCGGAAGGGCAATTTTTCTGCAATCGTTAGATGGTGTATAAAATAAACCCTCGCACCACCTTTGTCCCCGGCTCTTTTTTTGTGCGTATCGTGTATAATCACACCATGGACGCTTTGATACTTTTTGCACAAGCCGGGGCGGAGCCGGTTACGGAAAACGCGCTGTTATATTACATTCGCGCCTGCGGATGGGAATTTGGACCGCTTTTTCTCATCCTCTCAATCGCCTTCGTAACTCTCGCCATTATGAATTGGCTGGCGATTGCACGAAATGCCATCGCCCCGCCGGAAATGATCGAACAGTTTCAAACCAAACTGGAAAATAAGGAATATCAGGAAGCATACGAACTTGCCAAGGAGAGTGATTCGCTGTTCGGCAGGATTTTTGCAGTCGGTCTCGTCGCAATGTCCGATGGCACTGCGTCCGACGATTTTGCCGCCGCCAAGCAAGCGATGGATGACACCGCCGAAGAGGAGGTGTTGCGGCTCGAACACCGATTGAGTTATCTCGGTACAATTGCTGCCATCGCACCGATGATCGGTCTTCTTGGTACGGTTTATGGGATGATTATTACGTTCACCGTGATTGCTGATAGTGTAATAACGCCACCGCCAAGAGATTTGGCAGGCGGTATTTCGCTCGCACTGGTAACGACACAGATCGGCTTGATGATCGCCATTCCCGCATTGATCCTGTTTGAAGTCTTCAAGAACCGCCTCACCCGTTTTGTCCTCGAACTCAATATCCAAATGGAAAACAGTTTGAAACATTTTAAGCGTTAGCCGCCCCACTATGTGAGGCGAAAAAAATGTCCCAAGGTATCGACCATGTCCGCAGATTCAACGATTTCACCCGAAAAACGGAAACGGCTCCAAGAACTCTTTCGCCTCGGAAGCGAGGCACTGTCGAAGAAAAACTATGAGTACGCCGATTTCTACTTTTTCGATTGTGTCCAGCAAGACCCCGGCAATCTGATTTACGCCCAGTCGTTTCTCTTCAATCTGCGGAAAAAGTTCGGCGAAAAAAAGAAAACGACACGGTCGCTTATTGCGACGGGAAAAAAATTGACGATTGATTCCAAAAAGCCGGAGAGCCTTTTCAAAGTCTGCATCGAAACACTCAAATCGAACCCGTGGGACATTGAAACACTGATTTCTGCCGCCAAAGCCTGTCAGGTTCTTGATTTTCTGGAAACGGCAATCGTTTATTACCAGGCGGCAGTCGATGCCGATCCCGATCACATCGGTGCAAATCTCGCGTGTAGTGCCGCTCTGAAAGAGAATGCCGACTTCGACGGAGCATTAGCCTGTCTTGTGCGTGTCCAGCGACAACTACCTGAAGATCGGGACATTCGACAGTTGATCCACGATCTGACTGCCGAAAAGACGATTCACAAAGGCAAGTATGCGGTGGGGGCTTCGCGCGATGAGGTGGAGTCCATCGGGATAGAGGTTCCCCAAATCGAAGATGTCATGGGGCGACCACTTACGGAAGTGGAGCAAATCGAACGCCGAATCGCCAAGAATCCGCTGGACACTGCCAATTACGTCGAACTCGCCCAATGGTACAACAAGTTTTCGAACCTTGCCAAAACGGAAGAGACTTACGCCAGAGCCGTCGAGGTCTCCCAAAATGCGCCGGATATGGTCGAACGGCTTTTGGAAGTCCAAAAAAAACAACTCCACGCGGAAACACTACGTTTGAAAGAAGAATACGAAACGACGCTGTGTGAAAAAGTCAAATCGGTCTTTTTCGACACTCGTAACCAATACGAAGCGAAGAATATGGAACTGACGCACCACCGAGTGAAGCACTATCCGAGCCATGCGGGCTATCGCTACGACTACGGCATGTTGTTGCAAAAGAGCGAACAAGTGAAGGAGGCAATTGCCGAGTTGCAGTTGGCAAAGGAAGACCCTTTCAGGCGAGGGGACTGTTTGCTGGCATTGGGACAATGTTTTCAGATGATTCGGCAGTACAAATTGGCAATGACACACTATCAGGAGGCGGTGTCGGCATTGGAACCGGGGGAGAGCAAAAAGAAGGCGTTGTACTTGGCAATGAAGTTGGCGGTTACGCTTGAAGACTTCGGTTTGGCGGAATCCTACGGACATCACCTTGCGGCGATTGATTTTTCCTACCGCGACTTGGGGGAAGTGTTGGATCAAATCGCCCGACGGCAATCGCAAACTGAAAGTTAGCGCACGAGCCGAGGGCTAACGCCCCCGCTCGTGCGCTTGTCAAGGCGTACGAAATTGGGTACAATCAACCCCGTTATCATTATCCCTAACCCTTCGGAGACCTACATGAACATTCTGCGCACTTCCCTTTGGCTAATTTTACTGACCGTAATGATTTTCCCCGTTTCCTTCGCACAGGAAACCCAATATCGGCGGTTGCCGGTTGCCGAGTACCGGGACAAGATGAAAGCCGCCTGGATCGGACAAATCGCCGGTGTCTCTTGGGGAGCACCGACCGAGTTCAAGTGGAATGACAAGATCATTCCCGCCGCCGACATGCCAGTCTGGAAGCCCGAAATGATCAACGATGCGTTCGGGCAAGATGACCTGTACGTCGAGATGACGTTCCTGCGAACCCTTGAAGAATACGGTCTCGATGTTTCCATTCGGCAAGCCGGAATCGATTTTGCCAACAGCGAATACCCGCTTTGGTGTGCCAACGATGCTGGTCGCAAAAATCTGCGAGCCGGAATTGCTCCGCCCGATTCGAGTCATCCGCAGTTCAACCGGTGTCCCAATGACATTGATTATCAAATCGAAGCCGACTTCTCCGGGGTCATCTCCCCCGGCATGCCGAATACGGTGATTGAACTCGGCAACAAATTCGGTCGCCTCATGAACTACGGCGATGGTGTTTACGGCGGAATCTTCATCGGCGGAATGTATGCCGAAGCGTTCTTTGAAGACGACATTCTCAAAATCATTGATGCCGGTCTGAAATGTATTCCCGCCGACAGCCAATATGCCGAAATGGTGCGTGATGTTGTCGCTTGGTACAAAGCGAACCCCGACGATTGGGAAGCAACCTGGCAACTCTGCCAGAAGAAGTATCGAGAAGACCCGGAGTATCAAAAAGCCTCCAACGGCGGCATTGATGTCAAGATCAATGGTGCTTACGTGTTGATCGGAATGCTTTACGGCAAAGGAGATTTGGATCAGACGATCATCATTTCGACACGCTGCGGTCAGGATTCGGATTGCAATCCGTCCAATGCAGCGGGTGTAGTTTTCACGCCGCTGGGCTTTTCCAAATTGCCTGCCCGGTTCACGGAGAAGTTGAACTATGAACCGAAATTTAGTTTTACGGAATACAACATTCCCGGTCTGCTCGCGGTGAGCGAAAAATTGACTCGGCAGATTATCATTCGTGAAGGAGGACGTATCGAACGAGATGCTTCCGGTGCAGAAGTGTTCGTGATCCCCGTGAAGGCACCCGTGCCGCCGCCGCTAGAACTGAGTTGGGCACCCGGTCCGATAGCGGGGAGTTTGTTCACCGATGAAGAACGAGCCAAAATCCGGTTCCAGGGTTTCCGCACGATTGACGAAGCCGTCAAGGCGATCCTTCCCGGCTGGACGGTCAAAAACTGCGGACCCGATATGGACCCCGGTAAACGGGATACATACCGAGGCAAGCAAGATGTTCTCATGACGCATCCTCTGAACCGTAACGTGCCCTGTACGTTGGAACGGCGTGTTGATGTTCCTGCTACCGGAGTAACTGTATTGAAGGCGGTCGTGAGTAACCATCCGGGTTACGATTGGGAACTGGTGATTCGCGTCAATGGTTCGGTGCAGAAGACTGTCGTGATTGACGATGCGTTGACAAACCGGGGCTGGACGGAGGTGCAGTTTGACTTGAAACCGTTTGCGGGGAGTAGCGTTCAGATTGAACTGGAAAACAAGGCAAACGACTGGGCGTTTGAAGCGGGATACTGGGCGAGTTTGAGTATTGAAACTACGAATTGAACTTAATCCATAGAACCGTCGTGTTTTTAGCCACGGAAGCCACGGGAATTCACGGAATACCTGGTATTTTCCGTGGCACATCTGCCTTGCTTTTTGCAGTTTCCGACGTTAGAATTGAGGCATAGCACTTTTGCCACAGGAGAATCCCATGCCCCTCGTCCGTCTTGCGTTCGTTTGTTTGCTTGCACTGCCCATTGCCACACCGGGCTGGGCAAATGAGAACAATCTGCTCTTCAACAACCCGATCTTCAAATCATCGCTGGAGTTCCTCGAAAACCCGATGCCTCTTGCCGACTCAACGGCAACGACCGAAGAGGAAATGAAACCTTATAACGAAAAAATCACCGGCACAGAACTGACATTCAAGATGGTCCCCATCAAAGGAGGCAAGTTCCTGATGGGCAGTCCCGAAGACGAAGCAGGTCGCCGAGCCGACGAAGGACCCCGGCACGAAGTTGAAATCAAACCCTTCTGGATGGGGGAACACGAAGTAACATGGAAGGAATTTGAACAATTTGTCCTGAAATACTTGCGCCGTAACCGCACTGCCGAACCGACAGCCCGGGAGCGAATTGCTGACGCAATGGCGGTACCGACTAATCCGTGGGAAATCGGCAAGATAAGCCATGACAACGCGGGTAAGGTCGGCTATCCGGCAAGCGGGATGACCATTTACGCCGCGCAAGTCTATTGCAAATGGCTGACGGTACTGACCGGCAGATACTATCGCTTGCCGACCGAAGCGGAATGGGAATACGCCTGTCGGGCAGGTTCCAACACTGCTTATTCCTTTGGCAACAATGCGAAAAACATTGGCGATTACGCTTGGCATCACGGCAACAGCGATGGCAGATCGCAGATGGTCAAGCAAAAACTGCCGAACGCTTGGGGACTATACGATATGCACGGCAACCTGTCGGAGTGGGTGCTTGAACAGTATGCTGTTGACACTTATGCTAATCGATTACCTGATGCGTTTGCCGTGCCCGTGAAATCGCCTGTTGACAATGTGAGCGGCATGGTTTTCGGTCACATTGCCCGCGGCGGAAACTGCGAAGATGATAACATGTCCGATCTTCGTTGTGCAAGGCGGCTCTACTCCGTCCCCCAATGGAAAGCACATGACTCCGTTTATCCGTTAAGTATTTGGTGGTATACGGATGCCCCTTTCGTCGGTTTCCGTGTTGTGCGTCCGCTTGCCCCGCCAAAGAGCGAGGACGAGGCAAGATTGTACGAGCCGGACCCCAATGTGTGGTTTCAGCAAAATGAGGTGACCCCGAAGTAGCAACTGAACTTTCGGGTTAGATACACCATAAACCGTCACTCAATCGACATTTTTCTTTGTGTTTCCTTTGTGCTCTTTGTGGCTAGAAATTTTACCACAAAGGCACAACGGACACAAAGAATTCACAAAGACAAAAATGGCATTCTAGTGGCGTTTCGCAGGGTAGAGCAAAACAATGAATCAGCACCATATTACATTTCACCGGGAAAACGGTCGGCAACAAACGTTCACTGTACCGGCAGGAGCACGGCTCGACGAAGTTGCCGCGCAAGCCGGATTCGATCTGCGAACGCACTGCGGCGGAGCAGGTACCTGCGGAAAATGCCAAGTCATTGTTAACCGTCAAAAAGTTCTCGCCTGCCGAACGACCGTCGAAAGCGACCTCGACGTTCTCTTGCCCGATGCTTCGCTCCGAATGGGGGAGGAACATGTCGTGGTACAACTAAACTGCTGTCATTCCCATGAATCGTATCGTCATTCCCGCGAAGGCGGGAACCCAGACGATAGACTCGCCTCTCTCGATCCCCGCCTTCGCGGGGATGACGGCATACACCACTACGGCATACGCCACTATGGCATCGCGGCAGACATCGGCACAACTACACTCGCCGCCGAGTTGCATGACTTCACGGGCACATTACCGGTGCAAACGGCATCCCGTGCCAATCCACAACGCAAATTCGGTGACGATGTGATCTCCCGAATCCAAAAAGTCATGGACGATCCGGCAATGCTCACTGCCATGCAACAACTCATCGTCGGGGCACTCAACGACATGATTGCCGAACTCACCGAAAAAATGGGAATTACTCCCCAAGACATTTCGGTGATGGTCGCCAGCGGCAATGCCGTGATGCAGTCGCTCCTCTTCGGCATTGATCCGTCTTCGCTCGGCACCAGTCCGTTTCACGCTCCCGTTGAAACATTTCCGGCACGTCTAGGGAGTGAAATCGGTTTAACAATGTCGCCAGAAGGCACCGCCCTTGCACTGCCGATTTTCGGCGGTTTTGTTGGCGGCGACATCGTTGCCGGTGTGCTAACATTGCCGCAGTTGCAATCGAGTGTGGTTCCCCGATTCTTATTAGACATCGGTACGAACGGCGAAATCGTGCTTGCCCACCGCGGCGAACTTTATACGGCGGCAACGGCGGCGGGTCCCGCATTTGAAGGGGCAAAGATCGAACATGGCACCCTTGCCATCCCGGGAGCGATAGATCGCGTTGAAGTCGTGTCAGGCAAGATCACCGTTTCGACGATTGGCAATAAACCTCCTGTCGGTATTTGCGGTAGCGGATTGATTGATGCTGTTGCAGTGCTACTGAAACAGCAGATCATTCAACCGGGCGGACGGTTCACGAAGAAGGAATCACACGTTGAATTGGTCCCTAAAACGGAATCAGGCATCGGAAATGCTATTGTACTGACACAGCGGGACATTCGGGAACTGCAACTTGCGGCGGGAGCAATCCGCGCAGGGATTACGCTATTGCTCCAAGAGAACAGTGTATTGCCGGAGGAAATCGAAACGTTTTACGTGTCCGGCGGGTTCGGACAATCGATTCGGCTCTCTTCGGCACGACAAATTGGTCTATTGCCGCCGATTCCAACAGATCGGTTTGTATTCTGCGGCAACACCTCGCTTGCCGGTGCGAGGGCGATGCTTTTGAATCCTGACAGCAACGAAACCGTCCGTCGGTTTATTGCACAATCGCACCATTGTGAGTTGGCATCCTTGCCGCAGTTTCAGCAAGTCTTTGCCGAGTCGATGCGATTGGGATAGAAGGCGCAACTCCGGATGCGTCCACGTTTAGTGGTATTTTTCCAGCAGTCGTCCCACTGTTCGGAGTAGAGAGCGGAGCAGATGACGGCGATTGGGGGATTGAAAATGGTTTGCATTGGGTCTTGGACGTGAGTTTTGGCGAGGATGCCAATCGTACACGAGAGGGCAACGGAGCGGAAAACTTGTCGATATTACGCCGGCTGGTATTAGGAATATTGAAGCAGGTAAAGGGCAACAAAACGATGGCAAACGCAAAGTACCGATGTGCTGTCGATCCAAATTTCAGAACAAATGTCGTTGAAAAATTTTTGATGCGTTAGCCCTGCGGCTCACCCGCCTCGTTGAGAACGTGAACGCAAGTCCCATCAATGTAAAACTCGGTTTCCCCTTGGCAGAGACGGCGATGTATCGAATGAAGACGTTGTTCGGAGCAATGTTGAAAAAAAGAAGCGACGAAGCACAAAAGACCGAAGCAAGAGTCAGATGCAAAATACTCAATCACTTCACAAAACTAGGA
>Ga0123353_10014987_pt1 | contig 11221 bp, 7 predicted proteins | sample TergutLab28metaG_3_FD_92763 | JGI IMG/M metagenome (GOLD analysis project Ga0123353, IMG submission 92763) | Labiotermes labralis P3 segment gut microbial communities from Petit-Saut dam, French Guiana - Lab288 P3 | ecosystem: Host-associated > Arthropoda: Insects > Digestive system > Gut ... | reverse complement strand
TTCTTTATGCGTGTTGCCGGGGATTCGATGACCGGCGCAGGCATCTTCGACGGCGACCTGCTTGTTGTTGACCGTAGCCTTGAACCGGAATCGGGCGACATTGTCGTTGCGATTTTGAACGGCGAGTTCACGATCAAGCGTTTTCAACGCCGGGGATCATGCATCGAACTTTTCCCGGAGAATCCGAAATTCCACAAGATGACTCTGGAGGCTGGAGGAAGACTCCACTCTCTAAACTTTGCACTTTGCACTTTGCATTCACTTGTCGTACTTTCCCTGGAGGTCGGTATCGGCGTAAACCTTTGCGACTTCCGGAAGGAAAGCTCTGAGAAAATTGCGTGCGGCGTTGTAAATTTCCGGATCGGACGGCGTCACGGTTTCCACCTGCATTTTCAGGATGAAGGGATATTGCGCCAATTCATAGCGCGGCTGGTCTTTGGCCCACCATCGCTTGCCGGTTCCAAGTGCGTAATAGGAGACGATCTGGTAATCGGACGTTATCCTGCTGGCGATGACAACCCGCCAAAACGCGTCCTGATCCCCGGTTGTTCCGCCTGCATCCTCCCGGAGCGATGCGGCGTTTTCCGGAAACGATTCGCGCTGACGTTCCTTGCCGATCACGTACCCCTGGCCGTCCATGCAGACTTCCGGCGTATGAACGCTCAGGCGTCCCGTCGGACCGACCAGGAACGAAACATTGACCTTCTCGTCCGTTTGGGTGTTGACGTAAGACCAGTTTTTGGCGTCGCTTACCTTCAACTGCTCCAGAGCGTAATCCGGCAAGTCGGATGTACTCGTCCGCCGCCACTCGCCGAATTCCTCCGGAATGTTCGCCATCAAGTCCGCATATTCCGCGGCGTTTCGCAACAGGTCGGCCTGATATTTCGACATGACGACGTTGGCGGTCAATGTGACGACCGCGATAACCGCCAGGCAAATCAATGTTCGGGTCAGTGTCATCGTGTATCCTTTGAAGGAGTTCAAAGTTCAAAGTTTGGAGTCTTCCTCCAGCCTCAAGCCTCCGGAGTCTGGAGTTTGGATTGGGACCACGGCGCGTCGCTCATTCCGGGAACGCTTCCAGCAATTCCCGGGTGAAAAGACGATTGCTCTCCGGCAGCAGATTCATCTGCGGAACAAGCGTCGCCCGGATTGCGGCGAACTCTTCTTTCGCCCGGTCTTTCCGTTGATCCCGCAGCAGGGCGACGGCCAGGTGCAAGCGGTACAGGATCGCCTGATTCGACAGTTCCACCGCTCTTTCAAACCACGTCGCCGCCTCGCCCGGATGTCCTTGCAGCAGGACGATCAGCCCTCGGGTGTCCATCAGGTTCGCGTTGTTTTCCTCCAGACGGAGTGCCTTGTCGAGCAGGTCGAGTCCTTCGTTGATGCGGGCTTCACGCAGGGCGGCGTCGTCCGTTTCCTGGAACGCGGTCATGTATCCCAGGTCGTTCAACACCATCGTATTGTCGGGAAACAATTCATGCAGCCGACGATAAAACGGCAGGGAGTCGTCTTTTTTTCCCCGGTTCACCCAATACTCGATGGCGAGGAACAACCTGGCGGGGTCGTCGGTTTCGGACGGTTGAAAACCGCGGACGAAGTCATCGAACGGTTCGGCCCACGCAGGCTCGAATTCATGGTCCCGCATCAAGGCCAGCACGGACGGCAAAAACACTTCCGGCGTTTGCGATTGCGTCATTTCCGCGTGAATCCGTTGCATGGCTTCCCGCATTTTGCCGGTCTGGGCGTAATACCTGGCCAAGGGTAAAACCAGGACGCCGCCGTTTTTCGCCGCTTTGAGGAAGTGTTGTTCCGCCTCCTGGCTCAACTGGTCCATCGTGAAAAAATTATGCGCGATGGCAAAATGAAAATTGGCCGTTTGCATGTCATCGACTTGATTCCTTTCCGCCAGGGCCATCCACTTTTCGACGATTTTCCGGGCCGCATCGGCGTCGTCCCGACGAATGGCCCGGACGAAGTCCTTGAAGAACGACTGGTACGGATGGTCGAATCGGAAATAAAAAGTCTCCATGAGGTTCAGGTTCGGGAACATCCGCTTTCCCCGTTCCAACACGTACCTGGCCCTCGCCTCCTGGTTCGACCGGAAATACAGGTCGATCAGGTCGCGGAAGCGGAACGGGTCGCGATTTCCCGTATCGATGGCCTTGACCAACGCGTCGATCACCCCCGATTCGTTGCCCGCCTTGTCGGCGATATCGGCCGCCAAAAGATGGGTGAACTCCCAATTCGGACGAATTCGGAGCAGTTTTTCCTGACAGAGCTGCGCCTGGCCGAGTTTCGGATCTTTCGCGTCGTCGGCTTCCAGGAGCAGACGATAGCCTTCCAGCATCAGGGAAAGCGTGGCGTCGTCGCCTTCCAGTTTGCGCAGCTTGATTTCCAATTGGGCGACCGCCGCCGTGTTGCCGAGGTCCAATTCCATCTTGCCTTGCTCAAACAGGGACGGAATGGTCGGTTCCCTCCCGTTCAAATCGCGCAACCGTTCGAGCGTCTGACGCTCGCGGACGATGCTCTTTTCATTTCGGTCGGAACTCTGTTCCAGATTTTCCTGCACCATGAGAAAGAGTTTCTTGAGATTTTCCGGCAGTTGGGTCAAAGCCTCCGCCACGAGTCTCTTGGCCTCGCGCGTGTCGCCGAGTTGTTCCGCCCTCATGGCCTTGACCATGTACCAATACGGCAGTCCGTCCGGAAACGCGCGGATCATCTCCAGAACGCGGTCGCCGTCCGCGGGGGAATTGCAGTTGTGATAGGCTTCTTCCAGGCCGACCAGGAAAAGCAGGTTGTCGCCGTAGCGCTGTTCCGCCGCGTGGAGCAGCAGGAGCACCTCCTCGAGATCGGCGCTGGTGCGGATGCTGCCTTTTTCCTCCCATCGGACGGACGCCCGGAGGAAGTCCACCCGCCAGGGCGACAGGACGCGCGAACTGTCGGCTTGCAGGATGTCGAGCTGGGCGTTCAGCTCCGACCAGTCGCGTTGTTCCTCGGGTTGATTCATGATTTGCCGGAACAAGATCAGGGCCAAGGCCAGGCGAATCATCTGGTTGTCGGGTTTCTGATCGAGCGTTTTGCGGAGGAATTCCACATATTCATAGATCACGACCGCCCTTTTGTCCATTTGCCCCAACCGGAGCAGCGCGTCCATGAGACTGAGATAGACTCCGTCGAGGCGTATGGGGTTCATCGGATCGTTGGAAAAGATTCCCGATTCCAGATGACGGAGGATTTGTTCGTAAACCGTGACCGCCGAATCCAGGTTGAGCGTCCTGATCAACTGTTGGGCGTAAACCATCATGGAAGCATGAACCATGCGAATGTCAACCCGGTCGGGGATGGCGGGTTCGAACACGCTCTTGAACCTCGCGATCGCTTCCACCGGATGTCCGGCGAAGGCCAGCGATTGTCCCTCCAGGAGCGCGGCGATCTGCAAGACCAGGGTCATGGCATCCTTGGACAAGGCCAGGCGATTGCGCTCCACCCAGTTGTGAATCATGGGGATCACCCGGTCGGCGTTTTTCGCGTCGTTGTTTTCCAGGTAGGCCGTCGCGAGCGGAATCAGGATGCTCAGATGACCCGCGTTCATGGCCTTGTTGCCTTGCTCCAGAATTTCAATTTGCTTGCCCTTTTCCCCGTCGATGTTATAGACGGCGGCGAGTTGAAGATAACCCGCCGGATTGCGGGGAGCTGCCTTGATCATTTGCTCGAACTGGCCGATAGCTTCCTGACGTTGAATCCGGTATTCATCGACGCTCTGGCCGGACTTGAGACGCAGCGCCCTCTGCTCGTAAAACAAGCCGGTGTGCATCATCAAAGCTGTGTTGTTCGGGTCCAGTTCCTGCACCCGAACCAGGGTTTCGTCGAGCGTGTCGGCTTCCGGGTCGAGCAATTGGTTTTGTCTCCGGTACTCGTAGTAGGCCAGGAGCGCTTCGGGAGAATCCGGATGGTTTTTCGCGAAGTCCGCCATCAGGGAATCCGCTTCTTCGGCCCGCGCCGGGAACGGCGTGTTGCGGAACTCCGGCGACACGCAATTCAGGGCGTTGTTGGATTGGGAACGGAGCAGACGGGAATAGACGACCACCAGCTCCGTGTCATCCGGATTGAGTTCCATGGCCTTTTGAACCAACAGGTCGAAAAATTTCGGTTCCCCCTGTCCGGGAAGATAGTTGCCCGTGACGAGCATCGCGTCACGGACGATGACCAGACATTTCCAGGCCAGAGGATTGTCCGGAGCCGTTTTCAGGATTTGCTGGATGGTCGGAAACATGCCCGGACGATCGGCGGTTTTGCGCTGATTGTCGAGCAGCTTTTCCATGGTTTTCAGCCATTCCGCGTCCGTCGGGGAAAGATGGCCGAGAAGCGTTTGGTAATAACCCGCCGCTCTTCGCCAATGGGTGGCAGCGGTGCCGTGCCGGTCGAAGGCGTCGGCAAGCTCGCGAATCACGGCCACTTCGTTCGGTTTTTCCTGCTGGTAATAAATGAGTTGTTCGATGCCCTGGTCCCAATTTCCGGCTTTTTCCGCTTCGCGGAAGATTTGAATTCGGAATTCCGTCTGATTGCGGGTCTGCAAATAATACACGCCGCCGAAAACCGCGACCACGACGGCCAGGGCTGCGACGGTTCCCAAAAGCCACTTCCAGTTGACCGTGAACAAGGGACCGGTGTATTCGTTATCGGCCTTGGAACGTCGGTTGTCACGGCGATTGTCACGTCGGTTATCACGGCGATTGTCACGGCGATTTTCATTCTTACTCATCATACGGCCTGCGGGGGAGTGATTGTTGGGGATCAGGGGTTGCCTGAAAACTTATCTTGAAATTCCGGAAACCAGGAACGACGTGACCGGTTTTCCGATATCGAACAAACGCTCGTAAAGTCTTTCGGTGTTTTTCCGTGAGGTGTCGTAAAGCCGCACCGCCAACACGACCTCGTCGGCGAAATGGCACAACAAACGCGACGCCGACGCGCGTTCCATCGGTCGCGTCGAAATGAGGATCGTATCGTAATGGTTTCGCAGTTCCCGGAGCAGCATCTCGAAGGTTCCGTCGCTGAACAGTTCGACGGGCGAATCGCCGGTCGAAGGGCCGTCGGGCAGGAAAAACAGGTTCGGCTGTTGCGAATCGCGGACAATGGCCTCGTTGATGCTCACGCGCATCGCCAGAACGTCGGCCAGACTCGTCTTGCCTTCGACGCCGACCAGGCTTCGGAGTCGGGAACTTTCGCCGTGCGTATCGATCAACAGGACGGGTTTCTTTTTCATTTGGGCGATTTTTTCCGCCACGGACAGGGCCAGCAATGTCTGGCCGTCGTCGTTGTGAACGCTCGAAAACAGGAAAACGCCGCTCTTCGCGAACGATTGCCCATAACAAAAGTTGTTGCAAATATCGTCCACGGAAAAATAAAACGCCTCTTTCTCGCGTCGATTCATATCCGCTTCCCGTCCCGACCGGGGCAGCCCGGCGACCGTTTCCCGCGAGACCTTGGGGAACATGTTCGGGAATTGGCTCAAATGATAAAATCTGGGATTGCGCAGCTCCCGTCCCCAGGCCAGCAGCAGCGGGAGCATCAGCCCCAGCACCAGGATCATCATGCTCTTGCGAAAACGCCGGCTGTCATCGGGAAACTCCGGGAAACTTGCCGGGGATATCTGGTCCACCTGTTCCTGAGCCTGGAGTTCCGTTTCCAGGATGCTGAGACGTTGCATCAGGATGCTGTAAATCTGTTCCTCACGCGATCTCTTGGTTAAAATTTCCAGTGCGGCGTTGACGTCTTTGACAAGTCCTTCGTCTTTCGTCTGGTTTTTGATGTTTGCGGCATTGAGCGATTCGATTTGCTCGCGGATTTGTTCAATGCGGCTTTTCGTCGCAAGATTCTCGCGATGAGCCATTTGTCGCAACGTCGCCTTCCATTGCTTTTTCAACTCGGGCAACAGTTCGCCGCGTGTCTTTTCAACTCGCTTTTCGATCTCATCGATGTTTTTACGAATTTTTTGCAAGTCACCCGCATCTTCCGATTTATAATTTGGCGTTCTCTTTTCCAGTTCGTCAAGTAACGCGACCTTTTCGGTGAGGAGTTGTACGATGACCGGATGTCGGAAGAGGGTCGCTTCCACCTCGAAATCCGGCAGCTCCGAGCCGTCGTCTTCGTCATCCAGCACTTTCTGGTTCAGTTTGATCAGGATTTGCAGCGAGGAAATTTCCGCTTCCAGGGCGACAATCTGCATGGGAATCGGCATTTGCATCGGTCCCAGAATCTGCACCTGGTTGGTCAACTCCATGGCGAGGTTCCTGTTTTCCTGGGCCAGCCGTTCGGCGCGCTTGTTGTAATCGTTGTTCAAGCGGTCGATCTCGTTTTTTTGGGACTGGGCGATGACTTTCAGGTTGTCGATGTCCTTCCTGCTGCGTTCCGCGTTGCCTTTCGTGATGAAATCCATGAAACTGTCGATGACGGATTCCATGATCAAATGGGAAAGCCTCGGATCCTTGGTGGTGAAGCTGACGATATAGAGTTGGGATTCGGCGCGCCGATTCATATTGACGTTGGACGACAACCATTTGATCGGGTCCTGCTGGCGCATGATTTCCGAAATGTCGATGCCGGACGTGTTGGCTTGTTTCGTAATGCGGAGCCAGGCGTCTTTCATCACCGGAGGGCTGTAGATGATCTGACGCAGGGCCTGGACGGAGGCCGAGGACTGTTCGAGCGAATGCTGCTGGGGAAAGGCGACGTAGGGTTGCTGCGTGTAAACCCGAATCCATGCTGCCGACGTGAATTGCTCTTCGCCGAGAAAATACGACGTCGCCCCGATGAACCCGCCCAAAATGAGGCTGAAAGGCAAAGCCCAGTACCAGTTGCGCCAAATGGCCGCGAGAAACAGCAGAAAACGATAGTACGGTTCGCGAAACGCGCGGTCGATGATTTCGTTCATCGACGCGGCGGGAACGGAGGACTTTCGCCCCGTCGCTGAGCCGGCGGGGCCCGTGTTGTCGGGAAAAAATTCGTTTTGTAATCCTGACATGATGTTCTCTTCTCACAAGGTTCGGGGTGATGCGACACCCTCTTAGGGACAAGTTCGTTCCTGCAAGTTTATTCCGCCCGGCGGATGCGCGTCTGTTGCGTGGTGAGATCGACGCGGCGGAACACCATGCCGAACCACCAGACGATCGCGACAAAAAACACGAAGGTCAAGACCAGCATGACCATGCCCGATATTTCATCGCAAACGACGGGCGTCGGTTTTTGGAAACCCCACCCGTCCACGGCGGTCGAAGCGTGTTTGATCAACAGGCCGGTCATGGCGATTCGCAACGCGTTGACGAAAAGCGCCACCGGTATGACCATGCAGAACAAAAGCAGGTTCTGCCACCACGGACGACGCATCAAAAGGACCGCCGCGTAAGCCGCTGCAATCACGGAAACCAGGACGCGGATTCCCGAACAGGCGGCGGCAACGTCAAGACGCTGGTTGTTGCTCATCAGCACGATGTTCGACTGGGCGATCGCCTGCTCGCCGGTCATTCGCAGGATGTGAACGCTCAATTGCGCCGCGAGTTCCTGGAGCGGCCCCCGCAACATGTTTTCAAATCTCGGCGGCCACGGAAACATGAACGCCAGGAAAGCCAGCGAAGGCAGGGCCCAAACGAAAACGCGGAAGCCGAAACACATCAGACACACCGCCCAGACCCAGACCAGAATCGACCAGGAATCCAGCGTCACCATCGACCAGACCATGACATAATACCGGAATACGCACCAAAACAGCAACAAAGCCGACCCCAGAACGATCCCGAGCATGGCATCCCGCGTCCCGCGTTGCTTCGGAAAGGTGTCGCGCCGGACCCAGAGAAAATAAACGACAAACGGCGCCACGAAAAAACCGTGGTGATAATCGATATTGTGCGTCCAGGTGCTGAACAAACCTTCCAGGGTCGGCGTCGTCCACCAATAGGCGTAAAGCAAAATCGCCGCCAACACGGGCAGGGCGATGCAATAGACCAGTTTCTGTTGCTCCGCCCATTGAGCATCGGCGATCGCCGTTTCGCGGCTTACGGCGGGAGCGGAGCGATGTTCCCGGGGCTGAACCTGAGACGGGCCGGGCGACTGGACGTGAGGTTGGTCAGGCGGCTGGGGTTGAGACTGGACGGGTGGTTGGTCAGGCGGCTGGGGGTGAGACTGGGTAGGTGGTTGGACAGGCGACAGGACTTGAGGCTGGACGGGCGGCTGAACTTGCAACTGCGGCGGGACTTCCGTCGGCGGGACGGGTTGGGATGCGGGAGGTTCCTCTGCGGATGGCGGCTGTGGCTGCGGCTGCGGCTGCGGCTCGACCGGCAAGGGTTGTGACGCAACGGAAGCGGCGACCTGTTCCGTTTTAATCTCCTCAAGGTTCAAACGAAACGGATTGGAAGGCTCATTGCCGGAATTCGTATTTTCTTGCATCATTCTTTCGCGTCTCCGGCTTTGGTTTTTTTGCAGGTCGGAACAGGTCGAGCTTCCGCTACGGCCATCCTATCGGAAATATAGTTTCTGGTTTAATGAAAATCCGAAAAGTCCGATGAAAAGGCCGTTTTAATATCTATCCCGATGAAAAGGTCGTTGGAATCGATAAGGGCGAGCAGGAACAAATCGGTTGATTTTCCCGGAGAAAAAGGTACATTTGTCCCCGTTTTCAGGATAACAAACAGGAATACCGAACATGATCCTCTCCGGGAAAAGCGAGGCCATGATCTCTACCGGCGACAATTTGCATAAGCTAAGGCCATTAATCGGCTGACACAAAGAAATCCGCATGGATAAAATATAAAAATTCTCAATATGCTGATCATCCTTCATGTACTGGCGTTTCTTGGGAAAAAGTGTAGCATATTATTATTGCAACTTGTGCAAATGCTGTAAAGGTGTTTGTCTATAAAATCAACAAAACCCGACCAACAGGAGTTGAGATCCATGAAACCATCGAGAAGAGATTTTTTACTGAAGGGAACCGCTACGGTCGTTGGAATTTCGTACGCACTTGGCGCATCGGCCGCTCCGGCCCAGGAAGCGCCGGCAAACGCGACGCCGTTGGAACTGGGGTTGGCGTCCTACACGTTCCGGGAATTCAACCGTGCCGACTGCATCGCCATGGCCAAGCGGCTGAAATTAAAGAAAATGTGCTTCAAGTCCATGCATTTGGAAATGAACGCGACGGATGAAGAGTGCCGCCAGGCCGCCGAGGAATGCCGCAAGGCGGGCATGGACCTGTACGGATGCGGCGTCTGTTACATGAACACTGCAGCGGAGGTGGTCAACACGTTTCGTTACGCGAAAGCGGCGGGGATGCGCGTGATCGTCGGGGTGCCCAAGCATGATTTGCTGCCGCTGGTCGAGCAAAAGGTCAAAGAAACCGGCATCCTCATGGCGATTCACAACCACGGCCCCGGCGATCTCCTGTACCCGACTTCGACGAGCGTCATGGAAAAGGTCGCGCAACTCGACAAGCGCATCGGCGTTTGCCTGGATGTCGGCCACGTGGTGCGTTTGGGACTTGATCCCGTGGAAGCGGTCTTGGAATGCGGCGAACGGCTGCACGACATTCACCTCAAGGACCAGTCCGCCGCGACCGCGCAAAGCCAAACGCTGGTCTGCGGACAGGGAATCATCGACTTCCCGGCGATCATCCGGGCCTTGAAACAAATCCATTATTCGGGCGTCATCAGTTTCGAGTACGAGGCCGAAGGCAAAGACCCGCTCGCCGGCCTCGCCGAATCCGTCGGCTTCATCCGGGGCGTTATGAAAACAGTGGCGTGATTTTTTTAGCCACGGAATGCACGGAAAAACACGGAAGGTTATTTCCGTGGCTTCCGTGGCAAAAACAGAAAAATTTTGAGACTGTAGCAGCATCATGGTCAAATCATAGCGCAACATGTTTTTCATCAAAATCATTGATGAATCAAGCAGTTGTTGTTTTTGTTTCACACAGAGGCACAAAGGCACAGAGAAAATTCCCCTCTTGTTTTACGCTTCTCTGGGGCTCCGTGCCTCTGTGTGAGTCAATCATCACCACTTTCGTGCGACCGTGTCTAAATTTCGTTCTATTGCGTTGATTTCATTGGTTGCGTATAATAACGGTTGAGAAAGGAGAACACCACTATGCTCACGTCAGAATCGTCAGAATTTAAAACAGCGGTTGCCGTTTCCGGTGAAGAGCGGGAGATTGCCCGGATAGCCAGTGAAAAGCTGGAGAAGTTTCGTCATAAAACGCTCAAAGTTCAACTGGGCGGCAAAGGGGAATGTTCGATTCCGGCCAGTGTGATTCCGTTGCTTGTCGAGATGCTTTCCGTCATGGCGGAAGGACAGGCGGTGACCGTTGTTCCGGCTCAGATGGAGTTGTCCACGCCTCAAGCCGCCGAGTTGCTCGGCGTTTCGAGACCGTTTCTGGTCAACTTGCTCAAACGCGGCGAAATGCCGCACCGTTTTGTCGGAAGACGTCGCCGGGTCATGCTGAAGGACGTTTTGGAATATCGCCATCAAATGGATTCCAACAGCGAAACCACGCTTGAAGAACTGGCCGCCGAAGCGCAAAAAGCGAATTTGGGTGGACCGGCCACAAAATACTGTATATGACTTACGTCTTATTACAAAGTCACCGGATTGACCTTCGTAAAAATAAGTCGTTGACACAGAATATGTAAGTCAATGCAACCTCATTTCTACCTCATTGGCCCAAACAAAACAACCTCAGTAGCCAGAAGTCGCGCAAACAAAAACGCCAGGTAACACTGGAAATGAGGTTGGTTTCGCAAAACCGTTTGCGTTCACCTCACTGTTTGGAGAAGGCTGATTTGACGACTTTGGACTACGTCGGATTTTTTTCTATTTGTCCACAATGCCCGCCAACGCGTAAACTCACTCCTCCGAAGCCTGGTCGAAACTCTCGTCGGAATCAACCCGGTTCAGGGGTAGAGCCAAAGGAATTTCAGACCAATCATCTGAAACTCCTTTTTGATACACAAAAAGATCAAGCAGATCAACCGTATAAGGAACAACTGACGCAATCTGTGCGTGACCGTTCACGGTTGAACACCGTAACGGATGCATCATGGAACCGGGACGTAGGACGTTTCGATATTGTAATCGAACACGTTCTTTTTGCCTTTAACGGCTTCAAATTCAACCACGTTCGTCTCATTAAAGTCGTTCGGAAGCAAGGAAACGGAATAACTCTGCTTATTGAGAT
>Ga0123353_10014986_pt1 | contig 11222 bp, 6 predicted proteins | sample TergutLab28metaG_3_FD_92763 | JGI IMG/M metagenome (GOLD analysis project Ga0123353, IMG submission 92763) | Labiotermes labralis P3 segment gut microbial communities from Petit-Saut dam, French Guiana - Lab288 P3 | ecosystem: Host-associated > Arthropoda: Insects > Digestive system > Gut ... | reverse complement strand
GCACGAAAAATCCCGTAGGGATTATCGCTCGGTAGAAAAACGGACATGATACAAATTTTGCATCCCGTTAGGGATGCATCCCTACGGGATGCTGATTTGTTTGGCGTTATTTTTTCTACCGAGCGACACATTCCTACGGAATGTAGCCCCCGCTCGCGCCGATTTGCAATCGGCGTGTCCCGTTCGCGGGTGGGATGCACCGATTACAAATCGGCGCAAGCGGGGGGCAAACAAAAAAAAAGACCGCCAATAAATCGGCGATCTTTTCCAATCAAAAACTTATAAAATTAATAATATTATTGTTTTATTACCTTCCGCGTAACCACGCCGCTGTCGGTGGTGATTTTTAGGAAGTAGATGCCGGAGGGCAGGTGGGCGATGTTAATCGTGCCGCAATGTAGGGGCGTTGCGCGCAACGCCCCTACATTGGTAACCATGCGTCCCATAACATCATAAACCTCAATTCTCGTAACTTGTAACTCGTCACTCGTAACTTGTATCTCCCCTCTCGTCGGATTCGGATATACCCGTAGAGACGCAATGCCTTGCGTCTCTACGATGCCAACGCTACCTACGGTTATCTCCAACTCTTTACTATCGCTGCCTGCGCCATTGGTGGCTTTTACGGTGAATGTAAAGGCGCCTTCGGCGGCGGGTGTGCCGGAGATGATGCCGTTGGTGTTGAGGGTTAGTCCGTTGGGGAGGTTGCCGGTTTCGATTGTCCATGTGATGGGGGCGGTGCCGGTGGCGGTGAGGGTGGCGTTGTATGCCGTTCCGATGGCGCCGTTGGGCAGGGTGGTGGTGGTGATGACGGGCGATGTTGCCTCTGCTGCTATGGTGATTGTCAATTTTTTGGTGTTGCTGCCGACGTTGTTGGTGGCTTTCACGGTAAATTCGACTGTTCCGATGGCGGCGGGTGTGCCGGAGATGACGCCGTCGGCGTTGAGCATCAGTCCGTTGGGCAGGTCGCCGCTTTCGATAGTCCAAGTGATGGGGGTGCTGCCGGTGGCGGCTAAGGTGGCGTTGTATTCCATTCCGATGGCGCCGTCGGGCAGGGTGGTGGTGGTGATGACGGGTGCAACTTCGTTGGTGAGGATGGTGATTGACAATTCTTTGCTATCTGCGCCTGCGCTGTTGGCGGCGATCACGGTAAATGTAGATGTGCCTACGGTGGTGGGTGTGCCGGAGATGGCGCCGTTGGCGGCGTTGAGTGTCAGTCCGTCGGGCAGGTTGCCGCTTTCGATGCTCCATGTGATGGGGGCGGTGCCGGAAGCGACTAAGGTGGTGTTATAGGCGGCGCTTACGGTGCCGTTGGGCAGGGTGCCGGTAACGATGACGGGTGCTACGGCGCCGATGCTTACTACTATCTGCAACGCTTTCATGTCGGAGCCTGCGCTGTTGGCGGCTTTCACCACAAAGGAACTGGCACCTTCGGTGGTGGGAGTGCCGGAGATGACGCCTGTGGTGGCGTTGAGTGTCAGTCCGACGGGCAGGTTGCCGCTTTCTATTGTCCATGTTGGGGCGGTGCCGGTGGCTTCGAGGGTGGCGGAGTATGCCGTTCCGACGATGCCGGTGGGCAAGGTGGCGGTGGTGATAACGGGCGCGACGATGGTGATGTTCACTTTAATTGTCAATGCTTGGGTATCTTCTCCTGCGAGGTTGGTAACTTTCACGGTGAAATTAAACGTTCCTTGCGTGCTGCACGTTCCCGAAATTACTCCCGCTGTTGAGAGCGACAGTCCGTTGGGCAAATTGCCGCTTACTAACGACCATGTCATCGGGGTTACGCCGGTGGCGGCTAAGGTGGCGGAGTAGGGCGATCCTACCAAGCCATCGGGCAGGGTGGCGGTGGTGATGGCGGGTACTAACGGCGTGGTGGAGGCGTTGAGTATCAGTTGTGTACCCGTTGCCGAGAGGTGGGTATGGAGTGTCGAATTGACGGTATAGGGCGTTGTGCTGCCGATGCCCGATGCCGCTTCTATGAGCACATAGTCGGTGATGGGGTTGGTGGTGATGCTGAGGGTGTTGTTTCCCGATACCGACACTGCGCCCGTTACCGTGAGTTTGGACGGCGGGGTAGCGGTCAGGTTCATCTTGATGGAACTGCCTGCCAATTTCAAAGAGCCGACTGTGGGATTGCCCGTAACAGTTAAGATTCCGGTTGTTCCCATGTTGTATGCACCCGCCCATTTTCCGCTAAGGACTACCGTGCCGCTGTTATGGGTAAAGGCACCTGTGGCGGTATTTTGTCCCGAAAGGGTCAGCGTTCCCGTGCCGGTTTTGGCAACGCCGCCTGTGCCGGAAATCACCCCTTCGTAGGTTCCGCCGCCATCGGTGTACCCCATATTTGTGCCGATGGTTAATGTGTTTGAACCAAGCGTAACTTTTGTTACGTTCATGCCGTTTAATCCCTTAATTTTTTTATTCCCTGCGGAAATATCTAATTCGGCGGTAGAATAAGGGTTTAGTTGAACCTCGCTCGAATTTTCAATAGAGCCGCTTGTGCCCAAAATCAACTTACCGAAAGTATATGTAGCACCGCTATAGGTATTTGCTCCGTTAAGTGTAAGCGAACTAGTCTGTGAGGAATTAGTCACTATTCCCGTTCCGGAAATCACGCCCGAATAAGTATAGTTATTTGATCTGTTGAAACGCAGTGTGCCATTATTGACAATATTGCCTGTTACGCTACCGGTTGTGGTATTGTTGCCTAAGTACAAAATGCCTCCATTAATGGTTGTTCCGCCGGTATAGGTATTGTCGCCCGCAAAACGGATATCTCCCGTACCGTCTTTGATAACTTTTCCCGTTCCCGAAATAACACCCGAATAAGTATAGGTATCTGATCTGTTGAAAACCAGTGTGCCATTATTGACAATATTGCCTGTTACGCTGCCGTATGATGTATTGTTGCCTATGTACAATGTGCCTTGACTGATGGTTGTTGTGCCGGTATAGAGATTGCTACCTGTAAAATAGAGCGTTTCCGTGCCGGTTTTAATAATGTTTCCCGTGCCGTTAGTCGTGCCTGCATAGGTTCCGCCGCCATCGCTTTGTCCCGATGTACCGATGGTTAAGGTTCTTGTACCAAGCGTAACTTTTCTGTTTGCGGTAGTGCTGTTTAATCTCTTGATTTTTTTATTCCCTGCGGAAATATCCAATTCGGAGGTAGAAATATCTGTAAGATTAACCTCATACGAGTTTTCAATAGAGCCGCTTGCGCCCAAAATCAACTTACCTCTGATATATGTACCGCCGCTATAGGTATTTGCTCCGTTAAGTGTAAGTGAAGCACTGGTACCGATTGATAATGTGTATTGCCACACGTCTCCCGTTCCGGAAATCACGCCCGAATAAGTATAGGCATCCGATCTAGCGAAACGCAGTATGCTATTATTGACAATATTGCCCGTTACGCTGCCGGTTGATGTATTGTCGCCTATGGACAACGTGCCGTAACTAATGGTTGTTCCGCCGGTATAGGTGTTGGCGCCCGTAAGATAGACCGTTCCCGTGCCGACTTGCCACACGTCTCCCGCGCCGGAAATCACGCCCGAATAAGTATAATCATTTGATCTATAGAACCGCAAACTTGCATATTGGGCAATACTAACATTGTTGCTTATACTGCCGGTTGTCGCCCCGCCTCCTACGTACAACGTGCCACCTTGAATGGTTGTTGTACCGGTATAGGTATTGTTGCCTTCAAGATAGAGCCCACTACTTCCTCCTGTTTTGATAATGCTTCCCGTGCCGGAAATTTTGCCACCGTAAACAGACATATAGTTAGTAATATTGAGGGTTAAGGTTCTACTACCCAGAATCACTTCCGACCCTGCAACGCCGCTTAGGTTTTTGATTGTTTTACTTCCTGAGGAAATATCTAACTTGGCAGTTGAACCGCCAAGCGTAACACTCGATGAGTTTCCAATGTTGAAGTTGAAGCCAATAGTAAGCGTACCGTCATTGACAGTGGTTGGTCCGGTGTAGGTGTTTGCGCCGCTAAGGGTCAGTGTTCCTGTGCCGCTTTTGATAATGCCGCCCGTGCCGGAAATCACGCCCGGATAATCATAATTGGACGCGTTGTTGATGGTTAAGGTTCTTATGCCAAGCGTAACTTTTGTGTTTGCGGCGCCGTCTAATCCCTCAATTGTTTTATTACCTGCGGTAATATCCAATTCGGAGGTAGTATTTTCTAATCGAACCTTCGCACCTGCAATAGAGCCGTTTGTGCCTACAATCAATTTGCCCCAAGTTCTTATAGTGCTGCTAAAGGTATTCACTCCGTTAAGTGTAAGCGAAGTGGCTGCTCCGTATTTCCACACTTCTCCCGAACCGGAAATCACGCCCGAATACGTAGTGTTGGTTGATCTATTAAAATAGAGTCTTCCATAATAACCCACGTGAATATCGCCTGCTACACTGCCGTTTGCGTCTAACCACAAATAGCCGTCACTAACGGTTGTTGTACCGGTATAGGTATTGTTGTTTGTAAATGTCAGATGTCCGCCGCCGCTTTTGCTAATGGAGTAAGGTCCGCTAATTACCCCCTTGATGGTAACATAAACACCATAATTCACATTAATAGTAACATCCCCTGTTAAGACAATGTTCGAACTAATGGTGGCATCGGAGGTGTAAGATTTATGTCCCTCCCAGTATTGTTGTGCGGAGGCGGTGATGCTGATGCAGAGCATCAGGCACGAAAGCACGAAGGCAGCCCCCCTTAATCCCCCCGAAGGGGGGAGATTGCCCCCGCGCGTGGCAAGGTTTTCCCCCTTCGGGGGAACGGAAAGGGGGCTCGAAGATGCGAAGCCTCTTACGGTCTTACGGTCTTGCGGTCTTACGGTCTGCGAAGGTGCTACGCACCGATAAAAAGATAAAGGGCGCAGGGCGCCGATAAAAAGATAAAGGGCGCGGGGCGCCGAAATCATTGATGTGTTTGTGTGTGATCTCATAATTCTACAAATTTTTGTTGTTTATACTATAATTATTATTAAAAAATTTTCAATTTTCAACTTTCAATTTTCAATTGAATTTCATGGGTACAAAGGTACAGCGGTTGTAAGTAAAAAAAACCGGTAATTATACGGGTGAAAAACCGGTAAAATTACCGGTTTTTTAATTGAAAATTGAAAGTTGAAAATTGGGCAAAAAACCCAACCTGAAAGGTTGAACATGAATAACCCCCAATGAAGCGATAGCGATTGGGGGGGAAGGGCTAATGCGTGTCCCCCAGCCCCGCGCTCGCGCTCTACCGTCCCCCGTGTCCCTACCCGTCCCACGCTGCCGCGCGAAAGCACGAAAGACCACCCCTAACCCCTCCAAAGGAGGGGAATTTGGCGAGCGCACGACCGCACGAAAAATCCCGTAGGGATTATCGCTCGGTAGAAATCGTGAACAATGCGAATTTTGCATCCCGTTAGGGATGCATCCCTACGGGATGCTGATCTGTTTGGCGTTATTTTTTTCTACCGAGCGACACATTCCTACGGAATGTTGCCCCGCTCGCGCCGATTTGCAATCGGCGTGTCCCGTTCGCGGGGGCGGGCGTTGCGTGGGATGCACCGATTGCAAATCGGCGCAAGCGGGTGCCGTACGAAAGCACGAAAGCCCCAACCTGAAAGGTTGAACATGAATAACCCCCAATGAAGCGATAGCGATTGGGGGGGAAGGGCTGAAAGCCCGATAATCAATAGCGCAGGGCATCGCCCTGCGAAAATAACGACACACCATCCATCAGGCTGAAAGCCTGAAATTATGTAGCGACGTAGCGTGGACGCTACGCCGAACGGAGATGCACCGATTACAAATCGGCGCAAGCGGGAGCAAGCGCATGGGACGGGCGGTTGGCAAATGTAGAGACGGGGCGCGCCCCGTCTCTACCCGTCCCACGCTGCCGCACGACCGCACGAAAAACCCAACCTGAAAGGTTGAACATGAATAACCCCCAATGAAGCGATAGCGATTGGGGGGAATGCGTGTCCCCCAGCCTCCCTCGCGCACTACCGTCCCCCGCCCTACCCGTCCTTTTTTAAATACAAAAAACCGGTAATTTTACAGGTATCAAAAAAAAGTTGTATATTTGCACCGTTTTAATCATAAAGAATGTCGAAGATGGAACCGATACGGGTAATAATGGTTGATGACCATGAGTTGTTTCGCTTAGGTCTGAGAACGGCGATAGAGAGCCGTCATCCCGATATTTGCATTGTCGGAGAAGCCGGTTTGGGGACAGAGTTTTTTGCTTTGCTCAAAAGCAACGTCGTTGCCGATGTAGCGCTTCTCGACATTATGTTGCCCGACACAACCGGCTTTGAAATCGCCCGCCGCCTGAAAACCGAATACCCCGACCTGAAAATCCTCATCATCTCCGCCGAAAACACATCTTCCGCCATACAGGAGATGCTCGACATCGGCATCGAAGGTTTTATCAGTAAATTCCAAAGCACTCCCGATATGCTCGTCGAAGCCATACGCTCGGTCATGCAGGGGTTTGAATACTTCGGAAGAGACGTCTCCGACATCATCAACCGCATCTACATCGCCAAAAAGAAAACAACGGAGGTGAGTGCCGAGTTCTCCGAACAAGAAAAACATATCATAGAATATAGTCAGCAAGGACTCTCTGCAAAAATGATCGCCGACCGCCTCGACATCTCCACCCGAACCGTAGATTGGCATAAATCTAATATCTTCCGAAAACTTGGCATTAACAGTTCCCTCGAAATGGTGCGGTTTGCGGTGCAGAATGGGATTATTAGAGTTGAAAGTTGATAAAAGAGATAAAAAGATAAAAGCCTTCGGCGATAAAAAAAGATAAAAGCCTTCGGCGATAAAAAGATAAATAAGATGAATAAACATTATTTAAGATTTGAGGATTTGGAGGTATGGCAAGATTCTATGAAATTGTGCAAAAAAATATATTCTGCTTTTAAGGACTGTAAGGATTACGGCTTAAGGGATCAAATATGCAGGGCATCTCTTTCTATTCCTTCAAATATAGCAGAAGGATATGAGCGCAAAGGTTCTAAAGAAACTGTACAGTTTCTTTACGTTGCCAAAGGATCATGTGGAGAATTGCGTACACAATTATATATTGCAACCGATTTTGGATATATAGAACAACAAGACGGAAATCAATTAATAGAAGAAGCAATCAATTTAAGTATAAAAATATACCGATATGCACAATCCCTCCCCACATAACCCTTTATCGCGAAGCCTTTATCGCGAAGCCTTTATCGCGAAGCCTTTATCGCCAACGGCTTTTATCGCCAACGGCTTTTATCGCGAAGCCTTTATCGCGAAGCCCTTTATCGCCGAAGGCTTTTATCGCGAAGCCTTTATCGCGAAGCCTTTATCGCCGAAGGCTTTTATCGCGAAGCCCTTTATCATACTCCTCCTCCTCCTGCTCGCCATCGCCCCCCTACAAGCCCAGCCCACCCTACCGGAAAAAATCGTGCAGGCAGAGCAACAAATCGTTTCCGGCGCACTGAGCGACGATGAGGTGTTTGACAAATATTGGGATTTGCTATGGGATTATTCCGACATAGATTTGGAAAAAGCGGTGTCTTGTTTTCAAAGAGCCATTGTTTTTGTCCGTGAAAAGAAAAATGTGGAACAAGAGGCGAAACTTCTGACGTCAATGGGCGACATATACTCCATATTCGATGTACGGGATTCCGCTTTGTTCTATCTCAACAAATCCTTAGAACTCATCGAAGGAAAGGGATATTACGAGGAAGAGTATGCAAACCATGAAGCAAGAGCAATTTTTTATAACGGTTTACGCGATTATGAAACGGCATTGTCGTTCTTTCTGAAGGGTTTAGAGGCGAACGAAAAAGACAAAGCCCAAAAGGTCGCCAATAAAAAAAGTATCGAAAGACCACTTCGGGCTGAGATCAGGCTGCTGAACAATATTTCTGTGATTTATGGTTTACTGCACAACGTAGATGCAAAAACAGAGCATCTGCTGCGGGCAATAAAAATAATGGATGATCATCCTGATGTTAATTTCAAAAGTGCTAAATATCAAACAATTGGAAGTCTTGCTGAGGTGTATATATATACGAATCAGTTCGATAAGGCTTTCCCGTTAATAGAGGAGTCTTACAGATTATCTGCCGCAAGCGAAAACCTCAACGCGATGGTGTTTGCATCGGGACGTTTTGCAAGATATTACATACATTTTGGCGACTTTACCAAAGCGTTGGACTATGGAAAACAGGCACAGCAGATTGCCGAAAAAACAAAACAGCCGACTCTTCTTATCCAAGCAGATAAAGTTTTATTGGAAATCTATTTTCAGATGAAAGACTATTTGCTATCGCTCTATCATACTGAGTGTCTGTCGAATAGACTTAAAGAAGAAGATTGGCATAATTTGCAAACCGTATATCTCTATTCGGCGTTAAATTATGCCGCTATGGGTAACACCTCCAAGGCGAGTGAATATATGACTCGATATGGCGAAGTGATAAGTAAAGTTTCCGATGAAAATATGCACAACGCCCTTCAAGAGATGACCGTAAAATACGACGTGCAACAAAAAGAGTTGGAACTCATCCGCAAACAAACAGAGATTGACCGACAAACCATGATCCGTAACATCTTTTTTATAGGACTTGCCATCGCTTTGCTGATTGTCGGACTTTTGATTACCATCGTTCTCCAACGCAACCGCCTCAACCGCGAACTCGTTGAGATGAACAGTATCAAAGACAAATTTTTCAGCATCGTCTCCCACGACCTCAAAAACCCCGCCATTGCCCAACGCGACGCGCTGCAACTGCTATCGGAAAATGTAACCCAATGGGATACCAAAACCTTATCCGCCTACTCCCAACAACTGCTTAAATCGGCAACCGGACTGACCGACCTGCTTAAAAACCTGCTCAACTGGGCGCAACTGCAAACAGGACGCGAAACCTATCACCCCACAACATTTAACCTCGTTGCCGCCCTGCAACCCGACATCACCCTCGTCAAAAACATGGCAGAACGTAAAAATATCACCTTCGAAACACAACTCCCCCCGACAGCCCTCATCACCGGCGACGAAAATATGATCATCACCGTCATCCGCAACTTGCTCACCAACGCCGTCAAATTTACACCATCGGACGGTATGGTGAAATTGGAAATTTTGTCGGGTGGTAGTGGTAGAGACGCGATTAATCGCGTCTCTACGGCGGGATATACCATTATTATCACCGACACCGGCATAGGGATGTCGCCGGAACATCTGCGCAACCTCTTCCGATTAGAATGCGCTCATTCTCAACCGGGAACGGCAGGGGAAAAAGGAACCGGACTGGGCATACTCGTCTGCAAAGAAATGATCGAAAAACACGACAGCATACTGTACGTGGAAAGCGAGGAAGGCAACGGAAGTAAGTTTTGGTTTGAGATATAATTTGGATTACCGCTTTATCGGCTTATGCTGAAAAACCATAAATGTTAATCCTGCTTCAATCTTGAAGATCGGTCCGCCAATATCGAAAAATGCGACGGCACCTCTCGCCTTAAAATAGACGTTATTGGCTATTCTGGGCATAATTCCTATCCCCGGCACCAGTCCGAAGTGGCCTCCGTCAGTGTCCCCATAATAGCCCAATCCAAGTGAGATATGAGGGTTCCATGGGGATTCAAAATGGAGTGCGCCGCTTATCAACACTTCATCTACGGAAAAATTCTTAACGGTGTCTCTTCCATTAAAAAGGTGATAGGCGTAATTTGTTCCCAGTGTGATGTTTTCGGTAACAAAAACAAAAACATCTGCCTGTCCGAAACCTCCGTTAAAAAACAGGGGGTTCCCGTTAAGAGGGATATAACGATAACAGGAATACCCGCCGCCAACGCCCAAAAAAACGCTGTTCACACGCGACGGTTCGCCGGTCGGAGTTGTTTGACGTTGAGGAAGTTGCGCCGTTGCCATCAGACAACAACAGCATATCGTGAGGAGCAGCAGTGTTTTTTTCCGTGTCATGGTATTATTCGCCTTGTTTTACAAAGTTATAGACGATATAGCCCCTTTGCTGTTCGGTAGCCTTATCGTCTGTTGAAAATTTGGATTGCATCGCGGCTTGTTCGGCTTGTTTCCAGAGGTTGGGGTCGGAAGTGGTTGTTCCTATTTGAGTATCAGGGACTTTCGCGCCTGCGCGTGCTTTGGTAACGTTTCCTTTTTTATCTACAAAGATTTCAACCACCACGCGCCCTTGTTCGTTTGAGTTGTACGAGGGCTTGTGCAGGGATTTTATCTCACGTCCTCTCAAAAAGTAATCACGTCCTTGTCCGGTTCCTGAGCCGCTTCCTTGTCCTGCGCCTTGTCCGCCGCCGGTTAGTCCGCCTGTGGTGGAGGTGCCGTCGGGACGTCCGTAGTCGCCGCTTGTTCCCGTTCCGCCGCCGGAGGTGTTGGTGTTGGTTCCGGGGTATATGGCGCGGGGATCTACGGTGGGCTGGGGGTCGGGCTTGGTTTCGGCAACGGTTTGTTGTTGCTGTTGCGGCTGTTGTTGATGCTGCGGCTTGGTTGATGTTTCAACGGCGATGGTCTCTTCCTGCGTCTGCGTGGCGATTTCTTCTTCTGCCGATGGTCGCGATGGCGATGTTGCAGCAGCGGTTGCGTTCTGGCTTATGTTTTCCGAGAAAGTGCCTTCGTCGGAGTTGCCCATGCGGATTTCAACGCCCTCTTCTTCGGGCAACGGCAACGGCGTGCGAAGTACAAGGAAAATCAGCATCAACACCAATAGAAGGTGAAAAATGATGGTTCCTGCGATTCCTTTTTTCTGTTCCGTTGAGGTTTGCATCTTAATCTTTCGGTTTTGTTGCCAAAATCACTTTGTGTTTTGTGCTATATTTTTTATTAATATTATCTACGATGTCGTAAATATTAACGACCAATTGTATGGGTGCATTGTAGGCGGAACGCAATACCACCGAGCCGTCTTCGATGCCCGCCAAAGCGACTTCGATGTTATACATCAAAGTGGAGTCGCCGACAACCGCTGCGTTTGCCTTCCCTATTGCCATCAGATATTGTTGATTTTCATCAATATAAACCGTTACGGATTGTTTGGCAATGGTGCGGCTTTCGCTTTGCGGCAAGAGCAGTTTTATGGCGTTGGGCGCAACCATTGTTGATGTTACCATAAAGAAAATCAACAGTAAAAATACCAAGTCCGACATGGACGCCATGCTGAAATTCGGGTTGGCTTTAT
>Ga0123353_10014984_pt1 | contig 11222 bp, 7 predicted proteins | sample TergutLab28metaG_3_FD_92763 | JGI IMG/M metagenome (GOLD analysis project Ga0123353, IMG submission 92763) | Labiotermes labralis P3 segment gut microbial communities from Petit-Saut dam, French Guiana - Lab288 P3 | ecosystem: Host-associated > Arthropoda: Insects > Digestive system > Gut ... | reverse complement strand
TTTTTTCTTAGTTTTTTACAAATTTAAAAAAATATTAATCAAATGCCCCCTACTTTAATTTGTTTTTTAATTTTTTTAATTTTTTTTTGGGGGGGGGGGGGGGTGTAATACATTTCATGCATAAAATAACTTATCAGTACTTTTATTCATCACTTATTGGTATAGCGTTGTTTACACTTCAAAGGACCAGCATCTTGTGTAACCCTTATTTGGTGTTATGTTTTGTCTGGACGCTGGCCTGTCGTATTGGTGGAGTAAATGGTTTGACCGTTACCTCATTTGGAAAATTCACGGTGCCTTTTTGACTAGACATATTGTGTGAGTGGACTAAATTTATGGTTTAACCATTTTGTCATTTGGAAATTTTATATCCTAAACCTTGGGACTTGCCCAGATATCCTGTAAGCTTTCTTTTTATTGGAAGTTGATATTACTGTCTCCTAGTAAAAAAGAGTATGCATATTCTTGCAGTATCAAAATGATCAGCCAATTAAGAGGCTAGAGGTGTAGATTGAAGATGAGGCTTCCTTGCGTTGTGTGAAAGGGGGTTTCACACTGAGAAGCACAAGGAAAAACAGAACAAGAATGAAACTGCTAACTAGCAATAGGTTGTCCTTCTGTCTTTGCGATTGACGAACTGTAGTAACAGAGACAGAGGCATACAGCTTGTGTCTGTAACACAAATATAAAGCTTAGTGTAGTTAATGTCTCTTCCAGGCACAATAAATTGGATGTACTGTACAAAAAATAAGACAGTTTTAATATACATATATGCCCAGGGCTGGTTGTGTATGGTGGTTACATTTGGGAGAAAAAAGGAAAGAGTTGTGATGTGCTTTGATGATTGCACTTCATGAAACCAATGGAAAAGTCTGTTGTTGAGTTTACTGTATATTGTAAGCATATGGTCATAGGAGTCGATGATCATTGCAGAGGCAGCAATTCTAAGCTTTGCTTCAGGGGTGAGGATCCAATTTTTTAAAAAATGAAAATATCTGTGGTGGGGTGAGAGGTAGATGACAATTTTTTATCCATCACTCAACAAAAAAAAACAGTAATTTTTGTATGATAAGTTAGATAAAAATTTGACACAGAGGTGAAATTGCAACAAAAATAACACTACTGATCAGCTTAAGACATTTGGTTCACTCACTGATTTTTCTGTAAGTGTCCATTCTTCATCCTTAGTTGTCTCAGTTCAAACTTAAACTGTCACTAACAGTACATCTTCCTGTTGTCTCCTACTACTATAGATGCATTTTTCCATTGTGTGACAGTTATACTTCTTATATGCATGGCAAAAATGTCATATTTTTATGGATTGTAAAACTTTGGGACATTTGATGGCCCAAGCTGAATTTTGCAGGACAGAGTTCCATAAAACCCACAGAATGGGAACTGTCCTAGGAAAATCCTTACAGTAAATAGGAAAGACTGACTCTTATTTGCAGAGTGGCTTGGGCTTGGTGTTACAGGGTTAATTTGTACAATATACAATAATGATACTACCCAGAAAGACAAAACTACATGCAACATAATCAGGCCCCATTCTGAACCGCCTGGCCCCCGGAATTTGTACCGACTTCCCCTCTAGCCGCAGCACCCATCACCAAGGTTGGGCAGAAGTTGCGTGTTAGGTTTATCCCAGATATATGAAACGACTTTCTTTCGATGTGAAGTTTTGTGACCAAATTTACAGTTGCCAACGTATATGTATTAAATGTAGACCTATTACTGCGCGTCTGGCCTGTCAAGTTGGAAGTATTAGTTCTTACAGGTAAAGTTGCCCTATTACTGCATGAAGGTATATGGGCGGATTACAAGTGTATGACCATTTGTTTATCTTTAACCTCGGAACTCCTTGCGGGCGATGAACTGCATACCTCGGCAGTCTTCCTTCTTGGCATAGACCGTACGACTTTTATAACGATTCTTCTGCACCCTTTGAGTACAAGTCTGGGTCGGCGCAGCGCCGGGTGGATGTTTTGGTGAAGCAAAAAATTGCCAGCCCCTGCTGGGTACTATGACAAATCAAGCCTGCACTTTCTACATAATGTTAAATGTTTTGTCTCATTACATGCGCGTATATGGTATATCGAGCGACTCCTTACAAGTGTGCAATATTGGGGTCTCAGCTACAAATGTACCAGACGCCTTCCTTTCGTACCTGCCTCGCATACGTGACCTGAGTCTAATGCGCTCCCGCAAGTTACGCAACACTACACTCCCATGCCGAACATTATCATGCGGGCAATGACAGCTCACAACATGCTAGCTGACTAGATGATCTGTGCTAGCATGTGTCTTATGGGCCATGTGGGCCGATCGCATCATGGATCCACGGGTTAGAACTCGTGTAGTTCGCTGTTATTCAATTTTGACAACAGATCACGACACTGTCGCTGTCACTAGCTCGGTCGTTAACCACGTAGTCCGCTTGGTGCTATAATTCCCGAGGCTGGAGAAAGTCAGGTAGGTTAAGTGGTACATTCTGTTGTGATATGTGTAAGTGTAACTCATTTGGAATAACAAACATTTTAAAGTGTAACTCAGTATTTTTAATGCTCGAAGAGTCTTCATTTTAACCGTGTGACAAGTGGCTCGTGTATTGATATACTATTTTTCCCTAACCTAAGTGAAATGTCAAGTGACATCTAGCTTTACAGGGTGCACAGTCATTCGAGCGTATGCTAATTTGTAAATTTTGCTGTTGCAGTGAAACTGAGAAATAATCGTAAAGCTAATGGAGATAAAATAAAAACATATGGTATGTTGCCGAATACCGTAGTGGGTAAATATGCATGAACTGTTCACACAAGTGCTGAGCAAAAAGGATTTGTCGAAAGTAAGTATTGTTCCGTGCTGTTTTTGTGTGCCATCAGTCAGTGTGAATAATACAGCAGGCACTACATAGTTATTTCAACTTATAAGGCCTGTTTATGTGGCTTGTAGTGATCTAAGTTGAGACTATTCTTAAATCTCTGTTCCTCAGTTAATACATTGGTGCTTATTGTGTAGAAGATGTAGATTTTAGCAGCATGCAGAGTAGCACAATGCTGGCTGCAAGATACAGTGCTTGAAGTTCTGGTCTCTCACTGGTAACATTTTGTTTTAGGAGTTTTTTTCAAACTGTATCATTACATTCATTTTAGGTGTCAGCATGATTAGAATTTGATGTAGTGCAATAATGTACGATTAAACAAAGTTTGTGTGTCTGTTAATCACTGTATCAATGATTCAACACTATATAAACAGTGTGGTTGAAAAGTGACTGTAATGTACCCCAAACTAAATAACTCTGTTGAAATTAGGGCACCACATGAACTTTAGCATGAATACTCACATATTTTATATTAAAGCATGGTTCCATTAGTGCAATAACTGAGTACTGGTTACAACAAGCCTATGTGCCATCTGCTTCAACACAGTGTAGTTTTTGCAATAATAAGATGGAAGTGATTTGTTTGTTCTGTTCTAAATGTAGGCTTAAGAGGAAGGAGAATTCATTGTACAGAACAGATGTGAGGAAGGACAACTCCAGAATTTAATAGCAAGTCACTCTTGATGGTGACAGCATATTACATTTTATACTGACTTCTTTCAAACATAATGTCATGAAATTTTCAGCTTTGTTTTGTCTTTGTTCTTTTCCACTACAACCTTTGTGATGGAAGTTATCATCATCATAACCTTCCTCTTCCTTCTCCTCTTCCTCATAACATCAACAATAACAACAAACAAACACCAAAAATCACATGAGATGGTTTTGTCCTGTAGCCTTTCATGGTTGGATGCCACATCTTCAGGGGTCTTTCAGAACATCTCTTCCCTTTGGCTTGTGTGGCGTAATATTATGATATTCTAATAGTTTTCATTCTTCTTGCATGCTGTTATCTGTGCTCATACTTCAGTAATTTTTATACATTTTACAGTTTCTTGAATTTTATATTATTTTAAAAATCTTCATTAATATGTGACCTCACAAAGTGTAACCTGCTGTTCTCATAAATTTAGTTGCCATTGGCAGTAATCACTGTTCATCTGCCAACAAATATCTTGTTGAAGTGTTATAAATTTTGACCCTTGTATGCTTTTGGCTAATGAATATTGGTACTTTGATTCTCTCTAAACTTAGTTTTATAAATGCTGTTTCTACGCCATCTTGTTTTCACCTCGATTTGAGTTAATGGAACCCGTATAATTAAAGGATGGCCACTGATTTGTTTAGTATTTTTTTATGCAGTTTTTCTTCTGATGGGATCTTTTGTTGAATGTCACATTAAAGTGCGTAGCACTTATACTGTGAGAGGTCCCAGCTTCTTATATTGCTCCAGAGAGGGTTCTCATGGTTGTCCTCAGTCAAACCAGCATCATTTACTCACTGTTCCTTATTTGCTCCTATGCTGAAGATGTCCTTTGTTCAGGAAAGTGATGTAATACATCAATACATTGTTAATGTCATTAGTACTCACCTCACAAGGTACTTCATAAGTAAACTCTCCCCCATCCTTAGCATACTTTAATGTAATGGATAATTGTTTAGGGAATGGTGGCATAGATGTGGCCCCTGCTGACTCCATAGCACTGGGGGCTCCCCCAGGTGTATGCAGTACTAAGAGTTGTAATGTGTTTGTGTTCTGGGGGGGGGCATGGATTTTGTTTTTCTGACAGACTGCAGTATCCTGGTTCCTTTTTACAAGATTTGAGCATAACTTGGCGAATAATTACAGGGGGCCCCTGATCTGTTATCTGTGCCATTGTTAGAGATCTCTTAAAGTAAAGGAGAATGAATGAAGGAAAGAAAGAGAGAGAGAAAATTACAATTCTCTGTCCATTTACTTGCAGGATTTAGTGACTCTCTTTAGTATGACAGAGTGTATGTTGATACAAAGCCAGTAATAATTTTAGAGGTGTGTATCACATATTCATGTGATTCTGTAGGATATGGCTCTGTCTAGTTACATGTAATTTTGTTTCTAAATGTATCCTTGAAATATTTTTCAGGCAGGAGATCTGTTTTCAGTAGCCGACAATGCAATAGTCAATGATTTAACAGAAGTTGTTAACACAATCTCTGAAATAACTAGTCTTCCTGATTATATTAACAATGATAATGATCAGAGCGTTGTTGAAATATGTATTACTCGAGTTACCTCTGCTATCAGGTATGTTGAATTATGTGTAATTTTTATGATTGATGCAGATTCTAATAATGGCCAATAAATTTTTATTTGTGTTACAAAGCTCATGGTTAGCTGAAGATGTTTTGTGGTAACATGACTTTTCCATATATTTTGCTTTTCATGGTGTTTCCCATTGTGAGCTATTCATGCGTTGTGTTTCAGAGAGACAGGATCGATGGAGCAACATGCTGAAGCCCTTGTTGCTCTACTTGAATCATGTCTCAACCATAACCTGAAGCCATCACACAAAGATGAGGACCCTCCGCATGCTAAGATATCGTCTGACATAATATCATGTATATTCCTTGTAAGTTGTCAGTTTTGTGTGATGGGATCATTTTATGTTAACTGTTATGACAGTAAAGGTTGTTTGAAATGGCTGCTGTTGAACACCACTTAAATGTTTGAGTATGTAGGAATAGAAGCGTTGTAGAACTGCGGCTTAGATATATCACGTTTACTGCATATGATTTAAAGGCTGAATAATCATAAAAAGTATAATGATTTATGACATAGAGTGTGAATGGCATTTGTTACAGAACTATAGTAAAAAAGATGTGATGAAGCGTGCGTTACCTGTAGCTGTTAAATTCTTACATAAGGGAAACAAGGAATTGTCCCGAAATATGTCATCGTACTTGTCTCTAGCTGCAATTGAAAATGCTGATCTTCTTGCAAAACATATTCAACTCATCATTGATTCCATTATTTCAGGTAATAAATTCACTGTGTACTGAATTTTAAAAATGTTTTCTGACTGCACACTAGAAATACAGACATAATTACTCTTTCTTGAAGTTGTGTTCACCCATAACATTCCTGCCTATGCTGCATGTTTCAGAAGCTTGAAATTTTTAAGCTACAGTAACTGTTACTTCAGTTAAGTGATGAAAATTTACATTTTATTTCCTAGGGTAGTGATCCTTTCAGTGCAAAACACTTGATCCACGTCAGCCAGAAGGACCGATTCCCTCAGAATGGAGGTCAAGTTTCTGAGCTTGAAGTCAAGCAAAAATATCAGATTTCTGTTGTAATCATTAAAAACCTCATTTCCTTCAGAAGTTTCTTCAAGGACCTGAATGTGAAATATTAGCTGTAGTGTCAAGTCTTGTGTGTAGGATTGACCAATTTGAAGTGGTGGTGGTACTGTATACTTGTCTTTTGGGTGTTTGTGACCGAGAGGAGTCTCCTGACACATTTTATTTGCAGACAGACCATTCAGATACATTTAAGTGAAACATGTGGAAATTGGAACTTCCTCTCATAAAACTGCAAAATTTTTACAAGGTAGTAGGCCATGCCATGGTTGATATGCCTGGTTGCTTCTCACTATGGATGCCAGGGTTATTCCCCTGGCCAGATCATGTGGGATCTTTGGTGGACAGAGTTGCCCTGTGACTGGTGTTATTCTGTGTATGTCAGTTTTACCCCGCCTTTATCATTCCACCAAAGCAGCATACTCATTCAGGCATCTGTCACCAAAACTATAAAATCAGAGTGGTTGACATCATCCTTAAACTGCACACTTAGATGATTGCCGTCTTATTTTCTGACCGCTCATTATGGACTTGATCCAATAGAATGCCAGCAGCTATGATGTGCAATTCCACGATTTACAGTCTTAATTCATTATCATAACAAAACCATGATCTGTCCCCAAGAAGCTTGTCTTTATCCTCTGTGGTTGTATGGTCCACCATTGTAACAATCTTAATAGTTATAAAGCAAATGTTGCAGTAACTAATTTAGTTATGGACTGTATCTACTCTACTGCTGTTAACCACTAATCTCTGTTACATTTTATTTCTATTTAAACATATCTTGTCTCTTTTTCACAACTTACATAACATTTATTATAACTGACAGGAACTAAGCAGTCTGATGAATGTATTATCAAAGATACATACTCTTTTTATTCCATATGTAGATTTTAATGTAAAAAAGTATTCTGTGTGGGCAGGCCTTACAGAAGGAGGTAGAATAATTTTTTATGTGCTTGTGCTTGTTTTAATCTGACTGTATGAGTAGTAAATACAGGGGGGTTGTTTGACCGTGCATTTTCCTCATGAAATGATTTGAAATGCCAGCTTGATGCAACAAGGTAATTTTATTGACGTCGCGTTGCGGATGTTGCCGTGCGACGGCAACATCCGCACTGCACACACGACCTATGCAGTGGCTCTCAAGACCACCACCCTTCCAAAAACTTGGTGCAGAAAGCCATATGCTGCAACTCAACATCTAATACTCCTGATGATGGGGGTATGTACCCGAAACATGTCGAGCTAAGAACACGTCAATAAAATTACCTTTGTTGCATCAAGTTGGCATTTCAAATTATTATACTAAGTGCAGATTTGTATATGCACCTGTGCCTGGGACAAGGAACTTTGTCCTCCATGGACTTAAGTTTCTGTAATTTCGAAACAGTAGTCCATCGTGAATGGTCAGTTCTTCCAAATTTCCATAGTAGTTATCACTACACTATAACTGTTAACATTTATATATGCTGTTCATCTGAAGTAAGTTATCAAAAATGCTGATTGGAATTTTCATCGCATATTGGCATGGTTGCATACTTTACTGGCAGTGTGTGTATCCTTAACTTTTCCTATATGTTCCACACAGAATTTTGCAAACCAGTAATACAGTGTGTTTAGGTAACTCACCAGAATGATAGTAACTTTTGAATGAGGAAAATATCTTTTTTACAAGGGGCCTAAAGTTGTGTCACTATGATGTGCATTATTTTCCTGATATAAATTCAAGGAGTAGACCTTTTGTATCAGTCTTCATATTTCCTCATTTACAAGTTTAGGTGTATAACGTGTAAATAATGAAAAGGTATAAGACTTATCAAGATATTATGTAGCTGGGCACTGTGCATCATATTTTATTACAGGTAACTATCCTCTGTGCCGTGTGCTACCACAGATATATGCAGTAAACAAGGAACCTCTACATGAACATGTGATGGCCCTTGTCTCACTTCTTCCTTTGTGTGAAAATCCTGAGAAATTGGCCCTGCTCAACTTATTTGCTCTCATAGCAAAAAATAACCCATCTGTAAGTTAAGACTTATTAATTACATACATTATCATTGTACTTTTAAGTCCCTTAGTTAGATTGCAACAGTTGTGAAATGACAATAAGTACAGTTCAGTTATATCTTTCCTGTGACATAGAAAATAAAGTTTTTTTTTTAAAGCAAAATTGGATAGAGTTGCTACAGGAGAGATGCACATAATGAGTGATTGCTTTCTGTAGCTGACAAATGAGGAACTGGTTAACTGTACATCAGTGTAGGTGAACTGTGAGCTCACTTTTAAAAATCTGCCACTTTTTTAGCGTCTTTTTACCTTCCCAGAACACTAGTACAGTTTTATACTGTCCTTTATGCTTCAACTTGTAACACTGATAAAATGTTATTGTATTAGTATATTTCATTACACTAAACAATTCATACTGTCCTATTTTATTATATTTATTGTACTAAAATAACCATGTGATTGTTGTACAAACTTGTGTTGATGTCACCCCTTAATCCCAACAAATATGACAATTTCCATATCCAGATGGATTATGTAATCCTGAACGGATCTATGGAAGGAAAATAAATGATATGATATGTTACATTCTTTCATAACAGCAACATTATCAGAATGGATTTACATTCATAGAAAGACATAAATATTCATATGTCTACTTCTCATGAATAACACTACCTTCAGCATTCACTTTACACTTTTCTGATAAAGACATTGTAGAAGGTGTTTTTATGGAATTTAGCTCAATTTTCTTTAACTCCTTAAATGTTTTTGACATAATATTATGCAGGACTTTGTTTCTGACACACCATATTTACCCAAATGCAAGACAACTCTAATCTAAGATGACCCCAAATAAGACACGTCTGCCAGGGAAAAATGTTTTTATCAGTATCTACAAACCCCCCCCCCCCCCCCCAAAAAAAAAAAAAATTAATATGTCTGCTAAAAGAAAAGTTTTTCTATTAATTTCATGCACCTAATACACACAACAAATCAGATTATATCCACCTTTACCAATTGGTGTTACTGTCTCCTTCACAGTCATTGCCTTCATCTACCTCATACTCACTCCTAATATTCCCAACTTCTCCATTACCATTCTACAATGTGTCATCATGGGTCTTATTGACTGCACTGGATATGCAACACCTCTTAAAACCCTTCACAATCACTTGTGGTGTGATGCACTGCCTTGCTGTTATGATTCACATTGACTAAATAATGCATTTATATTTCTTGGTTATAAACTTACTTGAACCCATAAAGAAGATTTACATTTTTTTCTACAGATGGTGTTAGTGGTATTAAGAATTTTAAATGTGTTCTGGATTTTTGTATAGTGTCTGTGGTCTGAACATTCTAACTTCATGGTTGTTTGTATGGCTTTTAATTTGTGGACTGGGCCAGGTTTTATTTTCGAGTCCTCTAGTTAATTTTTAATTTTTCAATAGCCATTTTCCTGTTACTGCCCTCAAACTAGATGTGTTCTCACATACATATATTAACAAGTTTACTGTTTGTATGATGCCCAGTGACAAAAGAGCTCAATCTAAGCAGTCCACCAGCTTAGGTGCTTCCTTGACTGAAGCTGGAAACACACCCGGCTTCAGAAACCTCATGCTTCTTTAAAAAATTAAATGATGTTAAGAAAAAGATTGTATCATTTAACCTTATTCATGATCTGTTCTCTCATTTGTCTACACATGATGATTTGGTGATGCCGGCCATGATTTGGCTACTTGTGGTCTGGTTCAGAGTGATGGGGTTTGGCACAATGCTTCATATGTGAATTTAACCCTGTACCGCTTCTTATGTGAGTTTAACCCTTTACCTGCTAACGTGGAGAATATGGTGAGCTCCAAATAATACCAGCAAAGGTCATATGGGATTTAATTCGGCATTTAAAGGGTTCAGAAGACTTCATGTATTTAAGCAACAAATTTATTGAAAAAGACTTCATCTTGCATTCAAATAAATATGGTAATATTTGTATTTCATTCTGATTGAGTAGCTAGGGTAGTTGTGGTTTATGGTGTGTATGCCCTTATATTTTATGGTGAAATGACAGTGAAAATATTGTAGGCATTTATGCTTTTCTTCTATTTGAAGAAGAAAGGGAATTAAAGTAAGTAATTGCAATGTAATAATCTGTTTCAGCTTCTGGAACCAAGTTTGCCACAACTTTGTGAGTACTTGAGTACTGCCTCAACCACTTCAGCAACGATGCAAGTGTTCCTCAATATGGCAGGCAAGCGTCCACAGCTACTTGTTGATCACCTGTCCAAGATTAAGCAGGCAGCAGAATGTCACCCCAATACTCTATGTCTTGCTGCACAAGTAATTTCATCAGTTGGTAAACTGAATAAGGATCGCGCTCAGGAAGCACTGAATTTTGTGCTGGAACATCTTCCTAAAGCTGACCGTGGAAGCCAGGGAACTTTGTTAAGGGAAGCTACACTTCTTTGTAGCAGCTATCCCGTTTTGGTGAATGAGAAGATGTTGGCAGAAGTGAAGCAGTGCAGTTACAAGAATCAGCCCAATAACAAGTATGAATCAGAAACAAAATGAGAGAGTAGATATGTCATTTCTGATTATGTTTATAGAACTTAGAATTACATCCATGTACACTCTGTAGGGTACAAACTAGTTTCAGGTGCAATGCTACATAATTAAGGTAACTTTATCTGCATCTTTTTGTGCACCTAACTTCAAAAATCATAACTATAATTGTCTTGTTTTATATATGTGTTTGTTTCTTCTGATTTTGTCTTCCAGTGGCTGTATGAGATGATATTGTGAATGAAAATTTTTACCTGTGATTGTGTTAAGTGACCGCCTCTGTGGTCTAGTGGTCAGAGTTTCTGGCTACAGATACAGAGGTCCCGGGTTCGATCCCCGGCGCTACCAGATTTTCTGAGTAGAGACCGGGGTCCACTCAGCCTCGTGAGCCTCGTGAGGTCAATTGAGGAGCTACTTGAATGAAAAAGTA
>Ga0123353_10014983_pt1 | contig 11222 bp, 8 predicted proteins | sample TergutLab28metaG_3_FD_92763 | JGI IMG/M metagenome (GOLD analysis project Ga0123353, IMG submission 92763) | Labiotermes labralis P3 segment gut microbial communities from Petit-Saut dam, French Guiana - Lab288 P3 | ecosystem: Host-associated > Arthropoda: Insects > Digestive system > Gut ... | reverse complement strand
TGGATTGGGCTGGCCCAGGATAGAGACAGGTGGCGGACGCTTGTGAGTGCGGTAATGAACCTTCGGGTTCCGTGAAATGCGGAGAATTTCTTGACTAGCTGCAAACCAGTTAGCTTCTCAAGAGGGATTCTGAACCATGTAGTAAGTAAGTAAGTTACGGTTCTCACTCAGACGATTCTTCTCGAGTTACTCATTGCGCCGGCTGACGATGAATCATGAAGTTCTTTGTTACGGAATTATGGTAAAGTTTTAAGAACAGCTTGAGGGTTCACTACGTCTGTTATATTTCCACAGCAATCTATTTTCGATGCCCCTGTATATCATTTCCGCAGTACTTATTACGTTATAAATTGGAAGAAATGGCGAGCGGCACAGAGCAATAGCAATCTTAAAATTGTTGGATGAAGTTTCCTGTATTGAAATACATGCATATTTTAAATAACAAAAGCAATAAGTATAATGTATTGTTGTGCGAGGTGTAAGCTACCATGGCGGTGAGTGTTATTTGAATTTACTTTTCAGTTTTATGCAGTAAGTGACAAATCGCTTGGAAATGAAAAATGTAGTATATCTGCAGGCTATCATATCATAGACGCTTCTGAAATTTTCGGAGCAGAATTTTAAGTATTTAAAAATACAGCCATGGCAAAGGTTTTGTAGTGTTACTCCCAATTAGTATACAGTTCATATTTGAATATATATATATATAAAAGAAAAGCAGTCCCGTTACAGGCCTGGAGTAGCCCAGAGGGTTCCAGGAAGTTAAGGTTCCCAGATTTTATGACAACGGCACAGGATGGTGGTAAGATTGTCAGCCTTACGCACCGGCCACCTTTACCTCCAGGAAATGCTCCTGGTACTCATTTCTGTTAGAGGCTGTGTCGACCCCAGGGCCATAGTGCGATCGGAGGGATTTTATGTCAATGAAAAATTCCAGTGACACCAGCTGGGATCGAACCGTCGACCCTCTGATTTGTAGCACAGCACCTTAACCACTGTGCCACCGCTGTCCCCATACATACATATATATATATATATATATATATAATGGTAAATATTACACAGGACTTGACTCTTTGTTGATTTGGAAATTCCTCTCTTCCGTCTTTACCACCAGAAGCACTCTAATGACAGCACGTGCCCTCATATATGAGATAAATTCTAGAGGTCTGTACGAAAAATCTTGTTGCACCGTAATTTGAAATTGAATGTGTTACGACACAAACACATCAACAGGGAAGGGAAGAACTCGATCCACGATAAGATAAATGCCTTAGTAATGGCAGGAACTGTGTGCAGAAGTACCAGGACGCCAGTACTAATAATTACGACCAGTTCTTGTTAAAGCTGAAAACAAAGAAACCAAAATATATGCGTCGCAAGCTCAGAAATGATTAACCCCTACACGTAGTAACTTGGTTATATGGAGTGAGCTCTACATATAAAACTTTTGGCATGTAGTTTGAAAGAACTGCTTATGTTGAAGTGATTAACTTAATGTTTTTATACAGAAGGTCGTACTAACGATGTGAATTATAAGATAATTACAATTACGTGCAATCTCAGTTCATTTTCCTTCGTTTCCTTTTGCGTAGTTCCAAACATAAATTATATCAGAGCTGTCCTGCAAAGGCAGTACGTGTAAGCAATTAATTAGGGATGGCTTCTAACCTCTCTGCCATTGTACAAAGGAAGACTAGTCGAGACTCATGGCCATTTCGAGACAAGCTGCTGGTACGAACACTCTTAATGATGTCCGTGCGGCATGACAAATGCTTCATTATAATTGGTTATATATTTAGCTCTCTCCTTCACTAACACTACATGGGATGCAAAGTAAAAGTAAAGGTAAAGCAGTCCCGTTACAGACCTGGACAGGCCCAGAGGGTTCTAAGGAAGTTAAGGTTCCCAGATTTCGTGAAAAGGCACAGGTTGCTGGTAGGTTGTCAGCCTTACGCACCGGCCGCCTTTACCCTCGGGAAATAATCCTGGTCCTCATTTCTGTTAGAGGCTGAGTCGACCCCAGGGCCATAGTGCGATCGGAAGGATTTTATGTCAATAAAAAATCCACTGACACCAGCTGGTATCGAACCAGCGGCCTTCAGATTTGTAGCACAGCACCTTAACCACTGTGCTACCGCGGGATTCGAAGTAACTGACTAAAAATAATGCAGTTTTGTGTGTTGTGAACTTGCAGCAATGTTTGAAATGAAATTACAGAACTCGTTTATTAAACCATGATTTAAAAATTCCAAATTTTGTAACTAAAATCTGGGTTTAACTTTTTAATCTAAGGAGGCGTTTTTAACCTTGATCAGTCGACATTACCTCCAATAAGTGATGGTAAAGGCGATTCGGGTGGCTACGCGGACTAAAGCGTGGGTTTGCAGCCGCTTACTTGCTGGGATTGCAGGTTCGAATCCCACCGAGAACATTTATACTTCTCTACTGTGACTGTTGTATGTTGTTAGGTAGAGGTATCTGTGACGGACCGATCTCTCGTCTAGAGGCGTTCTACCGAGTTTGTGAGTGTTCTTGAGTGTGATCAGATGTAACAGTAAATGTCTGTACCTACAATGAAAAGGTAGAAGAGGTCAGAGTAAAAAAGAAATTTGTTTTAATTGAAGAAGACCGTAAATTGTAGGAGTAGGCATAATCTTGCAAACATTTTTCTGCACGACAGTCTCAGGATTGTGAACTGTGAGTACGGCATGTGTCGCAGCTGTCACTGGCCGCTGTTGGTATCTCATGTAACGACATATCCTTAATGAGAATAGAACACCTTAAACAACTCAATACAACAACAACAACACTCTTTAGAGGACAATGGTTGCTCAGCTAGTTGCCTTTTATGGAACCAGCTGGTTCATTATCTCGTACAAATGACCTCATTGCTGGTAGCTACCCTGAATTACATGATTCAAGTCTACACCTTCCCATTTTTTAAGATTATCTATTATATACGCCAAATTTTCTTTTCTTTTCTGATTCTTCAAAAAAATTTGTGTGTGCTTCTTTTTTCTCTGATATATGTCACATGTACGGCGTACCTCATCTTGTTTATTTCATTACCGCAATAATATTTGGTGAAGACTAAAAATTATGAAGCTTCTGATTATAAAATTTTCCCGGATGACTTAATTATTGTCCTTTCCTTTGCACAATTCCAATTCAGGTCCCTTCCCCTAATCTGAATAACCAAGCTTCACACCCATCCTCGTAGAGTATAATAGTTTAAATAGTATATTTCTGGATTTATCAGTTGTTAAGTCTTGGCTTTAAGCCAGAGGATACCGAAATATATTAAAATGTTTTGACCTCTTATATAATCCGCTTTTAATTTTTGCATGGATATAATGTAAGCGGTTTAATGCAATTCACATTTGTTACTGTCTTTTACAAACATGGGTAATTTTAACACATGAATTTTGTCAAAATTTTCTACGGCTTGTTAGGAAACGCTGCTGTTTTCACGGTCAAGCAAATGGAAAATAAATGTGAATGGAGATGAAGTACGCTTATTAATGTTAATAATCAATAGGACAAACAGCTCGCCATACGCCATGAAAATTCCTTCATGATGCAACAGTCCCAAATCGAATGTCAAAATACAGCGGGGTTCTTTAGAAGCAGAATAAGGAGAGAGTAAGTGATGGAATTGGAAAGGAGAAGACTACTGGGCTTCACCAAAAATTCATCCCCACTTCAACACACCCCATCCTTCCATTCAGCTGCTGTCCTCCAGAAGACAGGAATCAGCTGCTTCAGACAGCAATGTCAGTCCTCTGGAATGAACTCAGAAAATGACTTGCCTAACGGAGCTCATCTGGTAGTAATACGCGGCTTTTTATTACAGTTAGAGCAGAGATCGTCATTAGGATGTATATGTATCAGCTGCACCTCGGAAGAGCTGGACACACTGTTTCATAATATCCTCTTCAGTATCATCCATCTTTATCGACTTCTCACCACACGTAGGCTCTGGTTCGTTCCCGGGCTAATTTTTGTGAGATTTTTGGTAAACAAAGCGGCAATATTAGAATTTTTTTCTCCCGAGTGCTTCGGTTTTTCTCCTGTCATTATCATTCTGCCGATGCTCCGTTCTAGTTCATTCGTCTGCTATCGTCGCCCTACAGTAGAATCTTATCGACTGACGGTATCATTAAATAAAACATTGCTCTCGATGGCAGATTTCTGTAGGTTTCGCTACACAAATTCTCTATACTTTTCATGTTTTAACCATCTTAGGTACATGCACTTTATCCTTACAACAGGCAGCTGTCTGATCTGAAAAAATCCCGAAGCTGACGCCGTGTGACTCCTTGTACTTCATTCATCCTAATCCCAGATATATTTGTTGGCACTTGATTTCAAACATGCGAGGCGATCTTTAGGTGCATCATCCCCTTTGTGTTATAAGCAATTAGGGAGGGGGTGGGGTACGTCAAAACACAACTGTCTTTGTATCCTATTTATTATGCTGATGACGACATGTTTCGGCCACTGTGGACCATCTTCAGGTCACAAAAATATATAATGAGGAAAACTATATAGTGTATTATTATCATTAGTAGAGGTACTTCTATAATGTATAATGTATAATGAGGAAAACTATATAATAAAATTAAATAACTTTTTGAAAATTACAGGTATTTTAAATTATGTGTTTAGACCACAATAAATAAGTAAGTAAGTAAGTAATTCCCATTACAGGCCTGGACAGGCCCAGAGGGTTCCAGGAAGTTAAGGCTCCCATATTTCGTGACACCGGCACAGGATGGTGGTAGGTTGTCAGCCTTACGCACCGCCCGCCTTTGCCCCCAGAAATACTCCTGGTACTCATTTCTGTTAGAGGCTGAGTCGACCCCAGGGCCATAGTGCGATCGGAAGGATTTTATATCAAAAAATCCACTGACACCAGCTGGGATCTAACTAGCGGCCTTCCGATTTGTAGCACAGCACCTTAACCACTGTGCTACCGCGGTCCCCAGACCACAATAAACCCTTAAACAAACAAGAATAACATTATACAATACACTGGCCCTTCCAGTCTTGCTGTATGGCAACGAAACTTGGACTATTAAAGCAAGTGACGCCAGAAGAATAACAGCAGCAGAGATGAAATACATGAGAAGAACATTAGTATACACTTGGGCAGATTACAAAACAAATGCACAAATTGCAAAGGAGTTAAAAGTAACACCAATTTTGGATAAATTACTGGAATACAAGAGAAGCTGGATACAACATATAAGTAAAATGCCTCTAAATAGTTTACCCAGGGTAATGAAATACTACTCCCCAACTGGCAGAAGGTATCTTGGTAGACCTTTGAAGAGACTTCTGGATAAGTGAGACCGGAACAGGTCAACAAGTGGCCCAACTCCATGAAAGATATATGATGATGATGATGATGATGATGATGACGATGATGACTATACAGTATATGATCATTAGTAGAGGTACCTCTACTAATGATCATATTCTGTATAGTTTTCCTCGTTATACATTTTTGTGACCTGAAGATGGCCCACAGTGGCCGAAACATGTCGTCAGCATAATAAATGGGATACAAAGACAGTTGTGTTTGACGTACCTACCCCCTTCCTAAATGCGAAGCGACTTTCTGTAGGAATATTGACAAACCACATGAAAGAATTGAAACGATGTACAAAACAACACGTCACGGACAGCAGTGACTGTGGTATAGGCTATGTAGAAACCCTTGTCGTGTTTCCCATGGTTTCCGGTTTCATTGGTCATCTGGTCAGCAGGTGGTCTGTCGCAGATCAGTAAGTATCAATCTTATGAATTCCCATAGTGAACTATTAAGTGGGGACCGCGCACCCTGACCAAAGTTAAGCAAGCGTGACCTTCCAGACTTTTGGTATATCCGCACGGCCTGTGTCACTGTTCGTCCGACTGGGGTAGTGGGACTGCACACGGGGGAAATCATAATCATGGGAAATCTCAGTTATGCATGAAGCCATTTCCTCTCTTCCTCCACAGCTATTCAGGGTTTCAGCCGGAGACATTCTCACGACTATTTTAGGTTTGTTGTCGCAGTTTAAATGTGAAATAAATATGATTATGTTAGGAACTGGCGATTAGGGCAGTTCTGAGTTAAAGCTCACAGTCTGCCGCACATGGCCAGCACTGATCTTAACTTGTATATCACGGAAGACCCTCTTTTAAGGCCGAAATATGTACGAAGTGGACCGACAAATAAAGGATGGATTGACATGTAATTCTGTGTACAGCAATGTGAATACTGTTGCGGAATTTTGTGCGGTTCCTACATGTGCTTAATAAACATTACTTTTACGTATGTTGACATAAGTAAATACAGTGCAGAAATTGTCAATTTTCGAAGTAATTCAAGCAATAAGCTGCTTCTTTTTTTTCCGATTGTCTAAGGCAACGAAGAGAAGAGAGAGGATAGAAAGGAGAAAGAGAGAGAGAAAGGGGGGATAGAAATAGAGAGAGGAGAGAGAGGAAAGGTAGATGTCCTGGAGTCCAAGAAAAGTCCACAAAGATAGGAAAATGAGGAGTGGCTAGAATTGATACATGGTTCAGGTGTTTCAAGTGAAACACGATTTTGCTCTTGAGCGTTTCGGCATTAGTTAACAATAGGGAAAGGGGGAAGATGTTACGTCCGTTGACCTCACAAGATGGGGAGGAGTATCACAGAGACCTCTGGGTCACATTCCCATACTACCGAACGAGATGTTGCCAGTAACACTCCCAGTGGCTCGCAGATCCAGGTGCACGCTGTTAGTTCAAATTATTTCGCGAATAAAAATTACACTTATTTTAAGCAATGAACTCTTGCTGATTATATCGCACTTGCAATAGTTTAAGTGAGATAACAGGTGATTAGTTTCGTGTTTCTGTTAACACTGAAGACATTACAGGGTGTTCTGAGACGAAGGAGTTTTCTTCACTTCATCAACATGCAAACGTTTCTCACCAAACGAAACTGAAACCTTACTTCAAACTTCCCCGCAATTTCGACTGTTCACTTAAGACAATAATTTCCTTTCTCACCGCGCCCTTGCATTCATCGAGCCTCTAAACCTCTTTCTACACAACTACAATGCAATATTTCTCTAACCCCACGGAGCAGAACGCTTCTTGATGAAGTAATGTCCTCAACTCTCATAAGAAATACCTCGCATCTTGTGGAACCAGAGAGTTTCTTACAGTAGAAAGGCACGCCACGAGCCCCTCTCCTGAACCACGTAAATCCAATCCGAGACGAACATCTGTTTCTTTAAGATCTATTTTAATATTATCGCCACACGCTTAGTTGTTTCTTTCCTTCCTTCAAGTTTTCCAGCCACACTCTGTAAGGTTTCGTCTTCTTTCCCATACATTCTACATGCCCCGCCCTAATCGTCGTCAATTCGATCGCCCCAACAATATATCCAAGCTAAAATATTTTTGTTTCTACGTTTGGTAGAATTCAGTACATCTAATCCACATAAAAAAAAATGGCTACACATTTCTGAGACTTTCTGAAGATGAAATTACGAGCTAGTGGACACTGTTTAGGCCTAAACATTATATCTGCCTCTGTATTAAATGCAAATTAAAATTTATGCTTGACTATATAATGGTGAGCGTCGGGATAGCTCAATCAGTGTTGTGACACGAAGGATTACCGGCACAAGCAAGAGGTTTGTCTCTTCTCCAAAAGTCCATACCTGCCTTAAATCTGCTCCCCCCCCCCTCGCTTCTCTGTCTTATTTATTGAGTAGCAGACGCTGTTTGTCTGTTTGTAAAACGGCTGGGGCGTGAAGCTGACAACTCATCTCCATTCGGTGCCAATCTTAATACTGTGTGGACCTACACCTCAGCTTCCCCATACACCTTTCTGGCCTTTACACAGACGGCTGTGTCTTTGGTATTGAATTTGATTTCTCGAATTGGGTTATCGTAACTGATCGTCATGGCTTCGCTTGTGCCACGTAATAACCATTGTGACGGTGTCACGAGGGCAAAATTTACAGAGTCAAGCGATAGAGTCGATAGTGCCAAGTGTTGCCCCTCTGTGAATCTACAGTATACTGCACCAGGTGTGATTTCAAATATTGTAACCTGCCTAATTATATCTTCAATCAATTTAGGAATCCCACTTAATGTTTGTATTTTCTTGTTTAAATAATTTTTGAAAACTGCTTTCCAAATAATATCGGGCATCCGTCCGAGCTACGTGCTGAAACTAATAAAACTTTAACACTCTTAACTGCGGGTTGGAACTGAAATCTATATTCCAGTACAGGATTTGAGTGCACCTACCACGCAGTATACTGAATGTGATGCGTATCGTAGCGTTTGAACTTTGAAAGGCGGTATCCACTAGCAGCCTTGTCGAAATATACTTGCCTATGCTCTGAGTCTTACTTACGAACTCATTTCCTTTGCGATTTAGCAAGAGGGGAAGAATTCAGTGTTAATAAAAATACAACGAGCTGCAACAGTATGCAGATATTTATTTACTACAAAGTCACTCTACATGTTTAGGGTGTCACAGCACCCATCATCAGGAGTACTAAAAACTGTAACCGCAACCTCCGGTACAGGTCATATTACTGGTACAGCTACTTCCCTCCAACGTGGCCAGTGGCCACTCCTGATGATGAGAGCTGTGACACCCGAAACATGTAGAGTGACTTTGCAGTAAATAAATATCTGCATACTGTTGCATCTGGTTGGGTTTTTATTAACATTGAATTACGATGCACGGAACCATAAGTTTAAAAAAAAAGGGGGGGGGAAATTATAAGAATTCATTGATAAAATGTTTCATATCAAAATAAACCATTTTCTAGATCAAATATGAAACTAAAATCAACATTCGTATTTTTTAAAAATGAAAAGTTGGCTGAAATTCGTAACTGTATTAAATAACACATAAATCTCATAAAAATAATTTTTGAACTGGTAAAGCTCCATTAGTTACCTCTGTGAAACGCTCCATTGACGCGAGACCAAACTAACGCAACCCTTTCCAAAGTGACTTAGTGATACGATTTTTGTTGCTACTGTACCTTATGGTTCATTTTCTGCAGAAAGAAGGCGGTGCATTATGTTAAATGTGTTGACTGTTTACACAGCTACCGGTGTTCTCTGTCCAAATTACGCCATGCGTGTACGTACATACGCTTATAGGAAAATGGGATTCTTTGTATCGCGAAAGAATACTCAGCTGTTTCGGCCTGGTTTATAATGCTGTACCGCAAGCAAGTTAAAGGAAAGTAGAATACATTGCATCAGGTTATATGGAAAACGCAGTCTGAATTAAACTAAACATTTAGTTTTATGAATTCTGTGATAAATACTTGTGTCTACCGCCTGCTGAAGCGTGAAGAATGTCTGCATTTCGCCACACGGTGTATTCACGTGTGTGTTGCGTCATCATCTCAATAAACGTCTGCTGTTTTCTTGAACATTATTCGTCAGCTGTTCTTCATACGGGACGTGGGGTCTGCGATTGGGAAGTGAGTCTGTTGAGGTAATGGACATTAATTTTTATCTTCGAAAGGATAATCGATTTATCAATTTGTTAGACAAATAGACCACGTTTCTTTAAGTAATTCCTGAGTAAATACAATTAAGGCATGGCGCTTCTGTTGGTCACTCGCCACCGCCTCTCTCTCTGGCACGTTTCAGATTGTGCAATCTCACGAAATGTCCAGAAATTTAATATCCTTGTCGAAGGTTTGAGGCAGTTCTTGACTGCTAAGTGATTTCTGATTACTTCCAGGTACAAAAAAATTAACTCCTCTTACTGACGCACGAGGATCCTGAATAGCTCAGTCAGTGTAGTGACTAGACTGACGGCCGTTCTAACGACGAATCATCTTTCGATTCTCGGCAGGGGAAACATTTTTATCTTTTCCAAAGCCTTCAGACTTTCTCTGGGTTCTACTCAGGCTTCTTTTTTGTGGTTGCTGGGGGCGAGAGGCGTCGTTTTTGGTGATACAGCGGCCGTAGCCTGAAGCTGACCACTCCACACAATCTCGAGTTCAAGAATATGTGTAGCTATAATATTCCCCTACGTGTCTCCTTTCCTTGCCTAGGCACAGCTTTACTGTAGTGATACACCTAAACAATGAGCAACATATACTACTTAGCGATAAGCATTGCTTTCTGCAGAAGGCTATATGGAATCCTGGTAGAAATGAAGGGAAGGTGTAGCGGTGGCAAAGTAAACAAACACATGCAGCGGAAGTACGGCTCCCCTGCTTCCCATAGCGGTTCTTGCAGATCCCTATAAAACAAACACAAAGCCTCTTTATTAAAGAACTAACAGTTTTGTGTATTCGGTAAAGATTTGCAGAACGAAAACGGAAGCTGCTTCACGTCATCCATTTTAAAACTTAAGTATACTTCCGGTTGTTTGCAACAGGTTTCATCTCTTCCTTCTCTACCCCAAAAAGAATGAGGTTAATGCCCTGTTATTTACAGTAAATTTAGAAAGGACCAATTTAAAGGACTTGGAATTAGAACGGTGAGCCAATAAGACAAGATTTTTGACCTGACAAACAGAGGACCAGAGCCATGACTTATGGCATCAACACAAACTCGGTATCTAGAGCATTTTTGTTTTATGGTGACTGAGTTTCCAGAGATAGTTTTTTTTTCGCCAGAGCAGTGAGAGGAAAACAAAACAGTGGGCCTAGATATAAGTGACAGAATGAGAGGCGGTGGTAATGACAGCTTTAGATGTGCTGGGAATATTTGCTGTTAATAGCCTTGACTTTGTTAAGCGCGAACTTTTACTGCCACCACACACATGTGAATGGCAGCCACGTGCTCTCTGGCTGTGCACAGCTTTGCTTCGTATTTTGTTTGGTGCACGCAGCAAACATACCGCATACGCCTCGGTTAGCCGCCGGGTTCTAACTGCGGAGGCCTGGTTTCGATACTGTACAGCAGTGTTTCTCAACCATTGTGGTACCGCGGCCTGGTAAATTCTTTTTTCATAAGACGAGGGCCCGGTCCCAACAAATTTACTCGTAAATAACTTTCCATTTTTTTAAGTTCGTACATTAAACTAACATAGGTATTAATAATTAATTATGGCATAACCATGATGGTGTTTGAGAACATGGTGTTGAGGAGAATATTTGGACCTAGGAGGGACGAGGTAACGGGGGAATGGAGGAGATTGCATAACGAGGAGCTAAATGATTTGTACTCCTCACCCAATATTG
>Ga0123353_10014982_pt1 | contig 11222 bp, 9 predicted proteins | sample TergutLab28metaG_3_FD_92763 | JGI IMG/M metagenome (GOLD analysis project Ga0123353, IMG submission 92763) | Labiotermes labralis P3 segment gut microbial communities from Petit-Saut dam, French Guiana - Lab288 P3 | ecosystem: Host-associated > Arthropoda: Insects > Digestive system > Gut ... | reverse complement strand
TGCCCCACTCATCTCACCTGTTTTCATTCAACAACCCGATAATATGCACAGATATGAGTTATGAGGCTTTACGTGTAGTTATGCTATCGTGGGTACGTGCATGAATTGCGGAATTATCCCATTCCTGCGTACGCAGTTTTATAGCTAACTGGTTCATAGTGAAAGCCTGATGATGACCCAATAGGGTCGACACATGTTGCCAGTTTAATTAAAAGTAATGAAATAAAAACTAGGTGTGTTTGAAGGTAACTTTTATTATTATAGTTCCTAGTGAAAACCCATCGGGGTGGCTTCAATCAAATAATTGCCCATGCCTTGTTTATATAAATTAGCTGTTTGGCTGTTGAATCCAATTCATACTTGAACATCGCTTATGAAACTGCAGTTTATCGTATCCCGCAGAATCCGTGAAACGGAGATACCCGCATTACTAGAAAGTTGGTTTACAAACTCATCTTTTGTCAAAATGTTGCGTCTACAAAATAATTGCTTGACCGTATATTTTTGTAAAAACGTAACGTGCTTAAGTGTCGGTCTGTTGACGATCAGAGAGGTTTTTTTTTGTGTCTCCGGTAACATTTGGTATCGATGGTTACGACACATGTCTGTTACATGCCTCGATATATCTTTAAGATAGCCTTCACACTGCTTTAATTAATTCACATAAAAAATAGTTCGATTTCAGCATTTATTGTAATATTACTTCCCATTTTATGCCTACATTTTTTCCCGTCCGTAATTTTGCTCGAATTTAACTTCTTACTCATCCGTGCTACGTGCCCCACTCATCTCACCTGTTTTCATTCAACAACCTGATACTATGCACAGATATGAGTTATGAAGCTTTACGTGTAGTTATGCTATCGTGGGTACGTGCATGAATTGCGGAATTATCCCATTCCTTTCTATCTTTCAACTTCGTTGGATTATTTATAAACCCATTCACGAAAAAGGAATGTATATTACACACTTCTCTGCCCCTCTCACCGTTTATCTGATCTCTTTTTGTATGAATGGAATTGGTTCCGTAGTGAAGGAACTTGAAGTTATCATGTACTACTTCTCCCCCAATATGTTTGATGTTGAACATCATCAGTCAGTTCTGCCAAGTATGAAGAAGAGAACTGTCCGCCTTCAGCTCCTAAACTGTTTGCCTGATGCTGATGTTATTCTACATAGGCAACAAATGAATTATAATGGAATGAGTCATGTCGGGCTCTCATTGTTGCTAGCGATAATGCAGTACATTGTCATATCGAACGAAAGTGCCACTATTTTTAAACTTTATGTACTATTGGATAACACCCAATTGGCTCTGCATTGAAGTCGGTCGGGTCTTGAACTTAAAGACTTTTGGCACAATAGCCCAGCTACTTACTTCTAGACCACCGAAAAGCTTACTCTAGAATTGTGATATTACCCTGAGATTTCCAGTTCAAGACGTCATTAGACATACAGTGCTTTAATTTAGAACTTAACAAACTTGGGTACGTGTGACGTAACACTGAGGTGCGTTAGAATATTTCATCCTGGCTTGTACACTACGTTTTTACTGTCCTAATTTTAAAAACTCTGCGCATCTCGTACGAAAAATGAGTAATGCCCCAAATGTTCCACACTGTTTCTCGCGTCATTTTCTGCATATTGTACCACAATTCACGTAATGGAAATAATTCTCTTTTGTGGCCTGTTATGCAGGGTTTATCGAAAATGCTTGGACAGAGTTCAGGAATGAGTTCCCCTCAACAAAACAAAAAAAAAATTTCATATCAGTATTTGTCCGCAAACACAGTTTTCAAGGTACAGCCCCCACTTTCACCACGACTCACTCCTTTAGATTTTCGTCTGTGTAGATACTTAAACCTCTAGGGTATTCAGTTGCAATTGAAAATGAAGAGACACTTCACCAAGGCATTTTTTGCCTATAAAACCATTCACAACAGCCCCGGAACCTTTGAAAGGGTGCGACATTCCATGAGTAAATGTGTCCATTCATACATTCATTCAGGTGGAGCATATTTTGAGCATTTTTATAATGAAGATTGACTTGATAAACAACAAGGAATCAACACGTCTTAAATTGGGAACATGTTTTAAAAATGTGTGATGTCAGTTGTAAGTGAAATGTTACATACTTAAAGTATTTGTTGTTGAATGTAATCTTTCAGTTTAACTATAAAAAAATCACTGATTTCCGAATTTGTACGTACTACTTTCTTTGTTTTGATGGGAAGAACTCTCAATTGAAGTTTGTCCAGCAGGTTTATATACACCCTGTGTACGTATTGTTGCGAGAAAACGGACTATAATGACAATTGTGTATTTTTTTGTGTAAATGTGTAATGTAATACTGCCACCGGCTGCCAAACCAATTGCAGTTAACAAATATATCTATATCAGTTTTTAATTATTCTGTAACTTGTTGCGTAATTTCTCGGGTTTCGTTCGTGTGGCCCCCGAACACACTTGTTTGTGACATTTCGCAGTATGCAGTTTTCATCTGTGTGGAGCCATATTATGTTTAGGCCGTTAACCATTTATTCGGCTTTTCTAGTTTTGCTGTATGTCTTACAGCCATCTCGAACATTTTAGCATTTAAAAATTGTTTGACAAAAGTATATTGATTTTTTTCTAAAAATTTGTCTTTAGTCGAATAAGAGATCGGCGAGTTGTGATTACAAGCTTACGTCGGTCTTCAAATAAGAGGCCCGTTATTTTTGTTACATTTTAAACAAAATTTAGTTTGGTCGAGAGAGTTTGGTAAAAATCCCAGATATAAAGTTCACGAAAATCCGTCTAGAGGGATCAGAGTTGTTCCGTGCGGATAGACGGACAAACAGACATACGAAACTAATATTTACTTTAAGCAGTCGTTTTGCAAAGGCGCCTAATAACGGTGTCAGTGAAACCTGCACACTGGAAATCCACATGAGAATGTGTGGGGTTCTGAATTTCATACTTTTCACGTAGAAGGCTGGTGCTAGGTGAAAGCCGAGTTACACGTGGTTTCGATTAGTCGCTCCACACCGTGCCTGGATAATACCGTAAAATATAGTACGGTCACTTTTGTGTTTGTGTATATATATATATATATATATATAAACTAGAAGCCTTTAGACAACGAATGCGTATCTTCCCCAGTTTTGCTCATTCATTGGTGGGTAGTTCACACCAAGAAAATGGAGTTTTAAGCTTATCTGATTTTGACCAATCAGTTTTATTTAGTTGTGGTTGGTTTAAGGTCACTGCCGGTAGACCATTGCGTTTTAGAAATATTACGATTAGTGGAATAGTGAATTGGGTGCGGTTTAGAAGGAAGCGTTCATGTTGTGATAGATTAAGTCGATTTTACTCCGGAGGAACTGAGAAACTGCAAGTGAACACCTGAAACAGGTTGCTCTTTTAGGGGCCGAGATTCGAACCCGTATCACCAGAATACAAAGCGATATTCGTGTTAAGAGTTTCGAGTAAGTAAGTCTTTATCAGCTTGGTGCCTAGATAGGATCGTTAATTACAAAAAATTTTGTCTTCATAATATCAGTAATTTCGTTGTTCTACATATGGACGTAGAATATGTCTTCAGTCAGATACAGCTATTTATAAATGTAATGCATGTGAAATGAAATTTACATATGTATTTGTGTTAGATAGAAACTTTGAAATCTTGATACTTTGAATCCAGGAAGAGATCATTCAATCACAATCGCTAAGGTCAGCAGTACTAACCAGCTTGAACCCGGCAGTGGCTTCATCACATCATTATACCCTTAAGAATGCATGACTTGTCATCTCTTCTCTATAAAGCTTAGCGCAACCCGGTAAACGCCCTCACTCGCTAACAAATTAGTTATCGGCCGTCACGTATCTACGATTGAAGAATTATAGTGATTGAATACAATTATTACAAAGATTATTTTAACGATACTACGAAGCTGCACCGTCTACTGTTTATTCAAGGTAAGGCATATTGACTGGTATTCTAAATTCACTTTATTTCGAGTTGAGCAGTTTGGCAATTACATTTAGATTTTATTCCAAATTTACGCGTTTTGATTTATAGAGACAGAAAAGGGCAAATTAATTATTTAAATAACTTACACTTCATTTTGACAGAGTTTGATTGATTAAATTCGTATTTATTATTTTGTTAATTACAGTTACCTAATATTTAATTTTACAAATAGAATATATATTTTTACTTTTATTAAAATTGGGATTGAACTAAACGATTGTTCTGTGAATTCTTGAGTCCTTGCTATAATTAGATTTGCCAAATCTCTTTGGCTGGTGGCAGTGAAATTCTACCATAATTTATAGTGTCTTTTCCAGGAAAACTTGATGGAAGTCAAACCATCATTTAGATAGGAAAGCACTACATAAATACAGCAAGTTGTTTTGTTGTATAAAGTAGCTACATGTTTCGGCTTTTATCAAGCCAATACAAGGCTACAGTAAAAAAAAATCCATGTAGAGGAATTTGTGTGACATCATTACAACTTTGTAAAACAAAAGAGGGTTGACATCGCAGCTTTAACATTGGTACGGCATTACAACATTCGCCCTTCAATATTCCGAAGTATAAAGTATAAATTATTATTAAACATTAATTCCGTATTATATGAGATGGCATGTCATATAGTGCTTCCATCTTGAGGGTCAATTTTCTTGGACTGCTGGACCCTGCAAATGAAGACATAACCTCCATCCGGACGTCGGTATTGACCAGTCAACACGGCGTAATATCCCACAAGACGTGCATCGTAATCAACATCGTTGTGACAAATTTAAGCGTCTAAATAAATTTTCTTTGCCACACAAGTCAAAATATCCCCATTTTTCTTTCTTTCTTTCTTTCTTTTCGACACAGGTCATTGTTCTGTGAATGATGTTCAAGTCGTTAATTTTCAAGTTTCTTCCCCAGACCTGTGGCTCAGATTGAAGCACCATTTTGCTAATTCATGTAATCAATTCTCAGTCCTTATTTCGTAGGTCTCTTATGGTGTACGAGTACCGCCCATTTTGTCGCTGTTACCTGCTTGTTCCCGTAAGCGTCTGTTTTTATGATTCGTTATATATAGATGAACAACCTCACTGTTGCTGTTTCACATACTTAATTTTCAAGCTGGTTCCTCAGGGCGTTTTTACTTCGTATACATTCTTTGTTAGTGCTGTCTGGATCTTGTTAGGTTATAGCAATTCTTAAGATGGTGCAGTTAGATTGTCGAGATCAACATGATGTTTGTAATTTCCCCATTTCAACCTTTAAACCACTTCACCAACTGTCACCAGACTTGGTATGAACATTGTGCTACTAATTTCCTACAGTCAGAAATCGCAACATGGCGGGCGCGCCAACATTTGAGACGGGAGCGCCAGTAGCGCCAGTCTTCGGTCGTGACATGTTGCATGGTAACACAGCTTGGAAAAAATACGTAACCTTTTTAAAGATGATATTGTTGTGGAATAAATAATAATAATAACATGGCTGTGTTGCGCGAAAATTTTCTTAGCCTTTCAGTCTGATAGCGGTAACAGATTAGTTCATAATTCTGTCGCACCTTTACACACTTTCAAATCTAGACGTTAAGTTGTGATGAGAATGGATGTTGTTTCTCTCACATTACATTTCACGTTTTCCTTCTGACAAATGTAAAATTTAATCACTAGTCAATACGTGACAAGTCCACATATGCAGTTGAGAATTTTAAAACAAATATACAGATTAACTCAAGCTTCTTTATTCCAAACACATACAAAACGTGATCTCAGTCGAGCTTATTTCGTAGTAATGAGTTGAAACGGTTCCCGTTACACACTTCCATCTCGCAAATTTCGTTTAATATACACCGCTTTTTGGAGAATGAGTTAATTCGTCTTCAGTCGAACATGCTTCCATACTGCTGATCTCCGAGTCGCTCATTTTTATTGTTTCAGCTCTGTCGATGAAAGCGAGCAGGTTATTGAAAATGTAACACTCTAAACGTGTGTCATAGAGGCTCTCAGTTTTAAGTCTTTATCGACTCACACGGCAGTACCTTGTCCTTTGTTTTTTTCTGAGTGTCTCAACTTAGACGTCGGACTAGTATATACTGTAAGCTATGATATGTTTCCAATCCTTTTCCCTTAACAAGTCATCTTATCATCTCATTCTACATTATATGATTCTCACAATTCACAGAATCCGTTGTAATGTCGCTTTTTGTATTCAGATTCTTACAACCATTGCGATGATAATAAATTTTGACGTCGTACCGAACAAATTTAAAACGCGCAGAATCTGCGTGCATAACGAGTTCTTGACAAAAGTAAAACGAATTATTATTATTACTATTATTATTATTACTATTATTATTACTATTATTATTATTACTATTATTATTATTATTACTATTAATGAGAAATTATAAATGTATGCTTTCGAAAATTAGGCTTTGAATTCTGCTCGAAACTGCTGCATCACATTGTGAAATGATCATGTTAACCAATATTGTTTAAAGTGGTCCCCATCATAAGCAACGCAGGTCCGCCATTACCTGTAGGCTATAGCGTAGTTGATCACAAATCATAAGGCCAAATAAAGTTTGTATGTAACCATTTGCATGTAGCCGTTCGCTTGTTTGCAGTGTAGTTAGACCTCATTAGCTGCACGTAATACCAAGCAGGGTACACATCTGTGCCAGTGCTGACTGTGTAATATAAATTGCATACAGCGCCATTATTACCCGTCCCTTGTACATATTACGATGCATATGTGTGTATGTATGTATGTATGTTATGTTGATGTACGAGTTTTGGGTTGAAACGGGGGGCGGAGGAAGATAGACTTCTGTTCAAATGACAATTTTTATTTTCTTTTAAGCTTTAGTATATGAAATCTGTGATGAATGTTTTTTGTTCTAGTTATTGCATCATCGATATTTGGTTGGTAATTGACACAACTATGTCAGTTGAAGTTTGTCCGAGAGCGTATCATTAAAGTGTGAAGAGAGAGAAAACCAACAAGATGCAACAATCATATGTTTATTATCAACTATTATCGCACCCTACAACGCAGCGCCCCACAACCGCTACCAACCACATCCAGCAGAACCAACGCAGCACACCACATGCAGTAACACACGGTCTTTGTTCTCCTGAAGATGAGCATAATGATGCCCGAAACATGTTGAGACAGAAGTTGATAAGAAACATCTGATTGTTGCATCTTGTTGGTTTTCTCTCTCTTCACACTTTGCTCACGATGCACGGTCACAGGAACCTAAAGCGTATCATTAATTTGTTTATGTCTTCATTTCATATGTGATGTGTGATCAAAATGTATGTGCTGTGATATAACAACACCCTATCTTGTGTATTATTGGGAAGTGCAAATAACTATTGTTATAGCACTATCCATTAGTAAATAACAAACTCTTCTGAACAACGCCTTTCATTGTAAGCTGATGGACAGGCAGCTAGCTGGTCCATAATTTCTCCCACATTTTCGGAACTCAAAGGTTCATTACGACATTCACTATGCCTTTCAAAGGGACGTTATCCTGAGTCAGTCCGCTTCGTTAAATCCTATTTCTTTACGATACTTTTCAATATCGTCCTGAAAACTATTTCAGCATCTCCTGATTGGTCAGTGTATTTCAAGTTTTTTCGACTTAAATCTTGTGTGCAGTTACATACACTATACGTGTAAGCAGTCTTTAGTCGCTATTATTCCCCGCCTGCTTCGCCTAAAATTTACTTCCTTCTGTCCTTTTTTCTCTCTTTGTTATCTTTTTTCTTCGCGCCTTTCTTTCTCTTGCATCCGCAGTATGAAGAGGTAGCATAGTATGGTGATACGAACAGCCTACGATGTAAATGAGACGTAAAATCACTGATAGATTGACCCTTTAATACAGGGTGATTACCGTATGTACCGCCTGCTTTAAAATTACAAAACTCTGGCTTCTTCTCCCACAGTACTTTTAATTGTTTCATATGGTTGAGAAAATAAACGCTTGCTATTTCTGTAAACAACATTAACTGGTTAATGTTGTTTACAGAAATAGCAAGCAGTGCTTCAGCCTGCTACACGGATACCACCCGAACTCAGTCACACCGAAACTCCAACACACATCGAAACAAGAACACACGACCAATGTGGTGATACAATAGAAAAGTCGCAGGCTCCTGATGATGGATGTACTAATGTCCGAAACATGTTGAGCATAGAAGAAGTGAAATAAAACTTAACAACTAGTGACATCAAGTTGGTCTCTTATTCTTCAACTATCACAATGATGCATGCACGGTCCAATATACATAAGGTTTAAAATACTCCTTCGGAGAGTTGGCAATATTTATGTACAGTGGCTCTATTTCGTGTACAAAAGAAACAATACATTTCTCACTGTGCACCATGCTGTTTGTACGGATGTGAACTTGGTCTGTGACCCTGAGAGCAGAACATAGGTTAGTGTCAGAGAAGAGGGTGTAGATGTTACTTGGACAAAAGATTGTACAATTATCAAGAAGAGTGACAAAACACACAGGAAGTAACTCTAAAATTTGCAGTAACACTTACTGTTCTGGGGCTTCAGTCATGTCAGATGAAAAGGAACCTGTAACAGGAACCTGTAACACCTAAAAAGGCAAGGAGCCCTTCAAGAAGACGACTGGGTAAAAATATAATTCAGCTTAAATAACAGGCTTTGAGGTCGTGGCCTGAATTAGAGTTGCTCTTGACAATGTCGAATGGGAGGCCGCTAACTTTGTGATCAGTCAAAGGCGGGAAATTCTGTGATCATCTGAGTGACGATCGGTTTTAAAAAAAAAATCCCTTTCATGGTGATATTTGCGAGACGCCGAGTACTAAACGTGATTTTCAGTTTGCCATCTAACGGCGAGATTAACACAATCTCAAACATAATTTCACAATTGTAATATTTCTTAGTTTTCTCCCACAAAAAAATGTTTATCCTTATTTCAATGGTGGTAAATTTCGTGATTCTACAGTCGAGGTCACGTGTTCTGTGGTTTTCCTGTACGCTACGAGCGAAAGCTGATACCTGTGTTTAGTCCACACCGAAACACAGTACACGTCAGAAGTACTTCAGCCGTTATTAGAACAAACCAAGAAAAGGGCATTCTGTTCCAACAAAATATAAGTAGGCTATTCTAAGTTCAATCCAGACCGCTACTTGTCACTCTGCTTCTCTAATATCTAATTCTTTACAATTCCTTTGTCTCACTTTCAGCAATAACGACGGTATAATTTGTTTAACCCTTTAAAGACGAAGCGCAGACTGCTTGATTCAAAGACCCAGTCCGTACCGCGCTGTAAACACTTTTCATCTCGGTTATAAAAACTAATCAGTTTAAGCTGTAAGTGGCACAAGTCGCTGTTTGTTCTCAAACAAATACAAAACACATAAATACAGTGTGGGCAGAGCGTACAGTTGTTGAATGTTAAACTTGTTTGTGCATCGCGTAACCAGTGGGCTTTATAAGGTTAATGTGTGTTATGTAAAGACGCCGTGAAATGTCAAGGTTGCAAAGCGTCCCTATTGGATGGCATATGGTGCCTTGATGACGTAATATTGACAGGGATATACCGCAGTCCTCAGAATCTTTTATATGATAAATTAATTGTTATAAACATTAAGACTGTGTGAAACCGTCAGCTTAGATACAGTCCTTACTTACTTACTTACTTACTTACTCCATGGTGCAGAGTCCTTCTTGAGGAGCTAACTGGTTTGCAGCTAGTCAAGAAATTCCCCGTATTTCACAGAACCCGAAGGTTCATTACCGCACTCACAAGCCTCCGCCACCTGTCCCTATCCTGGGCCAGCCCAATCCAGTCCATATGCCCACATCCCACCTCCTGCAGATCCATCCTAATATTATCCACCCATCTACGCCTAGGTCTCCCCAGTGGTCTCTTTCCTCCCGGTTTCCCCACCAAGAACCTATACACCCCCCTCTCCTCACCCATACGCGCCACATGCCCAGCCCATCTCATTCCTCTCGATTTTATCACCCGCACAATATTGGGTGTGGAAGACAAATCATTTAGCTCCTCGTTATGCAATCTCCTCCATTCTCCCGTTACCTCGTCCCTCCTAGGTTCAAATATTCTCCTCAACACCACATTCTCAAACAACCTCAGCTACCTTTCCTCCCTCAATGACAGCGACCAAGTTCTGTCCTCCATCTAAAAAATAGCTTCATCGGGATCACCGGTGATTTCAAACATTTTTTAATTTTATTTGACGAGGGTATCGGACGAAAAGTCGATAGACTAGACAATAATTAACTGTGCAATGGAAGGGAAGCGTTGCTTAGGACGAATCCGGAATTTTCGTGGATCGACTGAGATAAACGAAACGACAAAAGGCGGTACATTTACAGTCCGTGCAGTTCCTATCCCCCCCCCCCATACGTTCTGCTGTCCTTAATTTGAGCACAGCGCCCTATCAACAGTAAGAAGAGTACCACTTTGTCTGAGTCGGTCGATATTTACGCTTATCAAGTTTATGTAGCAAAAATTCTGGCTGAAATTTTTGTCACATGCTATAAGTCAGTGATAAGTGGACAGGCCCCGAGGTTTACAGGAGCTTGAAGCTCCCAGATTTCAAGATAATCGGCACATGAAGGTTGTCAGTATTACGCACCGGCCGCCTTTACCCCGCAGAACATATTCCTGGTTCTCATTTCTGAGTCAACCCTAGGTCCACAGTGCGGCCGAAGGACTATATCAATAAAAAATTCCATTGACAGCATCGGGAATCAAACCCGCGACCATTCAGCTTGTGGCGCAGTGCCTCGATCAACCCCGCCACCGCGTGCCCTCAGAAGCTAGTACTCTTGAAATAAATGCGGTGAAAAGCTCAGATATCGCTCGGATAAAAGTCCCTAATCAGGCCTATATTTACATACTTCAGTATATATGCTGTGCTTCTACATTCTCCTTTCTCCTTTAGTTCGTCTGTCTTCCGTTTGTATTCGCCTCACTACCTTGTCCTGAATCATCATTAACTTCGTTTTTATTCAGGGTGACAAACCAAGTTTCACATTCATATCAAGTATAAATAAAGCTAATACAAAGCTGTAGCGTATATATATATATATATATATATATATATATATACACACAGTCATGAACACAACAATATTGCAATTAGTAGAAATATGTATATATATATATATATATATATATAGCTACTATTGTTGCTTTCATGACTGTG
>Ga0123353_10014981_pt1 | contig 11222 bp, 2 predicted proteins | sample TergutLab28metaG_3_FD_92763 | JGI IMG/M metagenome (GOLD analysis project Ga0123353, IMG submission 92763) | Labiotermes labralis P3 segment gut microbial communities from Petit-Saut dam, French Guiana - Lab288 P3 | ecosystem: Host-associated > Arthropoda: Insects > Digestive system > Gut ... | reverse complement strand
TGTGTGTGTATGAACATGTGTATGTGTGTACGTATGTATTATGTTCCTTTTTTCGTCATTATTCAATTTTTTTTCTCGTACCCCAGGTTGGAAATCACTGGTGTAGAGAAAAGGCTACGGGACGAGACTGAGAAACGGGAATTTGAATTCCGACTGGGGGGCAAGAACTCTCTCCTCCACAGGATTGAAACCAGACTTGGGGTTTAAAGGGTTCATGAGTGGAGATATACCCACTTGGATTCTTAACGTCGGGTTTATATTACGGTGAGGTAGCAAATTCACACACACACACACACACGGGCGTCCCTTCCAAAGAAAGAGCCCCCCGTTACCGTCTGCATAGCGGTTATGGTGACCCGATGACAGACGGACAAACATTTCGAATCTAACATATGTGTTTTGCAACTTTTATTTTTGAACACGCTAAGACCTCTTAGAAATGCCATAGTTATCAGAATGGCCCTATAAAGAATATCCCTTTTGAAACCGAACCTAACGATTGACATGATAAATGGCTTCGCCGTATTCTCGGGCTAAGGCAGTTCTGACATTCTTATTCATATGACTTGCATTGGGAAAGCCCCTGGATCTATTCCCGGCGTTCGAATCTTAATGGATTTTCGTGGTCTCTTTTAGTTATTCAAAGAGAATACCGGGAAAGTAGCACAACATACAAACCCTTCTTGAATTTCCACTTCGGAGCTGAACAATCTGTCTTGCTAGCTGATGGAAGATCGTTAGGACTTACATCAGTCAATCTCTGACTGAATAGCTCGTGAAGTTATTCCAACATCTCAAGCTTTCCAGCATGGATGGCATAGATGTTTCCGATTACGTTAGGCCACACTCCGATATAGCTTGTAAGCATGGGCATTTGTTGACGAGTATCGCCATTCAGTCGCGAATGTAAAGCAATTTCGAAATTCGGATCCCCTCACAAATGGACATTCGACAGAGCATTTTAACGGCTTTGATGCTCAGTAGTTAATACTGTAAATAATATCACGTAACATCATGTTGTAACGATAAAACGCTGCTTTTAGTTTAAAGGTTCTCTTTATACGTTTAACGTTGTTCTCACAAAAAAGGTGATCATTTCCTTCGTGAGCACTGAAACACCTGATCTCTAAAAGCAGAAGCAGTACGTTCTGTGTGACATCAAATTCGATCAAGAAATGCAGTGAACATTAGCCAATTATGACACAATTAAATATTATTAGTGGATAAATCGCGTAAGTAGAAGAAGATAATTTTGTACCTTGATAAAATAATGGCAGAAATAAATGAAATGACGATCATGCAACTAATCTCAAAATGCGCTTGGATATTTTACGTTAACTTGGTGCTGAGCATGGAGGTTACGGTCTAGTGCCATGGGACGCCATGTAGTTTGGTAGACAGAAATAATGTTTCGGAAGAAACTGCTTCTACATTAAAGGTAAAAGTGTAATACAGTAGATTTCCTCGAAAGGTTTTCACGATCCACCAAACAGCAGTATGGGTGACAAGCCACAACACTCCTGTGCAGTAATACGCATAATTTGACAGTTCATAAACGCCGAACATTCTTCAATGCAGTAACAGCTCTTTTCGGCCATGGTCGTAATTCAACTGACATTTCTAAGACCAAACGTCTTTTAAAATCATTAAAGTCATCATCTCATTTTGCTTCTTTTATGTAGGGGTATGGCTATTTCTTGCACATATGTTACAAGACGTAACATTCAAAATAATCGACACTTTTGCAAAAGATTTTTCATCCCCACGGTCTTTCAGTGATCGGATATTTATAACAACGGCACGATGTCTGTATGCTACCCCTTGAACAATGGAAATGTTACGTATTCGAGACTACTCTATGGCAATATAATATAATATAATATAATAAATATAATATAATAATTCTATTTGAATATAGATATTAATTTAATAGTAAGAAAATGTGCACAATCTAATGAGCAGCGTCCTAGTGCTGAAAGGCTAGAACGTTATGATGTGCTGTTTCCTCTAGTATCTACAATACGGAGTCATTTACTTTCTCAGCGTTCGAAAAGAAAATCATCACATTGCGTAAAAAAATCGGTTAGTAATGGATCTGCAAAACAGAACCTCAAGATATATTCCACTGCTGATAAGATCTTATCAAGCGACAAGTTTCAGTTTTAAATGAAAAATCTATACAAAATTTCTGGGACTCCATCCCGTTCAATCGTGCCGGAATTCTGTATAAAGCTTAGGCTAATTATGTTTGTCCCTTAGATTTTATACCCTCACTTCAGGGAGGGTCAGGGGTTTCTGGAATGTAACGCCGCCAAGATTTATAGACGATACCGACCTTTCAGTAACCGATGTCCTGCAATTTAGGAAAGAAGATGAAGACAGCACATTTTCCCATAAAATTGGATAACACCACAATTTAGAGGGAGGCCGCTTGCTCTCACGTCACATCCATTTCATTATTCATTACTCAGCATACCAATCGACCTTGTACCATGTGAACAGCTCTTAAGATGCCATATACTCGTATTTGTATAAGAAACTTGGCGTGCAATTCTGTCGCTCTTCTGTGTCCATGCTGGAAAAATCCTTAAAATTATTTACTAACTTTCTAAATAATCTGTCATCATGAAGTAATTCCCAGGTACCCGTTTTTGATCGGTACTGCTGCCGTGAAGTTTGTGACAAATATTTCTATCTTATATATTATTACTACTTATTAAATCATTCCGGGGATCGAAACCCGGAGCGGGAGAGATTTGTCGCACCCGTCCACATCGGCCATGGGACACACCCATCCTCCTGTAAAATGAGTACCGCGTCTCTTCTCAGGGTTAAAGCAGCTGAGGCGTGAGGTGGATCACCCACTCCCATCGAACGCCGTGGTTAAGAAAAGAGTAGAGCTATACTTCTACTCCCCTTTGGGCCTTCATGGTCCGTTCTAGGGTGAACTTTACATTTACGTTTTGACTTATTCATTCAAGCTGCCTTCAAGAACTTAGAAGCCTATGGTGTGCATACTTAGTAAAACTGTGATTTAACAGCGTCCTACAAGACCTTGGAGCCCTATGAGTGGATCAGTGGAAAGGTTTTCTGTAGAAGTAGTGCATACGAATTGAAAATTTCAGTCGTTTCCTTTCCAAATTCAAAGGTCCTTATACTAATAAATAAATGAACTAAAAAGTTCATATCACCTACGCTTTCATGAAGTCTGTCGAAGCAAAAACTAATCGCTCGAACTTCTCTCGACTGATACTAATATTCTAATGTTCTGCCCCCCTCTTATTTCTAACTAGTCGATTCTACTTACTCTTTACTTCAACCATCTGACCTAACAGTTCACTACACTTTCTGTCAGGAATGAGATTTTGTAATTTCAATGCGTCTGCGTAACATAGAGGCCCCCACGACCGTCTACTTCACCTTTCGCAGCGCACAGCCTGATTTATAAATTGATTTTCTCTCCAGCCCACAAGAGCCCAGACAGGGAGGGTAATTTCGTGCTGCCATGAACTTATTAGCATGAGATTAATTGTCTTGGTTTGCAACTCAGTTTCAGAAACTCACTGCGTATTCCAATTAAGCCAAGCACCCAAAAAACACAGAGTAGACGAAAGTGTTCCATGTCTAACTCACAGACAACTAGCCAGTCAATAATGTCGTTCGTCTAACTGACGTTTGTAGTACAACAACCTTGAGAGAGCAGAGCGCGGTTGATCTTCAGAGTTTTCGAGAATTATATCACGTAGTAGTTACAGCGCTGTCTGCTGTGAAATTCTTCCGCATTGTAAGCCCTTTACATTATAAACATAGGATTTCCAGAACTGTAAATAATAGGAAAGATGGGAAATAAGAGGAGCAGATTATAAAATGAAAAATTCTTAGAGGGAATGCGTTGATTAAAACATATCTCCTATCCCATAACAAGTGCAGGAAAAATTTAGGCGAGGGCAAGGACATTGGTCCAAACTTACAGGCAGAATAGACCTAATACTGGTCATGTTTCTCTCCGCCCAAATGCGGGACGTAGCCCTAATATTCGTCAATAGATAAACAATATCCTGGGAATATCTACGATAACCAAAATTGTTTATGAATTACCGCAACAGACATAATTATGAGACTTCAGATTCTTTTCCAACGGCGCAGTTTCTATTTACGTTCCTATGGAATGTGGCCCCAAGTCCTTAAATTTGGAGACGGCGTGTTGGTCTCATCTTAAATGGTCTAAATGTCCTTGAAGAAAGAGATTTTTCGAAACTTGCAGATGATGTACAGCTGTCTCTAAATGTCGGCCACCAACAAACTAGTGAGGCTGCAGCACGATAAAAAAAGGACCGAAACCTCAAAAAAATTTCAGCGAAAGCGAAACTTAGGAGTCAAATTCGGAGAAGTGTTTCTGTCAATCGGATTTTGACAGTTCGTCCTATCATCTAACAATATTAAACATAAAAACTCTAATGTTATTTGTTGTATTTTTGTGGCAAGTTTTATCTCCCTCCAGGTCAATGTTAATGATCGCCGATCTTTGAGTAAAGGAGGAGGAAGAGAACATGTAGGTTGAAGAAAAATGGAGTAACATAGGGATGGTGAAACTGCACAATTAGACGCTCCAAAATCAGTAATCTTCTGTACCATAAATAAATAAATAGTTGCACCATCAAACGCAGATAAACTTTAACTCTTTCTTTCTGCATCTCCCTCCCCTAATTCCTTTTATTCTTCTGCCCTTCGTGGATGAGGCACCATTAACTAACGAAATGTTATTTTTTATGTAATTAATCATATCTGTCAGCAACAGTTTTTGATAAATACAAGTAAACTGTTTGTTACATTAATATGTACTATACATGTGTATGGTCTTAAAAAAGTATTTCATCTATATCCATGAAGCACACTTGTTCTTGAGGCGCTAAGATTCCCTCAACTAGACAAGAATTCCTCCAATTTTATGTCACAAAAATTCATTACCTTGTTCACAGGGGCTTGCCACTTGTTCCTATCATACCCAAACGAAAGCGGTCCACAACATATGTTCCTGTTCCCTTCAGAGACAGTTTAATAAAATTCTCCAAACCAAATGGTCTCATTACTTCAAGTTTTTCCCACCGAAACTCTCTATTATCTTAGCTTCTCTCTCACATGTGAGCGACCAGCCTTGCCACCGTCAGCATTACATGTTTCGTAAAGAATAACTTCAAATAGTAATTCAACTTTCTTTAATATCGTAAGTTACAAAGAAGAGGAACGCGGGAATGACACAAAAGAAAACTCTATATATAATCTAGAAATAAGAATAAGAATAAAAATTGGTGTTTTACGACATAAAAAATGCGCGAAACAAGTAAATTACTTATGTTGTCTCTTATATTATTCAAGCAATTGTGGTTACTTCTTCTGCTTTCGGTAATGTTGCATATTTGGTTAAACGAGATCATAATGTCGGCCCTAATAGGGTAACATGGTTACATAATTTTCTTTTTATGTTAAAGCGAAAAGTGTTAATGTTGCATATTTGGTTAAACGAGATCATAATGTCGGCCCTAATAGGGTAACATGGTTACATAATTTTCTTTTTATGTTAAAGCGAAAAGTGTTCCCATTAGTGAATATAAATGCTTGAATCGTGTTAAATTACATGTGTTATGGCAAGCAAAACATGGAACAATTTTATATCGGATGGTAGAAATGCGAAAATGTATATGCACTGTGCATGCACATTGTAAATAGACTGCAGGCCTTAGGTCCTTCAATTAGTCCTTCCCACCTGTTTTTTTTTTTTTGCTGTGATCATGCCGTTTACTTCTTTCGCATCTATGGATTGCTCGAAAATAATTCATCACAGGACAACGAGAAGCATTCTGTGATTACAGCACTTCGTACTGCAGGACCGTGTTGTATGGATCAAATGCGGTAGCGTATGTAGTCTAAACGTGTCTGAGAGCAGAAGAGTGACACTTCTCCACCGCGTCACATCACTCAAAACGCAGCTCAAACAGGTGACATCCTCAGATACACCATTAAATCACAAATATAAACATGCCAAAGTTCTCAACATTTTGTCCAGCACGCACAAACTGAATCATGCAAAAGTCCACGCTTGTGTCTTACGTCATAAGGAAGTAAATGATTCTCCAAAAATATACATTTCTTTATACTTTTAAGTGTTTTTGCGCCATTAGGAAATTTTCATGTAGACGGGAAACAAACTAAACAACAAAAATAATAGTCAACCATTACTTGTAATTTCCCGGTTGCTCCAAAATAATGGCGACTAAAGCCCAAATATCAAATGAAAAGTTTATGAAATATTCCAGAAGGTAATATTTTTGGCCCTTTCGCTCCTTTATTTTCCTTAGATTGCAAATTTGTCGTTTCAGTAAAGAAAGAAAACGGACGGTATTTAAAAGTCAAATTGCAGTTTCATACATCACATACTATTAAATGTTCTTCCTTTCTCAGCAAGAGATTTACAATCGATCTTACTCAGCTGACTCTTAGACCCCTCTAGCTTTGTCCTACTTACCTCGTTACGTGTCGAGATATCGAACTTACTGTGCTTATTTCGTAGAAGGCGAGATAGAAAGGTGCGTAGGCCTTCACCTCAAGTGTCTGTGATTTTTGTGCAATTTTAAACAAACCTGACTTAGAGAGATATTAGTAAAAATTACCAATATTAATTTTCAAGAAAATACGCATATATAAAGTAGAAAAGAGTTGCCTTTCCAAATTGCCTTGCTAAGTTACCTAAAGACAGCGATCAGCATAGCACAGCACTGCAGATAAAGACTGAACTTCTCATGGCTGTGAGAATTAAAAAGACGGTCTTCTATAAGCCAACGTACAGTTCATTGTGTGTGTGTGTGTGTGTGTGTGTCGGCATCTCCAGCTGTACTTTCTCAAAACCGTTAGCATGTTTATACCGAATAAATTATGCAATGTAATATTCCAAAAGCCGGTATTCTTTTCTTCGGGATCATTAATGTAGTGTATGTGTTAAATGTGTTAGAAATTATCTGCTCCATGGGTTTATTTAGGTAGTTAAATAGCTACGTACTTACTTACTTATTTAGGTAGTTAAATAGCAAAGTACTTATTTAGGTAGTTAAATAGCTACGTACTTACTTACTTATTTAGGTAGTTAAATAGCTAAGTACTTACTTATTTGGGTAGTTAAATAGCTACGTACTTACTTACTTATTTAGGTAGTTAAATAGCTACGTACTTACTTATTTAGGTAGTTAAATAGCTACGTACTTACTTATTTAGGTAGTTAAATAGCTAAGTACTTACTTATTTACCCACTAACTTGCTTAAATAATCGTTAAGTATGAAAGAAAAGTTATGAACGATTACATGAGAGATTTAAAATTATACTCGTTCAGCATTTCAGCACTAACAAAGTTGATTTCCTTTTTTTAACAAAACTTTTCCAGGCTTAAAAGTTTTAAAAAAATTAAAGTTGCCCATTTCAGTGGGACGGAGGTCTCTACTGGCCTGAGGAGTAAGTTACATCCGGCGAAGAGCGGAAGGTATGACAGCCGCGAAACGTGAATGGATTTACTTCACAGGCTGAGAATGAAAGCTCATTCTATCTCTCCCAAACCACATAGCAGCACCAGCGTGGCTTGAGATTTCCCATTAATACTTATATACTGCTCGATCGGATAGGGTTCACTGAAAAGCTTAAGTATTCCCTCTTGTATAAACGGTACATAAGTTATTTACACATTTGTATGCATTCATTTATTAGTACTATTTGCAGGGTATTAATTTTTGACAGAAATTAAAGTATTTTCTTAAACAAGTTGTTGTTTTTTCTCCCACATCCTGAAGATGGAAGCAGCAGCTTCCTCTAAACGTTGGCACATACCAGTCAAACCTAATTCCGTCACACATTAGAAGTTCGCAATCTAATACAATTATCAGACGATAATGCATGTCGCCAATAACAATTTTTATATTAGTCTTAAAATGTTTACTCGGTTTGTTGAAAGAGAGAGAAGTATTTTCTCCTGAGCTGTAAAGCAGTGTATCTTAGTAATCAGGTATCCTTAACCCCCATGAAATCGTCAAATTTCAGGATAATAAAATAAGAAGGGTTATTATAACATTTAGCCTCACAAATTTACGAACCGCATACCAAGTATAATACACATAACAAAACCGGAGTGCATTTTTACCCTTCTATTGTACACTTTCTGTGCAATTGGAAATATACAGATAAGATTTATTCTAAATTATTGCACTCGTATATATCAGCAGGAGAGTTATTCTAACAGGTTTTTTGGCTGATAAGCGACCGTCATGGAGTACAAACAAGGGTCATGTTTAGCTAAGAATATATTACACTGTCCAAAATAGTGGTAAAATGTACATTCCAAATTAAATTACAAACATGTACAAAATATGTATAATATGAAACATACAGAATTAGAGAAAAAAAGATATTTGCGTCCAAGCATCTTACTCCACGTTAGTGAATATCTGACAGAATGGAGTGAGAAGAGAAATTAAAAGCAGACTAAAACTTTTTGAAACAAAAGGCCACTAAAAGCAGAAGTAATACGAGACTCACTCTACATAAAATGTAGTTGAGTATACATCGAACGAACACTCTGTACTGCTCTATGACGTACATAAAACCTACACCATCGACTAATATATTTATTTATTTATTTATTTATACGCAATTACACTGCATGCAGAGTGTCATATTACTTTCATGTTCAAAGGCTTTTTATATCAGTATTAAATCTATTTTTAATATTTTTCTTATTCCAAATTTTCGGACTTACTATTAGTTCATAAAGAGATTCTCGAATGCAAATAATGTTTATTACTTGAATTCTGAACGTCTTATTTTAAATATCTTACCCATGATTATCTACTTTATAAGAAGGTATTGTAATTTACTCTGGAATGCACATTTTACCTTTACCTGGAACAATGTCATAAATTCTTAACTAAATATGACTTTTGTTATAACAGACGAATTAAAAACCAACTACATGTCACTTGTTATTTTATTATACTTCTTACAGGTTCAACATGTTTCGGGCATTATTATGTCCATCATCATGAGCTCGCGACTATGATGTTGATTACCACATTGGTCGTTTCGTTTTTGGTTTGCCGTATGCTGGAGGTTAATGTGGTAATCAGCATCATAGACGCGAGCTCCTGATGATGGACATAGTAATTCCCGAAACATGTTGAAACTATTAGAAATAAAATAAAATAACAATTGACATCTAGTTGGTTTTTTATTCTTCAGTTATCACAATGATGCACGGTCCAATAAACATCAGATGACTTTCGTGTTTACCCCCGAATGATGTCTATGTGTATCAATGAAAAGGTGAAATAACTTTCATATTTTTACATTGGTATATACCAGTGCAATAAGTTGGAGTAAATCTTGCTTGTACATTCTGTATCATTTCAAGAATAGGCAACTTAGACGCTGTAACCATATAAAATTAAGTTTCGCTTATTACCAAGGAAAGTTCCACGATACTTACATGAGAATTTCTCTAAACCGCTGGAAAGGAATTAAATATGTAGAATTTTTTCACCTTCCTCAATTTCAACATAACCTTAAATAATTACATCGTAAACAAGCACATTTGTTGCTATGAATGAGCACCACGCCATAAACATGTTTAGAGAACTGCAGAAATCGCTACTTACATTCTTGACCCCGACTCTAGTTAGAAATGAATGGCCACTTTATCCCCAAGGAAGAAAATTCAGTTCTTACTCTCTCGTTCAAAACACAGTTCATTAAATTACAAAAACTTACACAGCACATATTCTATTTCGTAAAACACAACAAACAAAAATGTGTAATGCAATTTCTTGGTAGAAGAATCTCTGATAGCTGAAGAAATATATGTAAAAAAATCAGTTAAATTTGTATAAAAATTGCAAATGAAGAAGTAACTGAATATAGTCAATTTATCATGGCAATTCTAACAATTAATGGCAGTAGTAAACTTATTCGAATTTTATTCTTACTGTTGACATTCTATCTTAATTAATAGGGTAAGTGGCACCAAAATTGAGAAAGAAGAATAGAAAAAGTTTTAGCCTTGCCGGTTATCAAATTCGGATTTCAGTCCGTAGCCTAGTCACTGCACCTTCAGAGCCATCTAGGCTCCACTGAATTAAATACAGTAAACTTAAATATCTCCTTTAAAATAACAACATAGCTTGGCATCTCTAAGTAATCTTCAGAAGAAAGTTCATGTACAGAATGTCAACACTGAAAAAAAAAAAGTGTGTGTATTTTTAGCCACAAGTAAAGAAAAGAGTCTAAGAGATTGCCAGCCATAAAAGTCAACTCCTACCCTCACAGAAAGAGAAATCACACTAAGCAGGCTTTGTGTTACAAAGGAAAACCAATTATCCTAATGTAGGTCAAGTTTATATTCGAGGTATTTCCACGAAGCTGTAACATTTTATTTATCTTCCCAATTCTGTTGACTTGTACATATGAATCTGAAGTGATCCTGATTTAAGCTTTCAATAGTACAGAAGTTCAGGGGTTGGGTATGTTCAGCCAGTAGCGTGATTGGCTACAGGACGGATATGCCCAGCTAAATTCCTAGCCGAGCAGGGAAGACCGCCTATACTGGACCCCCTAAGAACAAAATGTTTTTTTACAAGAAAGTTGAAAGGAAGGAAATGAAAGAATAATTTTCTCTCAAAACCTTATATATTGGGAACTGAGTCACGTATTTGTCGTTTGTATTATTACAAAGAACGTATAATTTAATAAGGAGTCGTAAAAGTCAACATAGGTTGGATTTAAGCGTTTGGATTCCTAAATTTGACCAAAGAACAAAACAGAACTTCACACTACCTAAATTATACATGTCCACTAAATCAACATTCCGATATGCAACCGGTAATCTCTTTTTTTTCCATCCCTCCTTAAGTATTTTGTCCCCGATTCCACATCCTAGGCATTACAGAAATTGAGAACAAAGGAGAAGATACGAAAATTTAACTTGCATATACACACGCTGAATTCAAATCACGCGTTCACTTCTTGATTAATAAACTCCAGAGTTTCGAAAATATGTAACCAGGTTGAATAAAGAGAGAGCAACTTGATGTCACTTGCTTTTTTGTTTCATTATGTAATGCTCAACATGTTTCGGATGTTAATACATCCATCCTCAGGAGCTTGCGACTTATTTGTTGAGTTATTTCATGGG
>Ga0123353_10014978_pt1 | contig 11223 bp, 11 predicted proteins | sample TergutLab28metaG_3_FD_92763 | JGI IMG/M metagenome (GOLD analysis project Ga0123353, IMG submission 92763) | Labiotermes labralis P3 segment gut microbial communities from Petit-Saut dam, French Guiana - Lab288 P3 | ecosystem: Host-associated > Arthropoda: Insects > Digestive system > Gut ... | reverse complement strand
ATAAATTTAGGAGGATGTTCATAATGAAAAAACGTCTGGTATCAGTAGCACTGGCGATCGTCCTTGCATTCGCGCTTATCCCGTTAGCATCCGCTGCATCATTCTATATCGAGGTTATTCCGCTTACATATGATGATGCAGGATTTTTCTCCGAAGGCCTTGCAGCGGTAAAACTCGACGACAAATGGGGCTATATCGATGCAACCGGCAAAGTGGTGATCCCATTCGAGTATGACTACGCAAGTTACTTCCGTGATGGAGAAGCTTTCGTTGAAATCGTTGATGGAGAGGAAGTAAGTATGTACTTGATCGACAAAACCGGAAAGATTGTCTTTGAGTACGAACCATCCGATTACGATCCCGACGAGCCCTACGAGCCTATCGAAAAGGTTTACACTTTCTACGAGGGATTACTTGCGACAAAAGACGGTGATTGGGAAGACAACGGTAAATATGGCTTTGTAGATGAAGACTGGGACACTGTCATAGAACCATTGTTTGACGATGCGGAGAATTTCAGCGAAGGTTTAGCGGCTGTCTGTATCGACGACGGATGGGGCTTCATCGACAAGACCGGGAAAGTGATAATAGCGCTGGAGTATGATGATGCGAATGATTTCTCCGAAGGATTCGCTACGGTCCGCGTTGGAGATGTTTTAACCGGTAAATGGGGCGTTGTTGACAAAAAAGGCAATCTCGTAATACCGCCCAGCTTCGATGACGTGTCATGGGATGGTTTTCAGGAAGGATTGCTGGCGATCCAGATCGGCGATTGGGAAACCGGCAAATGGGGCTTTATCGCGCCCACGCTCGGCGGCGCTGCGGATTGGGCTGTACCGGAACTGATCACCGCGCTCGAAAACGACCTAGTTCTTGACGAAATGATAGGCAAGTGGGCGCAGCCGACAAACCGCCTGCTCGCCGCCGAAGCGATCGTCACGCTGATCGAGGCTATTACGGGCAAATCGGTAGATGAGATTGCGGAAGAGTTTGAGCTTGACATGGAAGACGAGTTTATCGACTGCGACAACGCGGCCGTGACCTTCCTCAAGGCGTCCGGTATCAGCAACGGCATGGACGGGGAAAGCTACGATCCCGACGGCACATTCACCCGCGCGCAGATGGTTACGATGCTCGGGCGTATGGCAAAGAATCTCCTTGATATTGATACCGAGAGTTTCCCGAAGGGATCCGAGACATTCACAGACGTACCCGATTGGGCCGACGAGTTTATCGGCTGGGCAGTGGCTGCGAAAATCACAAACGGCGTCAGCGAGACGTTATTCGATTCCAACGGAACGCTCAGCAATCAACATACGGGCGTGTTTGCATACAGGGCATTCGACCATTTTGCCGAGTAACGGCAGCGAAGGTATTACTCACCCGGACGAGCCCCAGGTAGTGTTTTTCGCGGCATAAATCCCGGTATAAAAAAATAAGCACCAAAAAACACCCCCTTATTGGATCATAATTTGTGATTCATAAGGGGGTGTTTTTGTCACTTTACCCGTTGGGGTGTAGCGCATAAAAATTCAAACAAGTATACTAAGCGCCATCAGTGACCAATGGCGAGCGCGGTTCACATTGGATCCTAAGGCGTCAAGGAAGGTATAAAATATTGAGAACGATGTTGGCAGCCGGTCCTTTCTATTATCTTCTGAAAGAATATGAACTGGACATTGTCAATAAAGAACCTTTGACGCTTGGACAGATCGTGTCATATTGCCAGCAAGCGCAACTGAGATACGAACAGATCGTAATCACGGACGACGGCTTGAGGGGCATGGACAGATACAGCGTGGAGCGCGCGCTGACCGGTTTATCTTTACTGCAGGAAAGAGAAAACAGGGTTTCACCGATCCAGATCATTACCAACCGGGTTTCGCTCAAGGACATAAGCGTAGCGGGCGTCACCATCGAACTGCATGACTCGATACGCATACCCGTGCAAAAATACCTGGATGCGTTTTTTGCGAAAGGCGCTGTGGGCGCAAACAGAAAGCCACATGAGAAGCAACCTGTCAAAGAGAAGCAGGAACAGCAGCCCCCGAGAAAAAGCATCGTTCAGAAGTTCCGTAAAGGAATAACCCCCGAAGCGCCCGTATCCGCCGCCGATAAGGATTTTGAGTCGATTAGCCGTGAAATCAGCAGGGTGGTGGCAATAACAGGACACAGGGGTTCGGGCGTCACGAGTACCGCCGTGAACCTGGCGTATATAGCCAACAATAGAAATATCTCCACAATACTGATCGACCTGGACACGGTGAACTGTGCTTTTAACCTATACTTCAGCGAATACTATGAACTCGCCGAAAAAAACCTGGACATTGCCCATTCACTGATCCGCAACTTGGCCAAACCTCAAAACTACAGTGTCAATACATACCGCAACAATAACCTGTACGTCGTAGCGCTGGCATACTCGTTTGCCGACAAAGCGCTCCTGGAACGGTTCCTCACGCCGGACAAGTTTATCAACATGATAACTACATTTCGCAAAAGCTTCCAGCTATGCCTGCTGGATATGCCTCTGGAAGCGTTGGTTCAACTTAAGCAGAGCATGCTTTATATAGATTATTTCGGATTATGCGTCTCAAACAACCTCTATTCAATGACCAGCACGCTGCGCGGGGTCCAACATGCCTTTACACAGGAAGAAATAGAGCTCCTGTTCGGAAAAACTAAGGTCGTCGTCAGCAAATACAATGAACAAATCAGCATACAAGACGAGTTCTTTTCACCGGATAAAGTCTGCGACCTGCTGCTTGAACTAAATGACGTACCGCTGAGCAGAGCGTTTGAGCTTGCAGGGCAAATACCCTACCGCATGGACTTTGACACACAGCTGGAGATGGATATCCCCATAACAGCCAGTGATGCATCAATGGAAAAAGCGTATTCGGATATCCTACTCAGGATGATTAAGGGAGCAATATAGACCATGAAACTGGATAAGGTAAAAACAGGAAAAACAAAAATCTCCAGCAAAAAGAACCTGCTAAAAAAGATTGCCGCGGTCATCATCAGCATCAGTGTCTTTGCCCTTTCATACATCATCATTACCCGCGCCAACACCGCTGCCAGGAACACCATATCAGTCCTCCAGGTAAAGGCGGAGCATGGGATTCCTGAAAAAGCGGTCATAACGAAAAACAATGTGGGCAAGTATGACATCATAAGAAAAGAATACACAAGCGACATGATCCTTGCGGAAGACATCGACAAAGTGATCGACACCTACGCCGCGCATTATTTGAGAAAAGGCGCCATCTTGCATAAAGACGAATTTGTCGAGGAACAGCCGCTTAAGAACGAATGGCTTTACGAAATGGACGACGAAGAGGAAGTCTTGACCATACCATATAACTTTCTCGAGAGCGGCGGCGATATACTGACGCCCGGCGACAGGATCCGCGTGCGCGTTATGTACGAGGAAGACGTATCGTCCGAAAACGATAACCCGTATAACGAATACGGCGACTACAATTACGGCAACGATAAAAAGAAAATCAAAAGGACGGAAATCCTGTTCGACAGTATTATCGTCATGGACATGCTAAACAGCAGCAGCCATTCCATTTACGAGGTATACAAGGAAGTTCTCCGTTTGCCTGAGAATCAACGCCAACAAGTACTCAAGAGCCAGCAGTTCATCAAAAGCATCGTGCCAAAATCTCTGGTGCTGTCGGCGGATTCCAGTCAGATAGAAAGCTACATTAAATATAAAACAGCGTCCGGTGGTAAATCTTTACTTGTTACCATTTTGGCCAGAAAAGAAAACAGCATTATTCTCGACCAATTGCCGACCCTTCAGAAGGAGATAGAAATGTGGCTCGAAAAGCAATAGACAGCATCAGTAGCATTCTGGAGAGGACCTCGCCGAAAGACTTGCGGAACACCGACGTGCAGGGTTCCCAGTTGCTATACAGTATCTTTGGGTTTCTCCCCGCTACTGACTGCACCGACAATGTAATATTGCTCAGTAACCTGGGTTATGTACTGGGGCAAAAGGGATTCAATGTCTGCCTTCTGGACCTGAAAGTTTTCAATCCCAACTTGTATCTTTATTTGGACCTCCCGCACAACCTGAAGGGCAAAGGGCTGCTGTCGATACTGAAAGACGACCGGGCCGACCTGCGCGAGGAACTCAACAAGACGAAATACGACGGCCTTTATCTGCTGTCCCCAAGCCCGCAGGACCTGATGGAAGAGTACTTCGATTTTCCGATGGAAAAAGTGGCCTATGTCATAGAATCTTTGAAGAAAACGTTTGATATAGTCCTGGTGGATATCCCGAACAACCCTCCGCTGGAATTCTGTCTGGGCGCAATGAAGCATTGCCATATGGGCTTCTTCACGGCGGCGGAACGCATCGACGCTTTGAGCGGAATAACCCGTATGCTGGATTTCACGGAATCGCTGGGTATCAGCATCAGCAAGTTCGCCAATATCATTTTTACGAATTTGCAATACGTCAAATTTGATTACGCCAGTTTGGAAAAGCTGAACCTTCGCATACTCGCCGGATTGCCGTTGGCTAAAGGCCTGGTGGCCGACGCGCTGGACGGGAAGCTCTACATTAAAGACAATCCGCTGATAAACAACACATACAGAAAAGAACTGGAAAAAATTGTAAATTTTATACTGTTGCAGGAATAGAACGCATTCGTAGCCTGCAAAGAAGACAGAAAACAACCCGGCAATCGATAAGCCCCGTAAAAGTATGTTCAAGAAAGGAGGCATATTACATGAATATCGACGCAACTCTGGCTCTCGCGATCGGGGCAATGGTGCTCATATTTATTAATATCTTCTTCAATATCAGGCTTTTCGAGGGGCTACGCATGTTCTTCCTCAACATTTTTGACGGGATCATAGACGGCATCGGCAAGTACAACACAAAAAGGTACATCGAAAGAAGAAAAAAAGAAGCTATAACGATAAGTAAGGAAAACCTTATCTCAAAATACAACAACTTTGTTGAAAACATGATCATAGATTTCGAGCTGCCTTTGACGCTTGAAAGTTTCACATCGACCTTATGCATCGTGTTTGTTATCTTAGTGCTGCTTGTGCTCATATTCATGAAAAACGTAACGCTGAGCCTGGTGGTCGCCGTATCTGTCTTTATAGGGATCGCAACGCTGTTTGTGATGAGGTCGCAGAGCCTGAAAGCCTCAAAGATGTCGGACATAATGGACGCGGAAGACATTATCTGCCCAATGGCGCACGAAGGCGTGCTTGTGGCAATCAAAAAAGTCACCCAGGGCGACGAGCATATCCCCCTAAGCATACGGCCCTATTTTATACAGTTCATCAATAACTGCGAAAACAACGGCTATTCCTTCAAACAAGCCATGGAAGTACTGAACCGGCAATTAGGGCACAAGTTTGACGGCTTCGCAAAAAAAGCGATCATTTTCGAATATAACGAGCGCAAGGGTATGGCGGATATCTTCATGGACGTCGTCGACGAAAATGCGATCTTACGCGAAGTCAACAACAAGAAGGACAAGGCTTTCCGAAAAATGAACAGGGATTTCCTCATGAAAACGCTTATCATCCTCCTGTTCTTCCTATATGCGCTCACAGTACCCGATTTCAAGGCGGCGATGCTGGAGACTACGCTTGGCAAGATCTTCAACACGATACTGGTCAGCGTGGTATGCCTCAGTTTCGCAAAATGTCAGTCGCTCCAAGGGAATTTGGGGATAGGCGGTTTTGATAAATGACATTTATAGCGCAAGTATTCGCCCTTGGCGCGATCTTCTACCTGGTCAAGCTGCTGCTGTTCCCATTTTTTAAACCGACCAGCAAAAAGCAAAAACAGAGGATCAGGCAATATGCCAAGGCGCGCGAAAAAGAACTGCGAAAAAAGCAGCGGGTCGAATCGCAAAGGGTCTTCCTTAAGAAATATGGGCAGTTCCTGCTGACCGACGTGGCGCGTGAAGACATCAAAAGAACGCTCGACCGTTTGGATATAACCGACACGCTCCCTGAGGAAATACGCTTAAAGCAGATCATATATGCATCGATCGGAGTGCTGCTGGCATTGATCGTTTTCCCTATCAACTCTCTTTTTGGATATGCGTGTATCCTACTTACGGTTCTCCTCTACCTGATGCCCAGGGACGAAATCGACAAAAAGGCAAAAAAAAGAGAAGAAAACATAGCCCGGGATTTTCCTGCGTTCTACAGTATGCTATATTACCAGTTTTCAAAATCGGTACATATCCATCTGGCGGACATCGTCAAGGACTATTTGCCAAACGCAAGCGAAGACATGTCCAAAGAACTGGGCGTCATACTCGACAATATAGAGTATGGAGAGGAATATGCCCTCAAACAACTGGAAAAACGTGTGCAGATACATTTCATAACACAGTTTTGCGACATCATGCAAACGCGTCTCCGAGGATACGACAATACCGCACAAATGCTGTATTTCAAAAACGAGATCGACGCGTTCCGGATGGAGATGCTCGATAAAGAGCTTGTTAAGCGACAGAGGCAAAACTCGAAGCTTCAAATGATTCTAGTGATAGTGCTTGCCGTATACATAATGGCGTATTTCCTTTTCAACGTGTTGTCGGCGATAAAACTATTTCAATAGAATAACTAAAGATAAGGAGGTGTTATCTTGCTAACACAAATCAGGCTATTGTACGCGTATGCAAAGTACAAGATCAGTACGTTTGTAAAAGATGAGAGGGGCGACTTCGGAATCGGACAAATCGTCGCCATAGTAGCGGCCATCATCATCATCGGTGTGATTGTTTCAATCGTGACCGGGGCAATGGGGGAATGGGTCTCGTACTTATGGGAACAGATTACAGGATTATTCGATAGCTTCGGAGCAAAAGACGGCGGAGTCGACGGCGGTTGATTATTCAGCCAACAGCAGATCAATCGGAATCAAATGGAGAAGCGTAGGTTTTTCCAGTTTAACGCAGACGATTATGAAAACCGTCGAAACCCTCGTAGAGGCGACCGTCCCCGAACGCCCGCAATGTGTGCGGCATAGGGCTTGCGGGCGGTCGGGGCCGGTCGACCCTACGGGCAAATACTGCGGTTTAGCGGAAAAAATCAGAAGTTCAGGTTTAGAAATATAAGCTCAAACTCAACGATTTTCGTTTTTCGTAATCGACCAACTTAAAAGAAAAAGGAGGTGTAAGGAAATGGCAGCAGATCGTATACAAGTATCCCAGGGCGAGGCCAGTTCGGCGAAAAGCCGGATCACCAGCAGGTCAAACACATGGCTATCGAACATTAAGACCCTTGAAAACGAAGTTAAGACAATGGCTAATTGGTTTAAGGGCGATACCGGGAACGCACTAATCACTTTGTATCAGAAGTGTCAGAGTGAAATTAAGAAGGATATCGAGCAATTCATCACAGACTACAACAAAACGATCGACAAGGCAGTAAGCGAACTTCAGGGCGCTGACTCACAGGTTGCATCGGCTATCGGCAACATGATGTAATCCTAATGCAATTGGCAGGGCATGGGGTAAGACACAAGCATCTTGCTCTATGCCCTCACATGCCACAACGCGCCCGGCGCCGAGCGCACTCACAACCAAAAAAGGAGCGTCAACATGCTCACGCGTTCAAAAATCAGTGAAATGCAGCAAAAAGCGGCCAAATCGAGCGGCGGCCTGGAATCAACTAATCTCTCAAATCGTTACGGGGTAATCACTTTTGATGAAGTCCTGACTATGTGCCAGCGCTATATAACGACTGTAGCCACGAACTCCTTCCGAAGGGAAAACGACCCTGTAAAGAGAAGAGAGATGACAATTGCCATCATCAACGAGTTCGTAGACTCGAAACAGGCCCCAAAAATCGGCGAAACGAGGATTTTCGAGGTCGAGGGCTTTGATAACCTGACCGAACTGAAAGCGGCGCTCGCAGACGAAATCACCCATTACGGGCCAATAACCAAGGCAATGGAAGACCCGGCCGTAGACGAGATACGCGCCAACGCTTTCGATCAGGTATTTGTTGAGACAGAGGGACGTACGTTATTGCTTGATAAGCAGTTTACTGACCGGGAACACATGGAGCGCATAATCGCAAAGTTGCTGGCGGTGTCAAAGGCCCGCCTGACTCCAAGAACGCCCATGGTAAACGCCAGGACCATGGAAGGCTACAGGGTCAACGCTACCCACGCGGACATATCTCCGTATGGGCAGCCCGCTTTCGTCATAAGGAAGTTCAGTAAAAAGACTATAACTGCGGAGAAACTGATCGGTTACCGGTCGTTCTCGCAGAACATGTATAAACTAATGGCGCTCATCCCGAAAGCCGATTTGTCCTGGATCACCGTAGGACCGACGGGCGGAGGGAAAACAACGCTCAACGAGATCCTGGTAAAGGAGATTCATCCTTCGCAGCGTATCATCACGATCGAGAACCCATCGGAGCTTCGATTGGTACAGCGTACCCCGCAGGGGACAATAGTCAATGACGTGCTGCAATATGAATCGGTATCCGACGACGACGACGCTTCGCCGGCGACAATGGAAAACCTGCTCATCAACACGATGCGCCAGTCGCCGCATTGGATCGGGCCCGGCGAGTTGAGGACGCCCGGCGAATTTGCCACGGCGCTCCGCGCAGCCCAAACCGGACATTTCTTTTTCACTACGCTCCACGCCGAAGGCGACAAAAAAGCGCTTTTGCGTTTCATGACAGCCTACTTGATGGTATCGCACGAACCCGCCGAATTGGCGTTGAGAAACATATGCAACTCAGTCAAGTTCATCATATATAACGAGAGATTAGCCGATGGTACCAGAAAGGTCACCTCGATATCCGAAGTGCTGGGGTCTGACGGACTCGAACCAATCGTACAGCAGATATACAAATATGTTGTCGAGGACGTCGAGGAGGATGAGCAAACGCATGAGGTGAAGAGGATCGTCGGGCAGCATCGACGCGTGGGATGCATTTCGGAAGAAACGCAGAACCAGATGCTCAAATGCGGCATAAAAAGAAACAGGTTCGCCTTCTTGTTGCAGCCCCCCGGCAAGGATGAGCAGGAGCAATATGGACCGGATCTTGACAGTTACATAGGGGGATGACAAATGGCAGGTTTTGCTAAAGCGATATTGATAACTATACTGGCGTCAGCGGCTATCATTTTATTATTTAACCTGGCTTTCTTTTTTCCCTGGTACATCGAAGTCATTGAGACTACATTTCAGGTGTCACAAATGATCGCGACTGATAACTACCTGACATATGACAACTATGAGACCGTGTATAACAACCTGAAAGAGAAACCAATATTCAAGGAACGAACGGGCAGTAAGCAGCTAAAAATCGAGGCTTTTCACGAAAGCGGCAAGGATGCGATCGAGCGGGAAAGCGCGCGTGACGTAAACACATACTATTACCCGCTCTCAAAAGAAGAGGATAAACCTTACGTGCAAATGGGAAACCTCGTTACGATAGAAATCCATGCTACATATCCGTTCCGCATGACGATCTTTGGCCGCTCGATCAACTCGGGGAAAATGGACATACCCGTGACATTCAGGATGACGACCTCAACCACGCGCCATTACAAGGACTTACCTTACAACTATGGCGTGGACGGAGGATATTTCGATGATTATGACGATTGACAGGTAGGTAAGTATGGGAATCAGGACCCTCCTTTATATATGTTTAGTGGCGTTTATCCTTGTTATTATTGGGACTCCAATGGTCGAAGCTTTTATACTTGGGCGGGATAAAGTCCTCCTGTCGTCAACTATTTATAACTCATTGCGCGCTGCGGAAGAGGCCAGTTATTCTTATCGGTTTATGAGGGACGTCGATGCGGTGGTCGATGAAAAGGTATTTCGAAACTGTTTTGCGGACACCTTCGCGACCTCTTACGACATGAGCTGTGTAGACTATGAAAACCCATTGCGCTTCACATCATCTGACAACGCGTTCAACGACTTCGTGGTCGTTATCGACTTCCCGTTAGCGGAGCACCTGGTTGCGCCCGCCGAGGGCGGCGCGTTAGTGACCAAAGTGACCGTGACCGTGGAGAGCAAATACAGGTTCAGGACAGGACTCATGCGTTTCATGAACGGACTGACTGCCGACCCATTTATTCTGAGGGCTGAACGCGAATACACCATGAAAGTGACTAATTAAGGAGAAACATGGATTCAATTTTTATTACGGTCAAAATGCCGGGGCTGGACACTATGGATCTGAAGATTCCCGATTACATTACGGGAGAAGATTTACTCGCAATACTCACGGAGATCACCGGCGGAAATTTGACTGAAAAAACAAAGATCCAGGCTGAACCCATCGGCAGGATACTGGACAAAACACAACCATTCGAGTCTGACGGCGTCGATACAGGCGCGCTTCTTACTCTCATATAACACGGGGGCGTTATGAATATATCAAACGGCGGTTTGATCGCTGAGTTAAACGGCAACTTATATTACTGCGACCTGTGCCAATACAGCGGAACACGGATTTTTTCCGGGGATGGCGTACCTGTGTGGGATACGAAAGCCGTGATGTGGTACGCAGCCTCTGACGGGCGGGGCATCTATTTCAGCAATCAAAGGGATTTTGATCATCTGACATATCTGGACGGGGCGAGCATGACAGAATCGCAGATCCTAAAGAGGGCATGTTTTAACCTGGTAATGCACGACGACATGGTGCTTTTTATTGACGAAGAGGATAACTACCTCTACGAGTTCGATCCGGAAAAAAACAGATGCGCGCTCGTTATCAAGGAGAAGGTATTCTCATTCATCGTGGTTGCCGACTCGATTTATTTCGCATCGGAAAACGGGCTGAAAACTTTCGGCTTTAGCGGGAAAAGAACGGAAAAACTGCATGACTGCGCCCCTGTCTGCCTGAACAGCGCAGATGGGCGGCTGATATTCGCCGACAAATCCCATGACTATGCCGTCAGTTGTTTCGATATCGGGGAGAACAAGCTGACTGTCCTGGATCGCATACCGACCCAGAGCATAATCACAACGGAAGATTACGCATTCGTTTCCGACCTATCCGACAACAATGCGATCGTGAGGATAAATATCCTTACGGCGGAATCGATACGCTTTTGCGGGGAAAGCGCGGATAAGCTGCACATTATCGACGATTACCTGTATTTCCTCAACCAAAATGACAATAATGCCTGGTACAGGATTCCTTTGTCAGGCGGACGCCCCATGCGGGTGTTTAACTCTT
>Ga0123353_10014977_pt1 | contig 11223 bp, 12 predicted proteins | sample TergutLab28metaG_3_FD_92763 | JGI IMG/M metagenome (GOLD analysis project Ga0123353, IMG submission 92763) | Labiotermes labralis P3 segment gut microbial communities from Petit-Saut dam, French Guiana - Lab288 P3 | ecosystem: Host-associated > Arthropoda: Insects > Digestive system > Gut ... | reverse complement strand
GGCGTCGATTGTGGCGTTTCATTTTGCGAAGGGCATTTTGCCGGAGGCCTAGCTTTATGAAGGAGCACATCTATCACGTAGTGACCGAACGCCCAATGACACTTCATCAAAAAATCATTTTTGATGAAGACCACCACAACGGCGTCTATCATCGGGTAACCACCTTCATGCGCATCCGAAACGGCGATGATGCGCAGGGTGAATTAGCGGATTTCATCAGATCAGATATGAAAAGATGGAAAAAGGTCGCCTTGCGTGAACGCGCGCTGGAGAAAGTGCGTATGGATCTTTTCCCGCGCTATCCATCCAGAATGGCGTGCCTGTACACGTCAAGGACGCTGGAGGAAGCGGAGAAGTGGGCGAAATTCTTTCAGGAATTGAAGAGAAATGTGTATTCAATCGTGAAGCTGAGCGTATCCGGCCGCATCTTCGACGGCGACGCATGCAACTGCTTCGACGGAACGGACGATGAGGTCGAGAACCGCGAGAAGGCGCTGCGTTACTGGTACAACGATGTGATCAACGAAAAACCGGTCATTGAAACCTTGGTGGACGGCGAGATCGTCGTCGAGGAGATCGTGAGGGCGTTTTGAGTGCGCACTCGGTTCCGCTTTACCGCATCGGCGCGAGCAATTCATCCAGGAACGCATCCACATCGGCGGCGGATGCTTCCGGCGCGATGAGCGCGAACGCGTACGCGCCGAAGGGCGCGAACATAACGTCGATGGAATAGCCAATGGTATTCACCGCGAAGTTGATCCGTATCGCGCCAATGCCGAAAAAATCGGTTTCAAGGAAATCGACATCATCAAGTGAGATTTCCAGCGTGTCGGCAAAAATCTGCGCCAGCGTAATTGCGTACGGCCCGATTTCGCCGGGGTCTTGAAGCTCCGTCGCCCCAACGACACAGATGATGCTCGGCTCGGGCATGTACAGGAGCAGAATCGTCGTCGGCTCCAGCCCCACCAATCCCCTGTTCTCGATGACTTCCGAATAATCGGCGAGCATCGCGCCCTCGGGGATCGCGAAGGTCAAGCCCACATCGTACAGATGGAACAGATCATCCTCCCAGCCGAAGAGCGCGTCGGCGCTCGCCGAAAGCAGGGGCGCAGTCAACCATATCACGATCAGCATCAGTAAACATATCTTCTTCACAGCAACCTCCCGCAGAATTTCTGCCTCTACATCAATGCCTCAATGATTCTTTCAACCGTCTTATCGATCGTAAGATCGCTCGTGTCGATGATATGCGGCCCGCTTCGGCTGTTATATTCGTCGATTGATTCGATACTGTGGCCGAGCAATTCATCGTCATTCCGCCATTCTGCGGAATCATCTTTTTTCCATCTATCGATTAACGCCTCACGACTGCACGTCAGCACGAAACTATATGTCGCAAAACTCAAACCGGACGCGCCGGAGGTGATCTTGCGCACCGTGTTCTCACTCATGACCCAACTGACGAGGACCGAATCACATTCGCTGCACGCGGCATAGTTCTTCACCATATGCAGGATGTTGTCGATCGCCATGTCCTTCGTCTCCCGGTTGCCGATGAACGGGTGAATGTCCAAGCACCAATCCCCGTCGATGAACGCCGCGCGGCCCAGACGGTCGCACACGCGCTTTCCGATGGTCGTTTTGCCCACCCCCATCGGGCCGGTGATGAGGATGAGTTTCTTCATGCCTCCCCCATCGCCGCGTAGAAACACGCCGGCCCGATGTCCGGCGAGGGGCGCGCGGCGCGCAGGAAGCCGCGCATCGCAAAGCATAGCGCGCAGGCGGTGGGGTATCCCGCCGAGGATGGCTCAAATCCCGCCTCCCGCGCGTAGGTGTAGAGCGCATTGATTCCTCCACGCATCAGGCGGGACGCGACCGGGTACTTTTCCTCCGGAACCTGCCCGCTGAGGAAATCCTCCGACTCAATCGCGATGCCGGGGCAGCCGCCGGGCAGCACATGCTCATACAAGTCCACATGGCAGTGCCGCGGAGAGAGCAGATTGCAGGGCTTCGAAGTGAGCCAGGATTCGGCGGGGCGGGAAGGATAAAGCCGCGGTGCAATTTGAAGCGCCCGCCCGTTGATGCCCAGGCCGTACTCGCGCGCCGTTTCCTCCACGTAATGATCGCCCAACGCCGCTTTCAATGCCTCGTGACTGTGCGCGCGCGTGCGGTCGAGCGGCATCAGGCGCGGGAGGAACCGCTCCTGCCAGATGAAATAATCAAAGCCGGAACGCCGCAACGCCTCGATCAGCCTCAAAGGCTTCTCCAAAGGCACGAACTCGATGTGGAAGGGATCGACGGAGGCCATCACGCAGGGCGCGCCCAGCTTGCCGAGCTCCGATAGCCGCTCGCGTATGACCTCGTCACTGGTGCACCAGGAGGCGTTGGTCTCGATATAGTCGATGGAGACGCCGTGTTCCCGCAGCGCCGATATCGCGATTTTCAGCGAATCGAAGTTCAGAAACGGCTCGCCGCCGCCTATGTGCAGCGACCGGGTCCCACTGCGTCGAAGCGCTCCGGCGATGCGGCGCGCGGCGTCCTCGGTGAGGAACTCCTTTTTGATATGCGGCGATGAGCAGTACATACAGTGGCGGCACGCCGCAGAGCACACGTAGGTGGTCATCAGCCCCGAGCCGGAGATCGGATTTTTCATCATCATTACGCCTTGTTGTCAAACGAGTTGATCTGCCCGCCGGGCACCGAAGAGACGCGAAGGGGGATCTCCAGTCGGACGTTCTCCGGACGCTCCTCCAGTATTTCCGGTTTAGCGAGGCAGGAGCGCAGAAACGCGAACGCCTTGCCGTACAGCGCGCCCGAGGCGATGCGCTCGTCGATCACCACCCCCAGCGGCATGATCCGCCGGCTTTTGCATGTGCCGTCCGCGTTCGCGTGGAGCACCTGCTCGGTCTTGCCCATGCTCACGAAGATACTGGTGGTGCCGAAATTGTAGATGTGGTGATAGATGTACCCCATGCCGATGGAGGCCATATTGCTGATGAACAGGCTCGTGTGAAAGGGGCTCGCCTTATAGACGAAGCCGGGCATCAGGCCGTAGCGGTCGAGCAGGCGCACCAGCCCTACGACGATGTTGGGAAAGAGCGGCACGGCGAGGAGGGTATGGGCGAAGACGTCGGTGCGGTTTTTGTTGCGGGGCTCGCGGCTCACCTCGATCGCGGCCTCCAATTGCTCGCTGATCTCAAAGACGGTGCTCTCGGGGTTGAAGTTGAGTTTCACCAGCGATTCGTCGATATCGTCGGTATCATTTTTCTTGAGCGTCACGAAGGAGACGCAGAGGTGGTTGCGCGCGTAGAGCTTTTTGTTCATGATGAAGCGGTTGATCTCGGGGAATTGCGAGGCGGTGCGCACGTACGCGGCGAGGATCAGGCCCATGTAGCTGATGGTGCGGCCCTCCTCGCGCTTTTTGCGGATATAGCGGGTCATCGCGTCAAAATCCAGATCGACGCGGGTGGCGACCTGCGAATCGGCGCGGGTGGGCATGAGGTAGGGGGTTAGGTTGACAATCGGATCGGAACCTCGAATCGCCCGCCCGTCGGCGCGCCGTCCAAACATGCGTATTCCTCTTTCCTATTGTAGCTTCTGTTTATTACACCATAAGCGGAATCATTCGTCAAGCGAAAGATTTTTCAACCGCCCAATTCCCGCGTGAGCGAAGTGGAGATTCCCAAGGGGCTCAGTCCCTTGGGCGGGGTTTGGGGCAGAGCCCCAACGTCACCCCCACTCCCCGCAACCCGCCGCACCGCAGAGAGAACCGCGACCGCAGAGACGAAGGTGTATTCTCGTATGCCTCGCGTATAGAAACCAAAATCGGTGCGGCGACGGCCGACCAGCCGCCCCAAGGGGCGCGCGACGTCGGTCGAAACCCATCACTCGAATCGTCGCGTTTCAACAGAACCGGCAAACCCACCCCCTCTCCAGTCGGACAATTCATCATAAAAACAGACAAGCGCACCGCCCCAAAATCTGCTATACTACTCGCAGAGGTGGAAAACCATGCACTGGATCGATAAAGTACAACACGCCATCGAATACATCGAGGATCATCTGCTCGATGACATCAACCCCGCGTCGGTCGCCGGGGCAATCCACTACGCGCCCTCGTCCTTTCAAAACCTGTTCAGCGCCATCACCGGTTACTCCATCGGGGAGTATATCCGCTTTCGGCGGCTGTCCCGCGCGGCGGAAGAATTGCTGGAGGACGCGCAATCAGTCACCGAAATCTCGATGAAGTACCATTATGAGACGATCGAGGCATTCTCCAAGGCGTTCAAGCGGCTATTCGACTGCGCGCCGAGCAAGTACGGCAAGGGCGGCGCGAGCCTGATCAAGTTTAACCCCATCGTCATCAACCATCATGTGAAGGGCGGTTTCAGCATGGAACGCAATGTCATACCCGGTTTGCTTAAGGTCGATTGGTCGGACACCACCAGGCAGAGCGAATACGTCAACAGCGTGGTCTCGGCGATGAACGGCCTAGGCGAGAAGGTGGATTACGATTCGGTGTGCGCGCTGTCCGGTTCGGCGTTCCGCACCTCATTCTCGATGCCCTCAGCGGTTGAATGGAACCACGGCAATTACCATGTTTCGAATACGCCAATCATCATCGAGCATACGTTCCGGATGCTCGGGTACCAAGTCGCTCAGCACCTCCGCGGCGATTACGAGCGCGACGCGCGGATGATCATGGACAGCATCGACAAGGGCGTTCCGGTGATTACGCTGGAGGGGGTGATCAACTGCTCGGACGCCTGCCTCATCTCCGGCTATGACCGGGGCGGCGCGGTGCTGCTGGGCTACAACCCCTTCATGTACGTGTGCGACGACCACGACGAAGCGCCCGACGACACCGGCTATTTCCGCAAATCCGACTGGCACGGTGGCTTCTTCGCGGAGGGGAACCAAGGGCAGATCCTCATCATCGGAGGCGCGGGGCCGGTCCTGACGAAGGAGGAGAAATTCGCGGAGACGCTGCGGTTGGTGAAGAAACTCATCGGGGAGGAAGTGCTCGTACCGGGGCAGTACAACGGCCTCGCCGCGCATAAGGCGTTCGCGAATGCGCTCCTCACGTATGAATGGACTGATAATTTTGAGCCCTATCTCAATCTCATGTGCAACTACAAGCAGTATTTGGACCGGCAATACGCGGTCAAGTTTTTCCGCGATAACGAACGAGACGACCTGGCGGCGGTGTATGAGCGGATCGGCGAAGTCGTGAAGGAAATGGGGCGCGTGATCCCGCAGGATTTTTCGGCGGGCGACTTGTTTAACGACAAGGCGAATATGAAACCGTATTGCGATTTGTTGCTGGAGAATTGCGCGCTGGAGGAGAAGGCGCTCGCGCTGATCGGGTAGCGGGAGGGAATCGTTTTCCTTGGAGCCACGGCGTTATGACAGCCGCGGCTTTATGCTATACTGGCAAAAAAATGTGAGGACTTGAGTATGATAGACACGAAACAATGCGAATGGTTGTTGGAAAACGCCGACGCCCCCATCCGCTACCGGGTGGCGCGGGAATTGGTGAAAGATGACGCGATGGCAAAGGGAATCGAAGGAGAGCTCCTCGAAAACCCGACGGTGCAGCTGTGGTTGAAAAATCTCAAGCCGGAGACGCCGCCGCAACATCACTCGATGGAGCACGGCAGTTTTGATTTCTGCCTTGAGAACGCGTTGTTGAAGGCGGTGCAACTAGGATTACACGCCGGATTGCCAGCCGTCGCGGACGCGGTGGCGTATTATCTGAACAAGGCCAGGCATCTGCCTGGCAAGCCGCTCCGTGTAAGAATAATAGAAGGGATTCACTTTTTAGGCTGCAATGTATTGGCCTGCGCCGGATTTATAGACGGCGCGGTGATCGATTACCTGTTGGGGAGCTTGAATGAACTATACACCTTCGCGCGCGAGGGGAACTATGATATTTATTGTAATGAAGAAGAACGCGCCGCATTGAAGGGCATCCCGGCTGTGTACAGGGAAAGGGAGATCATCAAGAGCAGCATCGTGGATGTACATGGTTACTGCTATCCATTGATATACGACATGGTCGGCCTGTCCAGTTTGTATGCGATGGACAATCCGGAAGTGGATCGAAAGATAGATACGGTGATTCGCTACATCTCGACCGACGATTTTCACAACAGTATCGCCGACGGATACGGCGTATTGCCGCCGTATCAGGGGAAATATCACACGATGGGCTGGGATCCGAAGTACCCCGGATGGTTTGGCGCGGCAGATTATCTGAAAAACGGAGAAGCGGCGAAGCTGTTGTTTTTCGCGGCGTACATTTCGCGCTATCCGGCGGCGAGGGAAACGAAGTGGTTTTCGGATTTGCTCGGGCATCTTGAAAAGTACAGGACGGAGAGCGGAACCTATCTCTTTCCGGCGAAGTGGATGAAAGAATCGCGAGGCTACGCGGTGATGGGGCACCATATGTCGTTTGGGGAGAGCAGGCGAAAGAAGAATTGGTTGGAGATTGAATCGACTTTTTATGTGCAACTGCTGAACCAATAGACCCGGCGAATCTTGATCGAACAACGAATTAAGTTTGTATTATTGACACCCTGTCGTCAAGTATAGCGTGGTATAATCTGTCATATCGATTCGCTTAGCAAATTCTTTACACAGGAGGACGCCAATGCCGGATAAGACAAACTACGTCTCGATCGTGGAGCAAAAGAACACAAAGCCGAACATTGAGGACGTCATCGGCGGTTTCCTCGAAGGCGAAGCGCTCGAGAACGCGATGAATTTTGTCGCGTTTTTGCGGGAGAACGGCATGAATCCCCGGTGGTCGTCGGCGAATGCCTGGAGAGTTACGGGGAAAAAGAGTAAAACGATTTGTGCAATCAATCTCGGTGGGGCAAAGGGCGCACATTTGAGGTTTTTAGAAGTTGGAGATTGGCGTGTCTGTGGGTTTGAGGGGTTGGACACGAAGTACTTGGATGAGTTCATCTCTTGCGAAGAAATGAAAGAATTTGTGTGGGCAAATGTAAAACCCTGCGACAGATGCTGTAGTTGCGGGCCAAGGCGCAGGACATATATTGGCAAGCAATTTGACGAATGTTGTATGTTGAGTATCAAAAACCCTGACGCGAGGGGACTGACACTCACAAAAAAAATAGTAGAAGCGAATCAATGCTATATTTACGCCGACGCATAGCTTCTATGGCATCGTAAAGATTATGAGGAGATCATTTTTATGAATCAGGAACTCATCGACCTTTTGAAGCAGGAGGGCTGCCGGATCGCCGGCTTTGCAGATCTGTCGCCATTGCCGGAGGAGCCGCGGAAAGGGCTCCCCGTCGGCATCATCATGGCGACGACCTATGCGCCGCAAGCGGTATGGGACAAGCTGGACGACGGGCAGAGGCAAATGATCCACGACAATCACGCGATGGGCGAGCCGCTGGAGCGGTACAACAAGGCCGCAAAGGCGTTCCTCAGAGAGCGCGGATACAAGCGAAACAGCACCTATCCGTCCATGCAAATCACCTATAAGACGCTGGCGACGTTGGCGGGGATCGGCTGGATCGGCCGAAACGCCCTGCTGGTCAGCAAGGAACAGGGCCCGGCCGTGCAGTTTACCGCGGTGCTGACCGACGCCCCGTTTGAGTGCGGAACGCCCATCATCGAGTCGCTGTGCCCGCCCGACTGCACCGCATGCGCCGACGTCTGCCCCACCAAGGCGATACAGGGCGGATTGTGGGCGCGGGGCATCCACCGGGACGAATTCTTCGACGTCAACGCATGCAAAAAAGGCAGGGGCAAATGTGCCACCGTGTGTATCGCGCACTGCCCGTTAACCCGTAAGGGACTGGGGTATGCGTAAAGAAAAAATAAGAACGGAGGAGACTCAATGAGCAAGTACGAGAACGCTATCAAGATCATGACCGAACGCTTTGGGCACGACAGCCTGATCTCGGTCGCAACGGTGCAAGATGGGAACCCGCACGTCCGCACGGTGGACGGCTACTTCGAGGACGGCGCGTTCTACGTGGTCACCTACACGCTGTCCAATAAGATGAAGCAGATCGCCGCTCACCCCGAAGTCGCCATCTGCGGCGACTGGTTCACCGCGCACGGAACGGGCGAGAACCTCGGGCACGTGCTGGCTGAGCACAACGCCGAGATCATGGCGAAGCTGCGGGAGGCGTTCTCCGCGTGGTATACCGGCGGCCACGTGAACGAGGCCGACCCGAACACCTGCGTACTGCGGATCAAGCTCAAGGACGGCGTGATCATCGATCACGATGGGAAGTACGGCGAGGGGTACTATGCCGTAGATTTCGCGAATCAGACGGCGTAGGAAATGTGGAGGAACAGGATAGCGGGTATTTTGCGGTGCCCGCTTTCGTTTGCTGGTATAGGGCCATTACAATGTAGAGGTCGCCGCCTTCGGCGCCCCGCATACGCAATACGATGAAGGGGCGCGAAAACATGCTTACCAAGAGGCAAGAGGAATTGGTGAATTCCTATCTGTCCGCGTTTGATGATGAAGCCAGGGCGCTGTACCGTGAAATCATCCTGTACTTATCCGAAATCGGATACAACCCGTACAAGCAAAAATCGAGCATCACGTTCAAGCATGATCAGCACAACAAGCAGATGGCGAAGATGGGCACAACGATTAAGAAAGGCAAGCCGCCCGCTCCGTGGTTCTCCCTGCGGTTTTCGGCTTGTCGCGAGTATTCGCAGCGGATTGAGGACATTATCAGCGCGCTGATCGTCAAGGTGACAGCGACCAATCGGTATCGCCTTGCGCGCTGTATGACTGGGGAATGCAATTACTGCGGGGGCGAGCCGGGCACGCATGTGTATACGCATGTATATCCCGATGGGACGGTCAAGACGAGCTGCGGTGCGTATGCGATGGAGATACCGGGTTTGACGGCGGGAGATGTTCCAGAAATTAAGAGGTTGATTGCGGAGGAACATGGGTATTTGATGGAGCATGAGGCGGGTGCGTCCTAAAATTCCGGTAGTTTATAGGATAGCCTCATATCCGCCTGATGCGCTGGTAACCATACCATGCTGATCTGTTAAATGGATTGAGTATTCGCGTTTTACGAGAAGAGGTGGAGCCTTCTTTCCCCGTTGCCAATCCGCTCGATTTTCCGAATAATCGAACCAAATGCAACCGCTCATTTTTGCCACTTTATAAAAATACAATTCCGATTCCAGTCGGCAACTATCGTAAAAAGGGGTGGACGTAGAAAATATTGTGGTTAATTTGCCACCCGGTGCATATGTATACATGACGAACTCAAGTTGCTTTTTTACATATGATAAATGGAGCGTTTCATCTGCAAACCGTAATACACATACATATGTTCCATTTGGCACGAACTCGAGATCACGCACACAGCCTTCCTCCGTTAAAACGTGCTGATAATCCTCATTCATTCCATACCGTAACACATAATCAGTATCTTTACTAAGGCGATTTTGCAATTTGTCTCGGCTGATATTTGATATGACATATTCTTGTATAAGCGTTGGGTGAAAATAACCATATGGCCATAAAAATCTCTTTATTGAGTATTTAAACTCTTTCGCATTGTATAAGCCAGAGGCGAGTAATTCTTCGCCTTTCGTCTTATACTCTTGTGCAAACTTACTTAATTGCATGAATACCTGCTTATGGTATTCATGCTTGATCATTTGGTATTCTGTGCCTTCAATCGTTACAGAACCCTTTTCAGAATTGTAGTTAATGAGCGGTTGGATAAGCATTATGTTCCCCTATCCTCTCTCCAACACCCTCTTGAGATAATACCCCGTATAACTCTCCTCCACCTTTGCCAGCTCCTCCGGCGTACCCTTCGCAACCAGCTTCCCGCCGTTGTCGCCGCCCTCCGGCCCCAGGTCGATCACATAATCCGCCACCTTGATCACGTCCAGATTGTGCTCGATGATCACCAGCGTGTTCCCGGCGTCCGCCAGCTTTTGAAGCACCTGATCCAGCCGCTCGACGTCCGCCACATGTAGCCCGGTGGTCGGCTCGTCGAGTATGTACAGCGTCCGCCCGGTCGCCCTGCGCGACAGCTCGGTAGACAGCTTGATCCGCTGCGCTTCCCCGCCGGAGAGCGTCGTAGACGGTTGACCCAGCTTCACATATCCAAGCCCCACGTCCGACATCGTCTGCAATTTCGCCGCGATGCGGGGCAGCGGGCCGAAAAACGCCGTCGCTTCGGTGATCGTCATGTCCAGCACTTCGTAGATATTCTTGCCCTTGTAGCGCACTTCCAGCGTCTCGCGGTTGTAGCGGTGCCCCTTGCACACGTCGCACGGCACGTACACGTCCGGCAGAAAGTGCATCTCGATCTTGATGATCCCATCCCCCGAGCACGCCTCGCACCGTCCGCCCTTGACGTTGAAGCTGAACCGGTTGCTCTTGTACCCGCGCGCCTTCGCGTCGGGGGTGGCGGCGAACACGTCGCGAATCAAATCGAACACCCCGGTATACGTGGCGGGGTTGGAGCGCGGGGTGCGGCCGATCGGCGATTGGTCGATGGCGATCACCTTGTCGAGCTGATCGAGCCCCTCGATCCCGTCGTGCGGGCCGGGCCGCTGCTTGGAGCGGTTGAGGTCCCGCGAGAGTGCCTTGTACAGCACCTCGTTGACCAGCGACGACTTGCCCGAGCCGGACACGCCGGTAACGCAGGTGATCACGCTCAGCGGGAAATCGACGGTCAGCCCGGTCAGGTTGTTCGCGCGCGCATTCTTGACGGTGATCCAGCCGGTCGGCTTTCGCCTTTCGGCGGGCAGAGGCACTTGCTTTCGCCCACTTAAATATAAGCCTGTTATCGAGTCGGGGCAGTCCATGACCTCCTGCGGCGTGCCGGCGGCGACAATTTGACCCCCGCCTAGCCCCGCGCCCGGGCCGATGTCCACCAGATAATCGGCGGCGAGCATGGTCTCCTCGTCATGCTCCACCACGATCAGGGTGTTGCCGAGGTCGCGCAGGTGGCACAGCGTCTCCAGCAATCGCCGGTTATCCCGCTGATGCAGGCCGATGGACGGCTCGTCCAGTATGTACAGCACGCCGACCAAGCTGGAGCCGATCTGCGTCGCCAGCCGAATGCGCTGATGCTCCCCGCCCGATAATGTCCCGGCGTTTCGGGAGAGCGTGAGGTAATCCAGCCCCACGTTGACCAGAAAGCCCAGCCGCGCGTTGAGTTCCTTCATGATCTGATGGGCGATGAG
>Ga0123353_10014976_pt1 | contig 11223 bp, 12 predicted proteins | sample TergutLab28metaG_3_FD_92763 | JGI IMG/M metagenome (GOLD analysis project Ga0123353, IMG submission 92763) | Labiotermes labralis P3 segment gut microbial communities from Petit-Saut dam, French Guiana - Lab288 P3 | ecosystem: Host-associated > Arthropoda: Insects > Digestive system > Gut ... | reverse complement strand
GCGCGAATTCGGCACGCCATTGTACGTGATGGACGAGGCGCAGCTGCGGCGTGCCTGCCGCGGCTACAAGGAGGCCATAGGCAAATATTACGGCGGCTACGGCATGCCGCTGTATGCCAGCAAGGCTTTCTCCTGCCGCGAAATCTGCCGCATCGCCCACCAGGAGGGCATGGGCCTGGACGTGGTATCGGCGGGCGAACTACATACGGCGCTGGCGGCGGGCTTCCCGCCGGAGAGAATCTATTATCACGGGAACAACAAAACCCCCTTCGAGCTGGACTACGCCATGCGCACGCGCGTGGGATATATCGTGCTGGACAATTTTACTGAGCTGGAGCTGCTGAACAGGATGGCCGGTGAGAGGCACGTGCGTGTCAAAGTGCTGCTGCGCATCAAGCCGGGGATCGACGCCCACACCCACGAGTTTATCCGCACCGGGCAGATCGACTCGAAGTTCGGCTTCGCGCTGGAGACGGGCGAGGCCATGCAGGCTGCCCGGGCCGCAGCCGCGGCGCAGAATCTAGATTTGGTGGGCGCGCACTGCCACATCGGCTCGCAGATCTTCGACGCCGCGCCCTTCGAGCTGGCCGCCGAGGTGCTTCTGGGCTTCCTGGCGCAGGTGAAGAGCGAGCTGGGCGTGGAGCTCACGCAGCTCAACCTGGGCGGCGGCATGAGCATCCACTACGCGGAGGATGACGCGGCCCTGCCCAGCCATATCTATTTCGAGAAGGTGGCCGCCGTGCTCAAGGCCAAATGCGCGGCGCTGGGCCAGAAGCTGCCCTACCTGCAGCTGGAACCGGGGCGCTCCATCGCCGGGCCGGCGGGCATCACGCTCTACACCGTGGGCGCGGTGAAGGACATCCCCGGCGTGCGCCGCTACGTCACCGTGGACGGCGGCATGGGCGACAACCCGCGCTATATGATGTACGGCTCGAAGTACACGGTCCTCTGCGCCGACAGGGCGGGGGAGCCCCCCACCGACACCGTGACGGTTGCCGGGCGCTACTGCGAGAGCGGCGACCTCATCCAGGAGTATACGAAGCTCCAGCCCGTGCGGCCCGGCGACACCTTGGCCGTGCTGGCCACGGGGGCGTACAACTACTCCATGGCCTCGAATTACAACCGGGTGCCGCGCCCGCCTGTTGTTATGATCACGGACGGCAAGCCGCGCGTGATCGTTCGGGGCGAGGGGCTGGAGGATATGGATCGGCTGGATGTGTAACATGGAAATTCGTGCTTTGACCGTAGAGGACATGGAGAGCCTGGCGCAGCTGTATTACCAGTTCTGGAATGAAGCCTGCGATGTGCCGAAAATGAAAGCCTCCTTCCATGCGATGCAGGGCGATGGGGCCTACTTATTGCTCGGCGCGCAGGATGGGGATCAGCTGGTTGGCTCGGTGATGGGCGTCGTCTGCCGGGAGCTGTATGGAGATTGCGCGCCCTTCCTGGTTTTAGAGAACATGATCGTGGACAAGCAATATCGCAACCGGGGCGTGGGCAAACTGCTGTTCGGGGAGCTGGAAGCCCGGGCCCGCCTGCGGGGCTGCGCGCAGATCATCCTTGTCACCGAATCGGGCAGGAAAGATGCCCACAGGTTTTATGAATCCATGGGGTTTCACCCGACGGCCAACAAGGGGTATAAGAAGAAACTGGAGGCTTGATCGGAGGAGCTATGCCCAAAGGAATCCTGATCTTTGGCTGCGGGGGAACCGGGAAAACGACGCTCGGCAGGGAATTGGCCCGGCTGCTTCGCTTTTACCCTATAGATTTAGATACGTATTATTGGCGTTGGGATACGAAAATTCCCTATACCACCTTTCGCCCGGACGAAGAAATCGTCAATGATTTGACGAACGAAATCGCAAAGCATCCCGATTTTGTGATGTCAGGCATGATGGGCAGTATGCGCGGGCCGTTCCTGCCGTTGTTTGATTTGGCCGTGCTTCTGACGGTACCTTACGAGATTCGCATGGAGCGGCTTCGGGCGCGTGAATTCGCAAGGTTTGGAGACCGTGTCCTCGCGGGCAGGGATATGTATGAATCGAGTAAGCGCTTTCTTGAGGAAGCGGCTCGAAATGATACGGATGAACCGCCGGGGGTCAGCGTAAGGCGTGTTGAACAACGGGCGGCAGAACTAAATTGTCCCCTTTTGCGTATGGACGGAACGAAAGATATTACAGAAACCGCCGCGTATATCGCGGAGCGATTCAAACATTTGGAGGGCATATGAAAGCCGTCATTCAGCGCGTAACGCATGCGAGCGTTACAGTCGATAACGAGGTCACCGGCTCTATCCAGGGGGGCTTTCTTGTGCTGCTGGGTGTGGCCCAGGGGGATACCCAGGCCGAGGCGGAGCTGCTCGCCGGGAAAATCGCCCGGCTGCGCGTGTTCCGCGACGAGGCGGGCAAGATGAACCTCAGCCTGCTGGATACCGGGGGCAGCGCCCTGGTGATCTCGCAGTTCACCCTGTGCGCGGACATCAAGAAGGGCAACCGCCCGGCCTTTACGTCGGCGGCCCCGCCGGAGGAGGCCGACGCGCTCTACGAGTATTTCTGCGAGTGCCTGCGGTTTGGGGGCGTGCGGGATGTCCAGACCGGCGTGTTCGGCGCGGAGATGCACGTGGAGCTGCTCAACCACGGGCCGGTGACGATTCTGATGGACACGGAGATTTGGAGGAAAGCCTGATGATCACCTATACAACGATTCCCGTGGGGATGCTCGAAAGCAACTGCTATCTCCTGAACGACGGCGGCGCGCTGGCGCTGGTTGACTGCGGGGTTTTCACCCGCCGCGTGCGCGAGGCCATTGCGGAGCAGGGGGGCGATTTGTGCCATATCCTGCTGACCCATGGGCACTTCGACCACATCCAGGGCGTGAAGAGCGCGAAGGAGGCCTATCCGGAAGCGCAGGTCTGCATAGGAGAGGCGGACGCCGCCTATCTCACGGGCGAGATTGACAGCATCCCGGGCCGCCCTTCCTTCCACAAGAGCCCCATCGCTCCCGACCGGCTGCTGGGGGACGGCGACGTGATTGCGCTGGGCGAAAGCAGCCTGCGGGTGATCTCCACCCCGGGCCACACCGGGGGCGGGGTGTGCTTTTTGGCCGAGGCGGAGGGGCTGATCTTCACGGGTGACACGCTCTTCTTCGAGGAGGTGGGCCGCGCAGACCTCCCAGGCGGCGACTGGACTGTGTTGCAGGCTTCCGTCCGGCGGCTGTATGACCTGCCGGGGGACTGCACGGTGCTGCCGGGGCACTACCAGGCGAGCTCGCTGGCGCACGAGCGCAAGACGAACCCGTATGTGAAGGGGTAGGCGAGCGGCAAGAATGCCGCCCCTACAACTGTGTATGATCTTATATGTTCTCAACCACCCCTACCACTTCGAGATGGAGAACCTCTGCCGGGTGTTCTATCCGGGGGAGAGGCTTCGCGTGGTCCGCGCAGAAAACACCCCTCGCCCCCTTCGGGGGCACCCCCCTCTGAAGAGGGGGGCTGTGGGGATTGTTGCGATAACTCGCATGGTGAAAGGCAATGTCAAAGTTAATCTATTCATCGGCAAGCGCCGGTTGTCTGTCACAAGGGCCCCGGGCGGCAACCCCGAACTCACGATGGCGCGCATGCTTTTCACCCTGCTGCGCCGCGCCACGGGTTATATGCCGCCATGGGGGCTGCTCACGGGCGTGCGGCCGTCGAAGCTCATGCTGCGCCTGCGCCGCGACAAGGGCATAGCCCGGGCCGAGCGCTATTTTCGAAATGCCCTGTGGGTCAGCCCAGAAAAGACAGACCTGGCTATCGCCGTTGCGCAGGCGGAGGAGCCTATCCTGGCCCGCACGACGCTGCGGTCGTTCAGCCTGTATGTCTCGATTCCCTTCTGCCCTAGCCGGTGTAGCTATTGCTCGTTCGTCTCGCATACGATTGAACGGCTCAGTGCGCAGAAGCTCATTCCGGCGTATGTCGAGAGGCTGTGCGAGGAGATCGCCTGTACGGGGCAAATCGCGGGGGAGCTGGGGTTGCGGCTGGCGTCGGTTTATATCGGCGGGGGCACGCCGGGGATTCTTTCGCCCGGGCAACTGGATCAATTGTGCGGCGCGTTGGGGGAATCGTTCGAGTGCCCCGGCGAATTTACTGTAGAAGCCGGACGGCCTGACGTCCTCGCGCCAGAAAAGCTGCGCGTGCTGCGTCAATATGGCGTGGATCGTTTATGCGTGAACCCGCAAAGCCTGGACGACGCTGTCTTAGCGCAAGCGGGCCGCAGGCATACGGCCGCGCAGTTCTATGATGCCTATGCCATGGCGCGTGAAGCAGGCTTCGTGCTCAATTGCGATTTGATCGCGGGCCTGCCGGGGGATACGCCCACGGGGTTTGAACAGAGCCTGCGCGGGATTATCGCGCTGCGGCCGGAGAACATCACCGTGCACACCCTTGCGCTCAAGCGGTCGGCGGCGCTGGAGGAGATTTACGGGGCGGAGAGCTGCGCAGAGATGCTTGGCATTGCCTCGCACCTGCTGCCCGGGGCGGGCTACGCGCCCTACTACATGTACCGCCAGAGCCGCAGCTTGGGCAACCTGGAGAACGTCGGCTGGTCCCTGCCCGGGCGGGAATGCCGATATAACATCGACATGATGGAGGAGAGCCACACCATCCTGGCCTGCGGGGCGGGGGGCGTCACGAAGCTGAAAGCGCCCGGCGGCGATTATCTGGAGCGCGTGTTCAGCCTGAAATATCCCTACGAGTACCTGGCCCGCTTCGGGGAGCTGCTGGAGCGCAAGGGGAGAATCAAAGCGTTCAATGAGGCATATAATAAATAAAATTTGTTTGGAGAATTTTATGGCATCGTCAATCAACAACCAACTGGAATACATCAACGCCATGGCGCGAAGCGAGCCGGAGAAGCTCGTGGCCGCCGCCGAGGCGCGCTACGCGAGCATCGTGACCGATATCGCGGGCAGGGTGCGCGGCGCCCGCGGGCATAAGCTGGTGCTGCTGGCCGGGCCCAGCGCCTCCGGCAAGACCACCACGGCGCAGAAGATCGCCGACGCTTTATGTGCGCAGGATATGCGGGCGCACCGGATCTCGCTGGACGACTTCTATCTGGAGACCGAAAACCTGCCCCGCCTGCCCGACGGCACATTGGACATCGAAAGCGTACACGCCCTGGACCTGCCCCTGCTGCGCGGCACCCTGCGCGCCCTGATGGAGACCGGGCGGGGGGATATCCCGCACTTTAAGTTCGGCGCGGGCGGGCGCACGAGGTGGGACCCGCTTGAGATCGGATCGGAGGACACCATCGTGCTGGAGGGCCTGCACGCCCTGCACCCGGAGATCACCGATACCCTGCATTTTTCGCCCGAGGCCGTGACGAAGGTGTACGTCAGCATGGCCTCGCGTATCTACGACCACCGCGAGATCGTCATCAACAAGCGCAGCCTGCGCCTGGTACGCCGCATTCTGCGCGACAGCCAGTTCCGCAGCAGCGATGCCGCCAACACCATTGCCATGTGGCCCTCCGTGACGAAGGGCGAGGAGCAGTGGCTCACCCCCTGCAAGCCCAACGCCGATTTTTTGATCAATTCCATTCACATCTATGAGCCCTGCGTGTTCGCGCCGCGCGTGCTGCCCCTTCTGGAGTCCATCCCGGCGGACGCCGCGGGCGCGGGCGCGGCCTACCGTCTGGCGAAATCCCTGCGGCGCTTCGCGGTGCTGCCGGAGGACACGGTACCGGCGGATTCTTTGCTGCGCGAATTTTTAGGAAACGCTTGATTTTATTGGAAGAATCATTTATAATACTTGGAGGGTGGCATTATAGCCACCCGACTTGGCGAAAAGAGGTACTGCCTTGAAAGAAAGCAGCGCGCAAACGCGCGTAAGCGCAAACGCCCGCCAGAGCATGCTCGGCGGCGCGATGATCCTCACCATTTCCATGATGCTGGTCAAGGTCATCGGCCTGCTGTATAAGCTGCCGCTGGCCAACGCCTACAACATGGAGGGCAAGGGCTATTTCAGCGACGCCTTCAATATCTATCTGCCCATCTACGCCATCGCCATCTCGGGGCTGAACATCGCCGTTTCGCGCATGGTGTCCCAGCGCTGCGCACAGGGGCTTTACCGCGACGTGCGGGAGATACAGAAGGTAGCGCGCAAGCTCTTCCTGATCACGGGCGTGGGGGGCACGGCCCTGCTGCTGGCCATCGCCTATCCATTCGCCATGTTCCTGAACAAAGGCGACCTGGGGTCCATCCCGTCCATCGTCGCTATCGCGCCCACGGTGTACTTCTGCTGCGCCATGTCGGCCTACCGGGGGTATTACGAGGGCATGCGCAATATGAAGCCCACGGCTGTGTCTCAGGTGCTGGAGGCGCTGTGCAAGCTCGTGCTGGGCCTTGCGCTGGCGATGCTGGTGATGGACTACGGCCTGCGGGAATTCGGGGCGGGCGGCACGGTCTTCGGCAGCCCCGCCGCCTCGGAGGAAATGGCCAAGAGCATGCTCTACCCCTGGGCCTCGGCGGCGTCCATTCTGGGCATTACGGCCGGCGCGGTGCTCAGCCTGGCCTATCTCTGGCTGCACCACCGCATCAAGGGCGACGGGCTTACCCAGGAGCAGCTGCTGCTCGCGCCGCCCCCTGAGAACCGCAAGACGCTCGCCCGCGAGATGATCACCGTGGCTATCCCCGTGGTGATCAGCTCCGTGATCCTGAACGTGACGAATCTCATCGACGTGACGAATGTCAGATACCTGCTCAACCGAACCGTGGCGGAGCACCCGGACGTCATCCAGCGCATCTACGGCCAGGCCTTAGCGGGAAAGCCTGTGAGCGACCACGCGGTCTGGATATGGGGCGTCTACAACACCTCGCTGGATTTCCGCACGCTGATACCCACGATCATCACGGCGCTGGGGGTCTCGGCCCTGCCAGCGATCGCTGCGGCCTGGACCCTGCGCGATAAAGAGACCGTGCAGAAGCACATCAATACTGTTTTGCGCATCGCCCTGATGATCTCCCTGCCCGCGGGCTTCGGCATGGCGGTGCTATCCAAAGAGATCATGACCCTGTTCTACGAGAAGAACAACCCCGGCATGGCCGAGCACGCCGCCCCCATGATGATGGTCTTCGGCATCGCGACGGCCCTCATGGCGGTCTCCGCGCCGGTGATCAGCATGCTGCAGGGCATCGGCCGCACGGACGTGCCCGTGAAGTCCCTCGTGGCGGGTACGCTGGTGAAGGTCGGCGCGAACCAGATCCTGGTGAGCAACCCGAACATCAACGTCCACGGGGCCGCCATCGGAACGGTGCTGTTCTATGTGGTGATCGTGAGCATCAACTTGGTTATGCTCATCCGCGTTTCGAAGGTGAGGGTGCGGGCGGTGCCCGTGCTGCTCAAGCCGCTGTTCTGCGCCGTCTTGAGCGCTGCGGGGGCCTGGCTGGCCAAGGACCTCGCGCTCAGATTCGCCCCGCGGTTTGTCTCAAGCGAAAGGATGGTCCTGCTGCTGGCCATTGCCGCCGCAATCGCCTTGGCGGTGTTGATATACGCCGTCAGCATGCTGTTGTGCCGCGCCGTGACGCAGGAGGATCTGGAAATTTTGCCGGCCGGAAAAAAACTTGGAAAAACACTTGCAAAATTCAAGCTAATCGGTTAAAATATTATACTGTAAGGAAATGCCGCCCCTATGACAGATATGCCCAATCTCGCGCAGTTCCTTGCCAAGGAGCGCTACGACACGCAGGACCTGCGCCGCGTTGTCGCGGTTTTACGTGCGCCGGGGGGGTGTCCTTGGGACGCCCAGCAGACCCACGCGAGCATACGCAAGAACTTCATCGAGGAATGCTACGAGGCAGTCGAGGCCATCGACAAGGGCGACGACGCGTTGCTGTGCGAGGAACTGGGCGATGTTCTGCTGCAGGTTGGCCTGCACACCCAGATGGCCGGCGAGCGAGGGGCCTTCGACTGGGACGACGTGACCGACGGCATCTGCCGCAAGCTCATTGAGCGCCACCCCCATGTGTTCGGCGACGTGAGTATCACAGGTGTGGAGAATGTGCTGAGCAACTGGGACGCCATCAAGCGGCGCAGCAAGGGGCAGGGGAGCACAGCTGAGGCCATGGACAGCGTCCCCCGGGAACTGCCGGCGCTGATGCGGGCGCAGAAGCTGCAAGCGAAGGCCGCCAAGGCGGGCTTCGACTGGCAGGAGGAGACGCCCCTGCGCCGCCTGGAGCTGGATCTGCTCGGGGAGATCGAGGAACTGCGCGCGGCCCTCTTGGACGGCGATTTGGAGCATGCGCAGGAGGAGCTCGGCGACGTGATCTTCAGCGCGGTGAATGTCGCGCGGGTCATGCCCGGCTGCGACGCGGAGGAGGCCCTCACCGGGGCAAGCGACCGGTTTTCCGCCCGCTTTGCCATCGTGGAGCGGCTGGCGAAAGAACAGGATGTCAACATGAAGGAAGCCCCGGCGGAAGAACTGGACAGGCTCTGGGGGTTCGCGAAAGCGCTGGAATCCTGAAAGAACAGGACAAATAGTTTGAAAGAACAACTCTTTCAACTTCACATATACATAATCTAACCTATCATTTGAAAAGGAGAAACCAAGCATGAACAAGAACGAATTCATCAGCGCGCTTGCCGAGCAGGAGGGCATCGAGAAGAAACAGGCCGAGGCCTGCACCGCCGCCGTCCTCAAGTGCATCGAGGCCGCCCTGGCCGCGGGCCAGAAGGTACAGTTCGTGGGCTTCGGCTCCTTCGAGGTGCGCGCGCGCGCCGAGAAGAAGGTTCGCAACCCGCAGACCGGCGAGTCCCTGATCGCCCCGGCGACCAAGGTTCCGGTGTTCAAGCCCGGCAAGGCGCTGAAGGAAGCCGTGGCCGGCTAAGTCCCGCGTCAACGTCAAGGCAGGGGTGCTCTGTGCAGCCCTGCCTTTTGTTTTAGGAGAAATAAATTTATGCCGCAAATTCTCGAGGCCGCGATGCTGGTCTGCTTCGGGCTGTCGTGGCCCCTGTCCATCCTGCGCTCGTGGCGGGCGCGTACCGCCAAGGGCAAGAGCCTGCTCTTCATGATTGCCATCGCCGTGGGCTACGCCGTCGGCATTGCCGCGAAATTTACCGGCGGGCCGGTCACCTATGTCGTCTCGTTTTATATGGCAAACCTCGTGATGGTATGCGCGGACATCGCGCTGTATTTCCGGAACCGGAAGATAGACAGGAGCGCCGCCCATGGGTGAAGCTTTCTTCGGCTGGGACACTTTACGCGCGCCGAAAACTGGTCTGCTGTGCGAGGGCGGGGGGCAGCTGGGTGTCTACGGCGTGGGCGCGCTGCGCTGCTTCTTCGACCACGGCGTAACATTTCCGTATTATATTGGCGTCTCCGCCGCCGCGGCGAACCTGACCTCCCATTTGGCCGGGCACCGCGACCGCACCCTGCGCTTCTACGCCGAATATGCCGCCCGCAGAGAGTACATGGGCCTTGGCCGCTGGCTGCGCAGCGGCTCCTTCGCCGACTTGCACTATATCTACGAGACCATCACCGGCCCGGGGGGCGAGGATCCCATCAACTACGACGTGCTGTGCGCCTGCCCGGACGAAATTCGTATCGTCGTGACCAACGCCGCCACGGGCCAGGCTGAATATATTAACGGCAACGAGGCCTTCGCCCGGCGGGAGTGCCGCGTGCTGATGGCCTCCTGCGCCCTGCCGGTCTACTGCCGCCCGGTGGAGCTGGACGGGCAGTTCTACTTCGACGGCGGCGTGGCCGATTCCCTCCCCGTGGAGCGCGCGCTTTCCGATGGCTGCGAGCGCGTGGTGGCCATACTGAACCGCCCTCCCGGCTACGTGAAGCCGCCGGAAAAGGGGCAGTCGTCGTATGGGCTTTTCTTGCGGAAATACCCCGTGATCGCCGGGGCCCTGCGGCGGCGGCACGAGGGCTATATGCGCTCCCTGCGGCTTCTGGAGCAGATGGAGCGCGAGGGCCGGGCCGTGCTCATCCGCCCGGAGGAACCCCTGCCCATGCACACCTTCACGCGCAAGCCACGGGCGTTGATCGAGCGCGTGTGCAGTATGGGGTATGAAGATGCCGAGAGAGCGCTGGGGATGCACCCCCCCCGGCCTTCGGCCGCCCCGCTTTAACCGCTCAATCGCCCTCTGCGTCCGCTTGCGCCTTAGTGCGGTGCACCGTGCCGTGGGGGTGGTGCGGCGGCGCGTAGATGCTATACAGCTTCAGCGGGCCGCAACCGGTGTTGACCACGTTGTGCCATGTGCAGGCCGGCACAAAAATGGCGGAGCCGTCCTTCACTGGGCAGCGGCAGTGCAGCGCGCATTGCCGGGGGCCCATCATGGCGCAGCCGCAGCCGCTTTCCACGCGCAGGAACTGGTCCGTGTCCGGATGGACTTCCAGGCCGATTTCGCTCCCGGCGGGGATGCACATCAATGTCGCCTGCAGATGGGTTCCCGTCCACAGCGTGGTTCTGAAATTGCAGTTGGCCAAGGTTGCCCGGCTGATGTCGGTGACGAATGGGTTCGGGCCGCAATCTTGTATGTAGCCTTGCATAAAAAACTCTCCCTCTGAATGAAGTATCACTGACAGTGTATTCATTCGGGGGGAGGGGTGTTACTTTACTTCAGCTCTCCTGCACGTTCTTGATGATCTCCTGCACCGTCTTGCGCAGCCCGGGGTCGCGCTGCAGCTCCGCGCGCATCTCGCGCAGAGCGTAGACAACAGTCGAATGATCGCGTGAGAACTCGTTGCCGATGGCCTTGGTGGGCTGCCCGGTCATCTGGCTGATGATGTACATGGCCACTTGCCGCGCGTGCGAGATGTCGGCGCTGCGGCGCTTCGAGCGCAGGTCCGCCCCGGTGAGCTGGAAGGCGCGGGCGGTCTCCTCCACGATGCGCTCGATGGTGACGGGAATGGGCCGGTCCTCGCTGACGATGTCGGCGATGGCCACCTCGGCGGTGCGGATATTCAGTACCATGCCCCGCATGGTGACCAGGGCCTCCAGGCGGTTCACCGCGCCCTCCAGCTGGCGTATGTTGCTCTTGAGCTCCCGGGCGATGAAATCCACGATATCGCTGGGGATCTCGAAGCTGGTGTCCGCGGCCTTGCGCACGATGATGGCCATGCGGGTCTCCAGGTCCGGCGGCTGGATATCGGCGATGAGACCCGCGTCGAAGCGGCTGCGCAGGCGGTCCTCCAGGGTCATCATGGCCTTGGGGGGCTTGTCGCTGGTGAGCACGATCTGCCG
>Ga0123353_10014975_pt1 | contig 11224 bp, 9 predicted proteins | sample TergutLab28metaG_3_FD_92763 | JGI IMG/M metagenome (GOLD analysis project Ga0123353, IMG submission 92763) | Labiotermes labralis P3 segment gut microbial communities from Petit-Saut dam, French Guiana - Lab288 P3 | ecosystem: Host-associated > Arthropoda: Insects > Digestive system > Gut ... | reverse complement strand
TTCGCCAGTATTCGAGGTACAGGGCAACCGCTGACGGAACCTGGGCGCATAACGTGACCCAGAGTGCTTCGCCACTGTCGAAATAAAGTTCGCGGATCGGCGTCGCATCGAACTCGCCCTGCCGTTCCGCGGCTACGAACGACCATTGCGGAAACAACTTCAGGTAGTCGCTTGAAGCATCTTTATGAAACCCAACAAGCGCCAGGCGCGGTGCCGGGCATCCATGCTTTTCCATTGCCCTGTGCACGCCCTCTTCCACGGCGGCGGCCCAGCGCACGTCGTCGTAGTAGTCCCGAACCGGGACGAAAATGATCCGCCGGGCATCTTCTTCCTTGAAGCTTGAGGCGATCATCGCGGCTCGCTCTTCCCACGTAAAAGGATTTTTGGCATTGGGCGCACGCAGTGAGGAGCCGAGCACGATCAAGGCGTAGCTGGCCATTTCCAGCGCCTGTTCGAGCAGTGCGGCATGGCCGTTATGAAAAGGCTGGAAACGGCCAATCAGGATTGCCGCATCGAAGTTTGTGCCTGTATTGCTCATGATGTTGTTTTTTCATTCATCCCCGTCATAAAAAACAGGGATTGGGTTTGGTTCGTACTTCGCCGCGAGGGAAAGCTTTCGCCTGCCCCCGGGTGGCTGTGGGCGCAGATACAGGATGGGGGCAAGCTGCCGACGTTTGAATTCGCTTTTCCAGATCATCTGCCGCACCCGTGTGATGAGTGCCGTACCGTCTTTCGTCCCCGCCAGTTCATCCCAGGCGGCTTTGACTTCGTCCCGCTCTCCGGTGCACAGGCGTTTGCCTTCGATCAGGACTTTCAGAATCGTGTCCAACACCGGATAAGGCGGCAGGCTGTCGCTGTCTTTCTGTCCGGGGGCGAGTTCTGCGGAAGGCGCTTTGTTGATGATGGCCACGGGAATCAACTCGCGTCCGGCGGTTTCGTTGATGTGGCGGGAAAGCGCGAAAGCTTCTGTCTTGTAGAGGTCGCCGATCGGTGCCAGGCCACCGTTGGTATCGCCGTAAAGCGTGCAATAGCCCACCGATATTTCGCTTTTGTTGCCGGTAGTCAGCAGCAATGCCCCGAACTGGTTGGCGTATTCCATCAACACCGTGCCGCGCACGCGGGCTTGCAGATTTTCCAGCGCCAACCCCTGGAGCGGTTCTCCGAATGTGGCGTTGAACCCCTGCTCGTATGTGGCGACAAGGCCGTGGATGGGATGCTGGAAGAGATTGATGCCGAGACTCTGGCATAGCGCAAAGGAGTCGTTGACGCTGCCTATGCTGGAAATGCGGGAGGGAAGCGTAACCGCGATGACGTTTTCCGGCTCCAGCGCCTCAACGGCCAGCGCCAGTACGAGTGCGCTGTCGAGGCCGCCGGAGGAGCCCACCACGACTTTGCTGAAACCGCAAAGGCGGGTGTAGTCGCGCACGCCAAGAACGATCTGGCGGCGATAAAACTCCATGAGCGGCAATCCGGCGGCGGAAACCGGGGTAAGCACCGCACCGTCTGCGTCCAAAAACGCGCCGTCCTGCAAGCGCAGGGTGACCATGGCCTCTTCGAAACGCGCCGCCTCGAAAACGACTCCGTCCGGCGTGGCCGCAAAGGAAGCCCCATCGAATACCAGTTGGTCGCGACCGCCGACCTGGTTTGCGACCACCATTGGAAATCCATGGCGATGGCTTGCCGCCGCAATACGGGCGTGGCGCTCCTCGCGCCCATTGATATGTGACGGGCTGGCATCGATGACGATAACGAAGTCGGGTTTTTCCGCCGCCAGCCGGTCGAGCGGACTCTGCGTGCCATCCTTGCCTTCGCCACTCCAGGCATCCCCGCCGATGAGGAACCCCACCCGCATGCCACCCATCTCCAGGCAGGCCGCTACGTCCGGCCCCGGCTTGAAATAGCGCCGTTCGTCGAACGTGTTGCAGGTTGGCAGAAGCTGCTTTGCGTACTGAAGGACGATTTGCCCGTTTTTCAGCACAAGCAGACTGTTTTCCAGCACCTTGTCCGGCCTGTGCCGCGTAGGCGCGCCCACTACCCAATAAAGGTCCGGCGTGCCACGGCTGGCATCGCAAAGCTTCATCAGCGCCGCATCGACCCGCGCAAGGAAACCCAGTTCGTCCAGCAGGCCGCAGGGCGGATGGCCGGTGAGCGCCAGTTCCGTAAAAACGACGACCTGCGCGCCATCTGCAACGGCCTTCCAGGCGGCAGCGGCCATCCGGGTCACGTTGCCGGAAAGATCGCCAATGATGAAATCGAGTTGAGCGAGCGAGAGGGTGAGCATTGGTGTCTCCATCATCATCGCGAACCTTACTACGATTCCATTGCCAGAACGCTGAAATATCAGGAGCAGACGTGTTCGGACAGGTATTCAGTCCGACGCGAGTGCCTTCACAAGCGTGCCGAGGTTGTGCCGCATCATGGCGATGTAGGTGGACGCGGGGCCTTCGGCAGTTGAGAGCGCATCGGAATAGAGCGTACCGCCCATTGTTGCGCCGGACTCGGCGCGGATACGCTCGATGAGGCGTGGGTCGATGATGGTCTCGATGAATACGGCGGGTACTTTTTCTTTCCGCAATTGCTCGATGAGACGGGCAACGTCGCGCGCCCTGGGTTCGGTGTGCCCGGCGGCGCCTACCGGGGCGAGGAAGGTCAATCCGTAGGCACGGGCGAAGTAACCAAAGGCATCGTGCGAACTCACCACCTGGCGGCGCTCTTGTGGCAGACGGGCAATGGCGGCCCGGATGTCGGCATCGAGCGCATCGAGCATGGAATGGTAACGGGCGGCGTTGGCGCGGTAGGCATCCGCACCGGCGGGGTCGGCGGCAATCAGGGCAGCGGCGATGTTGGCGGCGTAGACCCGGACGTTGGCAACATCCTGCCAGGCATGGGGATCAGTGCGCACCTCCCGCGCGTTATTACCGCTTTCGCCGTGCATCGCCAGCGGGCGGATGCCGTCGCTCGCAACGAGTAGCGTCCCTTGATAGCCGGAGGCGCGTGCCAACCGGGGCAACCAGTCATCGAACCCGAGGCCATTGAGTACGACCAGCCCCGCACGCTTGATACGGCGGGCATCGGAGGGACGGGGTTCGTAGGCGTGGGCATTCTGCCCACGGCCGACGAGCGTGTGCACGTTCACCCGTTCGCCACCGACCTGACGGATCAGGTCACCAAGGATGCTGAAACTGGTGACGACTTCCAACTCTGCGGCACGTGCGCCGGAAACCATGAAAAGCGCAAGGAATGCCATTTGCCATGCACGGCGCAAAGGGAACCTGGAAAGCAAATGCATCATGTCATCATGAACTCAAATGCCGATGACTTGGCAGGCGAGGAACGACGAGGCCATCGGGCGCGGCAAGCAGGGAAATGAAGTATGCGAGCCCGCACACAAGGATGATGGCGGGGCCTGCGGGTACGTCGGTATGGAAGGAAAGCAGCAGCCCGACGATGCCTCCGATGAGCGCCAGCCCTGCCGCAAGCGCCAGCATGGACGACAACTTGCGCACCCAGAGCCGTGCGGATGCTGCGGGCAGGATCATGATGCCGACGGCCATCAAGGTACCGAGAGCATGAAAGCCACTCACGAGGTTGAGTACGGCCAGCAGCAGGAAGCCGTAATGCGCAACCGGAGACATGCGGCTGACCGCACGCAGGAAAGCGGGGTCGAGGCACTCCAGCGTCAGAGGCCGGAACAGCAGGGCAATGCCGAAAAGCGAAATGCTGGCGATGGCGGCGATGAGAAGCAGGGAAGCGTCATCGAGGGCGAGCACCGACCCGAAAAGCACATGCAGAAGGTCGAGGTTGCGCCCGGACTGCGACATGATCGTTACCCCCGCTGCAAGCGAGAGCAGGTAAAAGGCGGCCAGGCTCGCGTCTTCCTTGAGGCTGGAAGCGCGTGCCACCAACCCGGCAGCAAATACCACGGCCAACCCGGCAACGATGCCGCCGGCTGTCATCGCGCCCAGGGACAGGCCGAAGAGGAGATAACCAATCGCTGCACCGGGAAGAATGGCATGGCTGACGGCATCGCCCATCAAACTCATCCGCCGCAGCAGCAGGAATACGCCCACGGGGGTAGCCCCCAGTGCCAGCGCCAGCGCCCCCACCAAACCCCGGCGCATGAAACCGAAATCAATGAACGGCGCGACGAGGAGATCGTAAAAACTCATGCTGGCTCCTGCAACGAGCATTTTTCGGCATGTTCATCGAACGCTTCGGACAGTTGTCGGGCACGGGCAAGCAGTGTTTCGGTCATCACTTCGCCGGTGGGGCCGAAGGCGACGAGTTCGCGCGCCAGCAGCAGACAGGTTGGAAAGTAGCGGCCCACCTGCCCGAGGTCATGCACTACGGTGAGGATGGTACGCCCCTCGGCATGCCAGCTCAGGATCAGACGCACCAAGTCCTCGACCGTGCGTGCATCGATAGCGGCGAAAGGTTCATCGAGCAGGATGGCAGGCGCGTCCTGGAGAATCAGGCGAGCGAAGCGCGCGCGTTGCAATTGCCCGCCAGAGAGCGTTCCGATGGGCCGGGGCTCGAACCCGGCCAGTCCCACGGTATCGAGCGCGGCGCGTACCCTGGCCCTGCCTGCGTGCCCGAGTCCCCGGAACGCGCCGATTTCGTGCCACAACCCCATTGCCACCATGTCGAACACCGTGACGGGAAAGGTGCTGTCCAGTTCATTTCTCTGCGGCATGTAGGCCAGCGCGGCATGGTTGCGCCCTGGCGGATGCTCGATGTGGATATGGCCTTCGAGCGGACGCAACTCCCCTGCCACACCCTTGAGCAGGGTTGATTTGCCCGCACCGTTCGGACCGACGACGGCGACCAGCGACCCGCCAGGAATTTCCGCGTCCAGATGGTGCACGGCCGGATGACGCTCATAGCCGAGGGTCAGGTTCTCGAAACGAATTGTGGGTCCGGGAGCGGGCGGCGTGGGTGACATCACGTTCAGGTCAGTGCCCAGAAAACCGCCAACCACAACAGGCCGCAGGCTACGGCGGCAATACCGAGGCGGATGCCAATGCCGCAGGCCAGGAGGCTCGGTGAAGGCGCGCCAGGTTCGACGAAAGAGGATGCAGCATGTGGAGGGATCATTACCTCATACCAGACGTGCGTCTCGGGCAGGATCGCCGGAAAACGCAGTAAGGTAGCGCCTGGGAGGGAGTTTTGCAACGGTATGGCGTTTAGCCGTACTCTGCAAGCATTGTCGAGAACTCACGGTTCAGCAGCGAAGCGTCGCCAAGGTTCAGGGCAAGCAGGCGGCGCAAGTGGCTGATACTGTCGAGGTCGGTCACCTCGCAGACGATGCCGACCTGACTGGCATAATGATGCGCGACATGCCCTTCCATACGCACGCAAATCTCGTCGTCAAGGCGCAGTTCCAGCAGACAGGATGTGCCGATGGCAATGTCAGGGATGGCGACGCTAACCAGCGCACCACGCAGGGACAAATCCAACACATCACATGGCCATTGACCGAGGCCAGCCTGAAAAGTGGCAGAACCGCGAAAGTGGATACGCGAATAGCGCCTGCGTTGGACAAAAGTGTTCATCTGGATTCCCGGCAGGATTTCCTTATTGTTGGAATTTTGTGCTTCGAAACAGCCCTCCGCAAGCAGTGTGTTCGCCACGCCATGATGGCATACGTGTAGAATTCACGCTGTTTTTCATTTTTTAGCATTACGTTCAACAACATTCAAACTCCTCCATAAGAATGAACGAGACTTTCCGTGGCAGAAGCAGTTAAACAGGCTGATTCAAATCACCATCAGTCATCTCCCGTTGACGCGTTACTCAATAGTTTATTAATACTTGTACGCGCATTTGGCGGCACCCAGACCCGTGATGCGATTGTGGCCGGCCTACCGCTCAAGGACGGCAAGCTCACACCATCGCTCTTCGAGCGCGCCGCACGCCGTGCCGGCATGAGCAGCAATATCGTCGCCACCTCGCTCGATAGCATCAACCCGGCATTGCTGCCGGCAGTACTGCTGCTCAACAACGGCAGCGCCTGCGTAGTGACGCAGATGAGCCCTCACCGCAACCGTTGGCGGGTGATCTTCCCGGAACTGAGCGATGCCGCAGTGATGCTGGATCGTGCAGACCTGGAAAAGCATTACGGCGGAAATGCGATCTACGTGCGCCCAGAATTCAAGTTCGACGCGCGTGCGCCGCAGGGCAGCAGGATAGTACGCAGCGGGCACTGGTTCTGGAGCGTCATCAACGCCAACAAACGCATCTACTACGATGTATTGTTGGCGGCGTTCATCATCAACTTGTTTGCAGTAGCAATGCCTTTGTTCGTGATGAACGTGTACGACCGCGTTGTACCGAACAATGCCCAGGAAACCCTTTGGGCGCTGACCATCGGGGTGTTCATCGTGTTGTTCTTCGAAATGGTCCTGCGCACGATGCGGGGCTATTTCGTCGACCTTGCGGGCAGCCGGATCGACGTGGAACTTTCGGCACACATCATGGAGCGCGTGTTGGGCATGCGCATGGAAGCGCGCCCGCCGTCGGCGGGCTCTCTTGCCGCCTCCATGAAGGCTTTCGAGAGTGTGCGCGATTTCATCAGTTCGGCGACGGTCACGGCTTTCGTCGATCTGCCGTTCGCATTGCTTTTCATGATCGTCATTATCTGGATTTCCTGGCCGCTGGTGCTTCCCTTCATCATCGGCATCGTTGTGCTGATCATCTATTCCATGGCGGTGCAGGGCAAGATGCACGATCTGGCGCAAACGTCCTATCGTGCCGGGGCACAGCGCAACGCCACCCTGGTGGAAGGGTTGGTTGGCGTGGAAACACTCAAGGCAATGGGGGCGGAAGCTTCCGTGCAACACAAGTGGGAAACGAGTACAGCCCTGTTGGCGCGGGTCAGCACGCAGTTGCGCCTGCTTTCGGCTTCGGCTACCAATGGCGCCAACTGGATCATTCAGTTGATCAGCCTGATTGTGATATTGATCGGCGTCTACCTGATCGGCGAGGGTGAACTCAGCGTCGGCGGGCTGGTGGCCTGTTACATGCTTTCGGCGCGTGCCATGTCGCCGATCGGGCGTATTGCCGGGTTACTCGTGCAGTATCACACCGCCTCCACTTCGCTGGAATCGACTGACTCCCTGATGAACCGGGAGTGTGAGCGCCCCCAAGGCGCAAACTTCATCTCCCGCAAGAACTTGAGCGGCGAAATCGAATTCCGCGACGTCATCTTCAGTTACCCGGCTCAGGAAATCTCCGCCCTGAACGGCCTGTCGTTCCGCATCAAGGCGGGCGAGCGCGTCGCCATCATCGGGCGTGTCGGTTCGGGCAAGACTACGCTCGAAAAACTGATCCTCGGCCTTTATCGCCCAACGTCCGGCGCAGTGATGGTTGACGGCATCGATGTCCGACAACTCGACCCGGCGGAATTACGCCGCCACATCGGTTACGTACCACAAGACCCGGTGCTTTTTTACGGCTCCCTGCGTGAAAACATTGCTTTTTCCAGGCCGCACTCCGGGGATGCCGAGGTACTGCGCGCTGCCGCCATCGCTGGGTTGGGTGAATTTGTCAATACACATCCGCAAGGTTTTGATATGATGGTAAGCGAGCGCGGCGATTCGCTTTCGGGCGGGCAGCGCCAAAGTGTAGCCATTGCGCGGGCCATCATCCACGACCCACCTATCCTGCTGCTGGATGAACCCACGGCGTCGATGGATCACACGACGGAAGAGGAAATCAAGCGTAACCTGAAAGAATTCGGTCAAGGCAAGACCATGCTCATCATCACACACCGCACCCCATTGCTGGATCTGGTTGACCGTATCATTGTCATTGATGGTGGGCGCGTTGTCGCCGACGGCCCCAAGGTGCAGGTCATGGAAGCCCTGCGTCAAGGCCGAGTAGGGAGAGCCAAGTAAATGGACAAGCCGGTTTCCGAACCCCTGCAGCATGCCCGCAAGGCGTTCGAACAAGTAGGCAGGATGAAAGCACCGGCGCGGCCTCTTTTCGAACGTTTTTTCGACCGCCTGTTGCCTGCCCTGCCGGATTCCCAGAAATTGGACTGGGGAGACGAAGCCGATTGGGCGCGGCTGCAACAAGAGCCGCTACGCGCCCGGCGGCTGTTGTGGTTCGTTTTTTTTGTCGTGATATTGCTGCTGGTCTGGGCGGCGTTTGCGCCGCTCGACGAAGTGACGCGCGGCATGGGCAAAGTCATCTCCTCATCGCAGGTGCAGAAAATCCAGGCCGTCGACCCGGGACAGGTCGAAATAATACTGGTGAAGGAAGGCCAGGAAGTCAAACAAGGGCAGCAATTGCTGAAGATCAAGCCAGACCGGTACATATCCGACCTGGGCGCTGCCAATGCCCGGCGTTACATCCAGATGGCAAAAGTAGCGCGCCTGCAGGCACTGTTGGATGGCTCGGCGTTCGTTATCCCTGAAGAAGTGCTTAAGTATGCACCCTCCATCGCCGCCGAGGAGAAGGAACATTATCGATCCTCGCTCGACGAAGCCGAATACCAACTCTCCATCGTCCGCCAGCAACTCACCCAACGCGAGCAGGAACTCAGGGAAGTCGAAGCATCACATACCCAGGCCGTCAACAGCCTCAGGCTCGCCAAGGAGGAACTGGAAAAAAATGAGCCCCTGCTTGAGTCCGGTGCGGTTTCCGAGGTCGAGATCCTCAGGTTGCAACAAAAAGTGGAAGAATTTGATGGCAAACGCAAGCAGGATACCGAAAGGATCGGACGTTCGCGGGCGGCGATTGCCGAAGCCAGGAGCAAAATAAGGGAAGCAGAACTCAGGATCAACAATCAATGGCGCAGCGACCTTCTCACAGCATCGGGGCAACTCGAGATTGCCACCTCCGAAGCCGGAGTAGGCAAGGACAAGGTCGATCAGGCCGATGTGCGCTCCCCAGTGCGGGGCATAGTCCAGCGCCTGCATGTCAATACCATCGGCGGGGTCGTGCAGCCGGGCAAGGATCTGGTCGAAATCGTACCGCTGGATGATGAACTGCTGATAGAAGCGAAGGTCAAGCCGAAAGATATCGCCTTCCTGTATCCGGGTTTGCCGGCACGTGTCAAGATCACCGCTTACGACTTCGCCATACACGGTGGACTGGACGGCACGCTCGAATATATTTCGGCAGATGCCGTCATGGATGACCAAACCGAAAGAGGCAGCACCTACTATGTCATCAGAGTGCGGACGGAAAAATCCGTCCTGGGCGACAATAAGCCGATCACGCCGGGCATGGTGGCTGAAGTTGATGTGCTGACTGGCAAGAAAAGCGTGCTTTCCTACCTCCTCAAACCTGTTTTGCGGGCAAAGGCAAACGCAATGAAGGAGCGATGATGCGCAACCTGTTTCTCGTGGCCGGAGCGGTAACGCCCTCGACGCGTTGGCGGGATGCTTTTGCAGATGGAGTCTACGTCACATGGGACGTAGCCGTTTCCGCACGAATAAAGGCTGATGTCATCTGGCTGAACGCGCTTGCAACGGATTGGAAAGAACTGCTTGCCAATGTTTTGCAACAATTCGCCGATGTGCCTGTGGTTGTGGTTTCCAACATTCCCAACGAACGCGAGGCCATGTCGGCGATGGTCGCCGGGGCGCGTGGTTATTGCCATGCCTGGTCATCGCCGGAACAACTGCGCGAAGTCGCCCAGGTCGTGAACCGGGGAGGATATTGGGTCGGGCAAGCCCTGATGACCAGACTGATCGGTGTCGTTACCAAAAGCCAGCCCACACTGGACGAATTGCCAGGGGATCTCTCCGAACGCGAGGCCGAAGTGGCCCGCGAGGTGATTGCTGGTCACTCCAACAAGGAGATTGCCCGTGTTCTCGGGATTACCGAACGCACGGTCAAGGCGCACATGGGAGCCATTTTCGCCAAGCTCGGCGTGCGTGACCGACTACAACTGGCATTGCGTTTGACGGGCAACAAGGAAAAATGAACACGCTCATCTACGCCAAAAAAAATAGCGATGGACGCATCGTGGCGCTTAGCCGTGACCCTGACGACCATACAGATCCCGCCTGGAGCATTTTGCCGAATGACGCCCCGGAAGTGCTGGACTTTATTGAAGAATTAGTAGGAAAAGGGGAAGCGGGCGACGCCATGCGCGATTCTGATTTGTCTTTCGTGCGCGTGCTCGAAGACGTCATCGACCTCCTGATCGAACGCTCTGTCATCCGTTTCACCGACCTGCCGTTGCCCGCGCAAACAAAATTGCTGCAACGGCGTAGCCATCGCAACCAACAACATGGGCTGCAATTGCTGGGCACCGAAGATTTGATCTGAACACTTTGCCTGGTCGAAGCAAAGCATTCACACCTTCGACCGTATCGAGGAACCACTGGCCAGAAAACGGGGATGACTTGATCCCTGATCTTCCGGGATGACGGAAAACATGAAAGCGAGTGTTTTTTTGTCACTCTGTACGTCAGTACAATATTCTTTCTTCCTGATACTTCCTAAGCTTGCATCACCGTGGATAGCTGTCGGCCCCGTATCGTGGTCATAAACCGGAGCGATGGTTGCCATCTGAGAAATCTTGACCCGCGTAGTCGTACCGAACACTTTGCAAAAGGGCATTCCAGGAGAAAGCAAAATGGATCCAGACCAAGTCGTTGCATCCGTCAATTCAGTTAAAGGCCAGGCTTTTGCGCGTGGCCCGGACGGCGCACTCCGTCCCCTCGAGGCGGGTTCCCCCCTTTATGATGGAGAGACCCTCATTACCGACCCGGGCAGTTCAGTCGTAGTGAACCCCGACGACGGCAGCACGCCATTCGCCGTCCCTGGCGAGATGCAACTCGCCATGGCTCCGAACTTTCCGGCCGATGATGCCGAGATAGACCCCGAAACCCTCGCCGATATCATTGAGAAATTCCAGCACGGCAAAGACCTTGAGCCACCCCGGGCCGGTGGAGGCGGCGGCAGCCGCGGACATGACTTCGTCATGCTGGATCGCATCGTCGAAGCCGTCAACCCAATGTCCAACGAATTCGACACCACCGTATTCAACGGTGAGGGGCCCTTCCAAAACCTCTCGCTTTCGCTTTCCATTTCCCGTAGTGGCGGCGGTGATGATGGTGAAAACCCAACCCCACCTCCGACCACGCGCGATGGTCCCCAGGACGACTTCTACCAGGTGGTGGAAGCCACGGACTCGCACCAGAACAGCGTGCTGTTCAACGACAACGCGGACTCCAATACCACGGTGGGCAAGGTGATCTGGAACGGC
>Ga0123353_10014974_pt1 | contig 11224 bp, 10 predicted proteins | sample TergutLab28metaG_3_FD_92763 | JGI IMG/M metagenome (GOLD analysis project Ga0123353, IMG submission 92763) | Labiotermes labralis P3 segment gut microbial communities from Petit-Saut dam, French Guiana - Lab288 P3 | ecosystem: Host-associated > Arthropoda: Insects > Digestive system > Gut ... | reverse complement strand
TGTACGCGGACTCAGTCCCTGTTGTTGCCAATCGGCATGGCTTGTCGGAAAGTTTAAGAAAACCTGCGTCAGGTCGGATTATGCGGGCTGGCGGCGCAAGGAGCGGGGGACGGAGCGGTACACCGCGCAGTCTCCCGACCATCGGGGGATTGCGCTACGCTACATCCCCTGCTCTTCAGTTTTGTTGCCCCCCTTCAAAAACGATGAATGTGGGGTACAATGAGCGAAGATAAACTCGATTTTCATCGAACCAGAGCCCCATTATGGCAACAAACGTTTACGAAGGGTTGTTTATTTTTGATTCCGATCTCTATGCCAAAGGAGCGGACGAAGTTTCTGGTCAGGTCGCAAGTATTGTCGAACAACTCGGTGGAGAAGTGCTTCTCAGCCGGCTTTGGGACGAACGTAAACTTGCTTACCCGATCAAAGGACATCGCCGCGGAACCTATTGGCTTGCCTATTTCCGAATCGATCCGTCCGCCCTAAAAGATTTAACCCGGCAATTCCAGTTAAGCGGAAGTATTCTACGCTTCTTGATCCTGCTGGTTGATCCGAGCCTAGTCGATACATTGGTCGAACACGCACGTGCAGGAAAACTCCATGCCGGTCAATCCGAAGTCATCGAGGACATATCGTCGCCGGTTTCGATCATTGATGTCGTCCAATACGTCGATGATGGAGACGATACCGAATAAGCACAGTGCAGAATAAACATTGTGAACCAGACCCTTTCTCTTTTGGAGGTAACGATGGCAAGTTTCAACAAAGTAGTTTTAGTAGGAAATCTGACACGCCCCCCCGAGTTGCGACATATTCCTTCAGGGCTTGCCGTTACCGATATAGGTCTGGCAGTCAATGATCGGCGAAAGTCGGCAACGGGAGAATGGGTGGATGAGGTTTCCTTCGTGGACATTACAGTTTGGGGACGCTGGGCAGAAGTCATCTGCGAGTATGCTACGAAAGGATCGCAGTTGCTCGTCGAGGGACGACTCAAGCAGGATACTTGGGAAACCGACGGACAGAAACGTTCCAAACTGAAAGTGATTGCGGAACGTACAATGTTGCTTGGTCCCAAAGGCGGCAGCGGCAGCAGGGGATCGGGCGGCTATGACGAAGGTGGATATGCTCCCCGGCAACAGAGCCCCAGGAGTTCATCGTCGGGATATTCGGCACCGCCGCAAGATTACTATGATGTCCCGGCAGACGACGGCGATGACGTGCCGTTTTAATTGATTATTAACACTTAACACTATGACAACACTTATTCAAAAACGAAAACAAGCGCAGGCGCAACGCCGGTCGGGCAACCGGCTTCCGCAAGGACCGCAGGGCGGAGTGGAACTCCTTCTGATTCAGTCGATTGACCACCTCGGCAAACAAGGGGACATCGTCGAGGTGAAACCGGGGTACGCAAACAATTTTCTGATTCCGCAGGGATTGGCAACGATTGCGACCGACCACCATAAGCGGATGGTCGAAAAACATCGTGCAAAACTTGCCGAAATTCAGAAAAAGCGATTGGTCGGTCTCCAAACGCTTGCCGACGAAATTCGCACCAAGCGGGTTTCGATAGAAGCGAATGCCAACGAAGAGGGACACCTCTACGGTTCGGTAGGACCGGAAGAAATCGTCAAGGCACTCCGCAACGAAGGCATTGTGCTGACGGCGGATCAAGTCCGGCTTGCAGGTCCGATCAAAGAATTGGCACTCTACACGGTGCGGATTTACCTCGGTCATGGTATCGACAGCGAACTGAAAGTTTGGGTCGTTCCAATGGCAAACGCATGACCCACTTTTGTTGCTACTTCGGCTCCGGTTGATTGCCTGCTTGAAAGTGAGGATTTAGGACGCTCTGAACTGTTGCGAACGAAAAGTCCCAGAGCAGTTTCCCTAATCGATCTGCCGTTCGTTTCAGGTTCACATAGTGCCGAAATCTGCCTTTCAGCGAGGCATCCCGCATTTTTGGTTGGTCGGGATCAATTTCCCAAGGGTGTACGTAAAAGACAAACGGTCTGCCCTGCTTGTTGATTTCTCTTAACCACCGAGCAGTTAGAAAATAGGGGAAAAACCGAAAATATCCGCCGCCGCCCGTCGGAATGTTCATGCCGAACCGCGTGACAACTGCCGGGGGAAATTCAACGATTGAACCGGCTTCCGTTTGAATCGTGTGAATCTCTCGCGGAGCATCGGGAGTGCCATGTACATCGTGGTAAATCGGAAAAACGCTGCTATCGTAAGTGAAGCCTTCTTCGACGAGAATTCGGTGTGCCCAAGGAGTTCGTTTGGTAATCGAAAAACATGGAGCGCGGTATCCTGCGACGGGCTGCCCCGATTGATCCTGCAATATTTTTCGTGTTGTTTGGACATCTTCCCGGAATTCGTTCTCTGTCAAAGTATAGACGCGTTGATGTCCGTAGCCGTGCGAGGCGATTTCGTGTCCTTGCCGGGCAATGTCTGGAACAAGCCCGGGAAACCGCTCGGCAACCCAGCCGAGAACGAAAAAGGTAGCCTTAACCGGTTGTGGTGCCGACGCTAAAAGATCGAGCATTTTTTTAGTATTCTCGACAACACGCGGAGCAAACGTGTTAGGGTCCTTGCCCACAAAAATCCCGCCGTGAAAATAGTCCTCTACGTCGACGGAAAAAGCGTTTTGTATGGTCATTGGGGATAATTCTCGTTTCTCAAGTGGCTTCATGAACCCTGTCTCTCCATCGTAAAAAAGACCTGCGAATTTCCATACCAACCTATAAAGGGTATTGGGGAATAGCCCAATATTTTTACTTTCCAGCCCTGTGACCTTGCGAATTGTATAAGATGCCGGAAATCAAAATTCGTATGACCGCCTTTGAGCGGATCTCTATATCCGACTGCTCCAAAAAACGCCGCGCTGATAAGTTCAAAGATATTATTGTGCGTCCCCATTTGCTTTGATTTTTCATTTTTTTGGCTTCCCCATTTTAACCGATTGAAATGCTTCAGTAAAACGGCGGGACCAATTTCAATCGGTACACTCGCGAGTACCATGCCGTTGGGGGCTAACAGTTCGATAAATTTGGCAAAGACATTGGACATCTCCCCCCAACCTACATGTTCCAAAACTTCCAAAATAGTTATTGTGGAATATGGTGCTTTATCCAGTATAGCAGCGTAGTCGTCGTATATGGGCAAATTTTTTTCGCGCCCTGTTTCCATAAATGGTTCGTATCCGACAGCACAATCTGCTTTCAGTCCATTTAGTTTAGAAATTAACACGCCGCTTCCACAACCATAATCCAATATTTTTCCAGAATCTAGCCGTTTGGAAACATGCCGCAACACACCCTCTATACGTCGCCTATGTGAAAATCTTGCAAATATGTTTGGTGAGTTGATGGTCTCGCTATCATATCCTTTCCCATCCCATTTGCCTTTTTTGCCCATTTTTACTGCCTCTGATCGATCTCGATCTTTCTACACCTGACTACAACGTTCCCATTGTGGGAAGAATCTCGTTGGTTGTCAAGTACCTACCGGTATCAATTTTTATTATAGACTATCGTCGAATCATCGAATTCCTCGACACCGATTATATCTGCCCAGAGTGACTCATGAGGGTCCCTGTAAACGCCGAGCATCCGTAACGGTAAATTATCAAGGCGCGGGTGCTTGATCCGAATGAATTTGAATGCCGTCCCTAGCAAAATTCGCATATCAAACCAAAAAGAGATTCGCTCAATGTATTCGAGATCGAAGATCGTTTTTGTACGCACCCCTTTCACTTCCCAATCGGCGGGGTGGTTGAGTTGCGCATAACCGGTCAAGCCGGGCAACACTAACATTCTGTATGCGTAGCCGGGAATTTCCTTTTTGAAGACTTCTATCTCTTCAGGACGTGCGGGGCGTGGTCCGACGACTGTCATTTCACCGCGCCAAACATTCACGAGTTGTGTTAGTTCGTCAAGGTGCAGTCTTCTCATGATTCTGCCGATAGGAGTCACTCGCGGATCAGGTTCCCCTGGTCGAACAGGTCCGTGGCGCACTTCGGCATCGACGTACATCGAACGAATTTTGTACATTTTGAACGGTTTGCCATTTTTGCCGCATCTTATCTGCGTGTAAATGACAGGACCTTTGGAAGTCAACCACGTCAAAAACATGAAAAGGAGCAAGACCGGACCAAGGATGGGCAACGTCAAAATCGTAATGAAAACATCAATGTACCACTTGAAACGGCAATACGGCGGAACTCGAGGCGGCTTTATATCGTCCATACCTACGCATTATAACCGATTCTGGGAGGAGTCAAGAGGAATATTATGAAGCAACTCTAAAATACGAAAAGAAGTCTTGTTTTATTGACGGTTTATGGTCTAGGTTTGCGCGTTTGCGTTTTCTTGAAAGGTTTGTGCCCGCTTTTCTTTTTCTGTTGCCGCCCAGCACCGGCGGGCTTGCGTCCACCGCTCTTGAAAGTCCCACGTCCGCTCTTTTTCTGCTGTCTGCCGTCCGCCGCCTGTCGTCTCTTTGCCAGTCGCTCTTCTCGCAACTTTTCCCGACGTTCCTCTTCCTCCTGCCGTAATTTTTCAGCAAACATCTCCCGACGCTCTTCCTTGTGCTTTTTGCCTTCTACGTTTTGTGTTTGCAATCGCTTAACTCTGGAACTCCGACGCATCGACAGCGACTTCGGCGGATAAGGTGCAATCAGACAATCCGCTCCTGAACCGATGAGGTCTTCACGCCCCGCCTCTTTTAGTGCCGATTTAACGTCATGATAACAGTTCGGATCATCATACATCAGCAACGCCTTCTGCAATCGCCGCTCCCGAAGTCTAAATGGCACATGCACCTTTTGTTTCGTAATCGGATTGAGTCCTGTGTAATACATACACGTTGCCAACTCAAACGGACCCGGCACGAATTCCTGTACCAGTTCCGAGCGGATACCGTTGCGTTTCAGATAGACTGCCGTCTCGATGGTCATTGCCAGTGTCGTGCCGGGAAAGCCCGCCATAAGATATGGCATAACGTATTGCACTTTTCCAAGTTCCCGGCTGATTGCCGAAAAGCGTGAACAGAATCGGTCATGATTGTCAATCGGCGGCTTGTTCATCAATTCTAACACTACCGATTCGGTATGTTCCGGGGCGGTCTTCAAGTATCCGCCTGTGTGATGTTCGACCAATTCCCGAAGGTACCGCTCATCGCACAGTGCCAAGTCAGTACGCACGCCTGAAGCAATGAAAACCTTGCCGATTCCCGGCATGCTGCGTACCGCTCGCATCAATTCGATGAGTGCCGAATGGTCGGTCTTCAAATTCTTACAGAGCGTCGGTGCTAAACAGGATAGCCGTCGGCAACGTTTCTTTGCCGATTCGTTTTTGCAACCGAGGGCGTACATGTTGGCGGTGGGACCACCGAGATCGGAGATGTTTGAGACCACCCCGCCGCTATCGCGGCACCCCTCCTTTGGAGGGGTAGGGGTGGTTTTTGTATGCGCTAACTGCTCTACTTCGTTAACAACCGACTCCACGCTCCGGCTCTGAATAATCTTCCCCTGATGAGCGGTGAGCGCACAAAACGTACACCCGCCGAAGCAACCGCGATGGATTTGAATCGAGTTTTTGATCGTTTCAAACGCCGGTATTTTTTGATTTCCATAGTGCGGATGCGGTTTACGAGTGAAAGGCAACGCATAAATCCGGTCGAGTTCCTGCGTCTCCATCGGCAACGACGGCGGATTGACCACGACACCTTCTACACCGTTTTCCTGCACAAGCGTTACGCCGAGATAGGGATTGAGGTTTTCGTAGATTAGCCGAGTCATTTCGGCGAACTGCGCCCTGCCGGTAGCATCGTCCGCTTCGACTTCTTCAAAACTCGGCAGATGCATCGTCGTTTCGGTCTCTTCCGGCAGGTCTTCGGACTTTTTGAGTCGATAGGCAGTGCCGCGAACGTCCCGGATGGTCTGAATGGTTTCGCCGCTTCGTAATCGTCGCAGAATTTCGAGCAGCGGCACTTCTCCCATTCCGTAAACGAGGAGGTCGGCTTTGGAATCGAGTACCATCGAGCGTTTGACTTTGTCGCTCCAATAATCGTAGTGGGCGAGTCGCCGCAAACTTGCTTCAACCCCGCCGGCAATGACGATGCACCCCGGATAAGCCTCCCTTGCTCGTTGGCAGTAGGCGAGCGTTGCCCTGTCGGGACGGAGACCGATTTGCCCACCGGGACTGTACGCATCGCTGTTTCGGACCTTTCGATTTGCCGTGTAGTGATTGATCATCGAGTCCATATTTCCGGCAGAGACGCAGAACGCCAATTTCGGCGGTCCGAAGGTCGTCCACGGTTCGGCAGAGTGCCAATCGGGTTGAGCGAGAATACCGACGCGAAAGCCGTCGGCTTCGAGTACTCTGGCGAGCAGTGCGGCGGCGAAACTGGGATGATCGACGTAAGCGTCGCCGGTCACGAAGACGACATCGACGGAGTCCCAGCCGCGAGCAAGCATTTCTTGGCGAGTGAATGGGAGCGGTTGAAACATGGTACCATTGTAACACAAGAAGGCGGAGCCGCAATCTAGGCAATTTATGCCGATTGCGCTAGTAATATCTTTTCTGTTGATAATGCCGATTGGTTCTGTTTTTTTAGACTTACGTTCTGTAACAGTCGATTCTATTGTTACGGCAGAGTTTCGTTCCGACCGGTACGTTTGTCCCAATTGGGCAAGCAATGGGGGAAAAGGAGGGCAATAACCGGCAATTTGGTATTGCGGTAGTTGTTAAAATTCCTTACTCTTACGCAACCGGGAACTGAGATTTGCCATCGGAACTCAGGTGATAGAACGATTCTATCGCCCAAATTAATCAAGGATGTAGTTACATGAACCGCTTCCGACACATTACACCATTTGCTGTCAGCCTTTTGATCGTAGGTATTTGTTGCCAGGTTGGTTGCCGACCGCAACAGCCGCTCTACCTGACGGAAAAAGGACGTTGGCAGAGTCATTATCTCGACAAAGCGACCAAAATTGAGTTTCCTAACGTCGATACGCCGTCGCTTCCCGAAGTGTGCGACACCACTCCGCCGCTCACGTTGGCGAATCCTGATCCGTCGGCGATGTGGGATTTGACCCTCGAAGAGGCGATTCAAATGGCACTGAAGAATAGTACCGTCATCCGCACGCTTTCTGGAGTCGGTTATTCCCAGGCAGGCGTTGCCGGTGTGCCGGGTGCACTTCTGCAATCCCCTGCAAGTGTCCGAACAGTCTATGATCCCGCCCTTGCCGAAAGTGATCCGCGTTCCGGTCCCGAAGCCGCCTTGGCAGCCTTCGACGCACAACTGAACATGGGTGCCAAATGGCAAAAAAGCGATACCCCCTATCGTACCAACGTAAACCCAAATCCATTTGGTCCTCCCATTCTTGGAACAGTCGGAGTACAGGCGGACGCGGGAACATTTAATCTCGGTATCGAAAAGTATGCCGCCACTGGTACGTCATTTTTCCTCAATCACATCAACCAATACAACGTTGGCGGGGCAACTGGAACACCAGTAACGTGGTCAAATTACCTCGAAGGGGGTTTTCGGCACCGCTTGTTGCGCGGCGGCGGAATCGAATTCAACCGTATTGCCGGTCCCAGCGGAACTCCCGGCGTGTACGGCGGTGTTGCCATCGCCAGAATCAACACGGATATGGCACTGAGCGACTTTGAAATGGCAACGCGAAACCTCGTTGCCGATGTCGAAAGAGCCTATTGGAATCTCTATTACGCTTTTCGTCGTCTTGATTCGGTGCGTTCGGGTCGAGATGCTGCCCAACGAACGTGGTACTCAACGCAGACCTATGCTGATGTCGGTGCGGCACGCGGTCGCGCTTATCAACTTGCCCAAGCCGCACAGAACTTTTTCACATTCCAACAGCAGACGCAACTTGCTCAAAACAATTTGTTCAGAGCGGAATCAGCGATGCGCTACATTCTCGGTTTAACCACTTCGGACGGTCGGTTGATTCGCCCGAGTGATGAACCGATCACGGCTCCCATTCAACTTGATTGGCACAATGTCATGTGCGAAGCCTTGTTCCGATCTCCCGAATTGCGGAAACTGAAGTGGACTGTCAAGCAGCGTGAACTCGAATTGACTGCCTCGAAAAACTTCATGTTGCCGAATCTTGATTTGGATGCAGGATACCGGGTTTCCGGTGCTGGCAAAGAATTGACCGGTAGCAACAGTGCTTACAGTTCGCTGACTGGCGGAGATTACACCGGTTGGACTTTGGGCTTGACTGCTTCAGCACCCTTTGGATGGCGAAGAGAACTCGCAGGAGTACGCAATGCTCAACTCAATCTGGCAAAGCATATAAAACTGTTGCAGGAACAGGAATTAGAGTTGAAGCATCAAATTGCCGATTCATTCCGGGAAATCGATTCGGCATATCTGCAAATGCAGACGACATATTCGAGTTACCGGGCGGCAACCAGAGAGGTCGAGGCAGTACAGAACGCTTATGAGGCGGAAACGACGACGTTGGATCAGGTGTTGCAAGCCCAGCGTCGGCAATCGGAAGCCGAGACGGGATATTACAGTTCTGTTGTGGATTACAACTTGGCAATTATGACCTTGCATTACCGGAAGGGTTCATTGCTTGAATTCAATAATGTTTGTTTGACCGAAGGCGAGTGGCCTGCGAAAGCCTATTTCGATGCGAAACGCAAGGCAAGGGAAAGGGATGCGGGACATTATTTCAATTACGGCTATACGTTGCCGGGCGTTGTGAGTCGGGGGGCGTATCAGCAACATCAGCATGGTTACAATTCGGCGGCGTATGACGTTCTCCCGACGGCATTGCCGCAAGGGGATCATTACGACACGGCACCACCGCCTGCTCCTACGATTGACGGCATATTTAAGGTGATAGAGACCGAATCGACATCTCCGACGACGGCGATTCCGGCTCCGGTGTTGCCGAAGCCGGGAAGCACCACGCCGGTGTCGTTTACCACGCCGGCAGTGGCGACTCCGACTCCCACGCTGACTCCGTCCCGGAATATGCGGTATGTGCAATAGCGCCTTGCAATCGCGACGTGTTGACAAAACCAACACAGACCGCTACAATGGTTTCATTAGCAATTCATCCTTATCATCCTTGCCTTACTTCTGGAGGTTTTCATGGCTACAAAGAATCAATCTGTCCCTTCGTCTCGTCGAGCATTTCTGAAACAGAGTGGAGTCCTTACTGCCGGACTCGCTTTTACTGCGGCAGTGCCGAAAGTTCACGCCGCCGAAAATAATACTATCAATGTTGGTTTGGTCGGTTGTGGCGGACGCGGCGGCGGGGCTGCCATGCAAGCCATGCACACAGAAGGACCGAAAAAATTTGTCGCCGCCGCCGATGTCGTGCCGCAAAAAGCTAACAGGTTGCTGGCGAGTGTTAAGGAACAGTTTTCCAATGATGTCGATCCGAACGCCCAGCAATTCACTGGTCTCGACGGATACAAACATGCGATTGATGCCGTGGGACCCGGCGGTGTCATTCTTCTCTGTACGGCACCGGCTTTTCGTCCCATGCACGTCGAGTATGCCATCGCAAAAGGTGTTAACGTCTTCATGGAGAAGGCATTTGCCGTCGATGCCCCCGGCGTTCGCCGAGTCATCGCCGCCGGTGAATTCGCCAAGCAAAAGAATCTCAAAATCGTCGGCGGTCTGATGAGTCGGCACAACATCCCGCTTCAGCGGGCAGTCGAACAACTTCACAACGGAATCATCGGCGAGCGGATCACTTGCTGGGCTTATCGGCAACACGAAGCCGTCGGTCTGGCACCTCGGCAGGAAGGGGAAAGTATTGTTGCCCACCAGATTCGCAATTACAGTTGCTTCACATGGTTGAACGGTTCATTTATTCTGGACTGGTTGATTCACAATCTCGATGTCTGTTGCTGGGCAAAGGGGGCGTATCCGGTTTCTGCGCAGGGACAAGGCGGTCGGCAGGTTCGAACGCAAAAAGACCAACTGTTCGACCATTACGCAGTAGAATACACTTTCGCCGACGGCACCCGGTTGTTCGCTCAGGGACGGCATCAAAACAACACATGGGGTTGTTTCCAATCGACGATTCACGGAGCAACTGGCTGTGCGGTCATTGGTGAAGGAGTACAGCACCCGCGAATTTACAGGGGACATAATCCTGTTGGCGCAAACCTGATCTGGGAATACAGGGACGGTCCGAAGAGAGATCAATATCAGATCGAGCATGATGTTCTATTCGACTGTATTCGGAACGACAAGCCCGTTAATGAAGCGGAACGCTGTGCCAAGTCCGCGATGGTGGGAATCCTGGGGCGAATGGTGTCCGAAACCGGACAGACCATTACCTGGGACGACGCTATTAATTCGACATCAGAACTTGCGCCGGACCTCGATAAACTGACAATGGAGGGTCCTGCTCCTGTCATGCCGGACGAAAACGGCGACTATCCCATTGCGATGCCGGGAATCACCACAGTTTGAGAGTTAAGCGAATGCGCTAAATGTGTTCAAAATTAGCGAAAAACTATGGGAGCGATGCGGTCAGCGCGTTTTTGATTTCGGCGAAATTCATTTTTTCCACGTTTTCCTGTAACCAATCGGCAAGTTCCGCATCGGACGTGTATTCGTATCCGGTGATTTTTTCCATCGCGGAATCGACTCCGTCCATATCGTAGTGTTCGCAGGCGTTCAACAGTTCGGCAAGGGTTGCCACGTCCAGTTTGTTTTTTTGAGGCTTTTTATTCACTGCGTCAATTTTGGCAAACATTGCATCAAGGTCATCGAGCAGTTTTTGCGTTGCTCCCAGAAAGGTTTGGCGATGACTTGCGACATAATCGAAGTTGCTGGCTTGGGCTGCGTTTTCAAGTTTTTCGGCGGCGTTGCCGATCATGTCCGCACAAATCCCCCGGCTCGCCCCTTTTATTCCGTGAACAACGATGGCAAAATCCGATAAGTTTTCCGCACTTACGTTTGCCAGTGCCACCAGAAGTGAGCGGGTGTGCGAAGTGTACGAACGCAAAACACGATAATACGATTCCGCGTCGCCGTTAAACCTGTCGCCGATGTCGCCGAAGTCGCCGATGTCGTCGCCATTTTCCCACTGACCGGTTGGCACCGTTTTTCGTCATTGTACATTGACACGCACACGAACGGGAAAGAATCCTTTTGTGAAGGATAACCCGACCATAACAGAACGAACGAATCAAATACGAGGTGCCATGAAAATCTT
>Ga0123353_10014973_pt1 | contig 11224 bp, 11 predicted proteins | sample TergutLab28metaG_3_FD_92763 | JGI IMG/M metagenome (GOLD analysis project Ga0123353, IMG submission 92763) | Labiotermes labralis P3 segment gut microbial communities from Petit-Saut dam, French Guiana - Lab288 P3 | ecosystem: Host-associated > Arthropoda: Insects > Digestive system > Gut ... | reverse complement strand
GTGCTCGGCTGGATTGATTGCTCCGCGTATGTTCCAGAGGAATATCGGGAATGGCAAAGTAATCCACTCATTGCCGAATACGTTCTCAACGGAATTGCATACGACAAGGAATCCCGTACATTATACATCACCGGTAAAAAATGGCCAATGATGTACGCAATTCGAGTCGATTGGAAATAGAAAGGACGTCGAACGGGTATGATTACCTTTTGCTCTTTTACGACGACTCGGCTATGATCCAGCGGAGGCGATAGATTTGTTCACTTGGCTGCACGACTTACCGCTCAAAACGTCGGCACAGAACGAATCGCCTGGGCAAATTTGATCCGCGAAAAAAGGGACACACGGCGGTGATCAGATAAAGAAAGTGAGCCGATGAACTCAAACGAAGAACTCCAAAAAGTTATTTGATGCTATTAGGAAAAACAATATCGAGGCGGTAAAACGTTGTGTCGAACAAGGGACCGATGTCAATACTCAATGCGAGAACGATGGAGGTTCTCCGTCTCATAGTGTTGTATTCTATCGGAACGCTGAAATCGTCAAATTTCTTGTTTCCAACGGGACAAATGTTAACGCAGAAGACAACAAGCCAAAACCGACTCGGCGAAATCCTCACCCGATTGCGTGAGGACTTAATGAAACGGTGAACATTCATCGTAACAGCTTCAGTTTACCCGTAACGGCATCGATTTTTTCAGCGTTGTCGGGGCCGATGCCGAGACAGGTAAGCGTTGATTGACCATTGAAAACAGTTGTACCGTCATCGACGATTTCGACAACATGCAACCCGGATTCTTTCGCCTGTTGAGAAATTTCTCGCATCTGGTCTTCGTTTTCAGCCTGCAAGATGATTTTCGTGAACTTGTCCCGCAACCAGATCATCTCGGCTTCCGAAAACTCAAGTTGAACAGAATTCGAGCTTTCAGCCATTGCTTGCCGTATTTTGTCGGACAGAAACGTCATCGAAGCATGGGCAACCTGCGCGGCAAGTTTGCCCGGTTTCATGTCAAGGTCGCCACGGACGACAATGACCTGTTTGATGCGGATCATTTCAACGCCTTTTTGAACTCCGCCAGCGACTTGCATTTTCGGGCAAGAACAGCCAATTGACGAAGCACTGTAAGATCGGTGATTTTCGCAACAGCATCTCGCGTCGCTTGCGGGACTTCACCCAAACGGTCTTCAAGTGATTCGAGAATAGCCTCAATTCTACCTTCGATTTTACCTTTGGCTTCGCCCTTTTCAATAAAAATCTGTGCCATCGTGGGCATTTTATTGTCTCCTATTGTTTTGCGGACTGCGTTTTCAAGTTCGCTGAAGTCCGACTCGGTCATATTCTCAGCGTTATAAACGACATAATGCCATAGCTTGCGAATCAACTCGCGATACTTCGGCATTTGCGAATACGGTTGCAGTTCATCAAGGATTTCGTTAAACTTGTTTTTGAGTGTCTTTGGGACTTTACTAAAAATCACCTTCATCATCAGCAGCACAACGTGCAATTCCGGTGCTTTTGGGTCACGCGGTAAATTTCCCTCTTCGATGGCCGAGAGGTCAAATAATATCGCCTTTAAATGCGGCAAATATTCTCTGACGCCGGGTATCTGGTAAAACAAGTCGGCCAGTTGTGTTTCACCCGAAAACGGAAAGTTGCCGTGGTGTAAAATAATCGGGATGACTGGCGACAGGCGAAAACCTTTCGGCCATGCTTTGCGTTGCTTCGTTTCCGGGTCGGTCAGACGCTCCTTGGCATCTTGAACACATTGTTGGCAAACGTATCCCCACAATTGGAAAATCGCCGAGTGGTCGTCAGACGATTTGTGCTCGACGATCACGCGAATGCTGACGTAATCGTCGATACCGCAAATGGGAACCTTATATACGACATCCGGCCTCGTTTCCCGAAACAATACATCACGGAACTTCGGCTTCTGGACGGTCAACTTCTCGAGTTCGAGTTGCTTGGTTATTTTGCGCGGCAGCACCTTCTTCAAAAACGCGATGCCGAATTCCGGCATCCCAAAGGTCTCGTCGAAAAAAGTGTCGTGCGTGAGCTTGGACTCGCCCTCTTTGTTCCTTTTTTTAACCATGTTGCCTCCATTCTTGGTGAACTACCATGAATATTATACCCTGAAATTGGTTTGAAAACAAGGGATTTTTTGGGTCGCCCGGATATTATTGTGCAAAAATAGTGCTTTTTCACCCGCCAAAATTGAACTTTTTTTGCCCGGTCACGGGTTTGCCCGGAGCCCGTTTGGCGGCCTTTTTCACTTTTTTGACATTCCGCTTTTTCTTCACCCGACACTTCGTGGCAACCTTTTTCTCCCTGACAAACACAGCCAACCAGACCGTCGGCAGTTTGGACGTGGTGGTAATTCGATGTTTTTGTTGAGGCGGGACGAAAACATAATCGCCAATACACATTTGCCGCAAGCCGATTTCACCGTGAAAATCAATCGCCGCCGAACCACGAAGGAGTATCAGCCATTTGCCATAGTCGTGTTCGCTCCAGTCGGGAGTTGAATCGTTGATCAAAACAATGCGTTCAATACGGACATGGCTCGTTTGCAAAATTCTCTCGTCACCAGTCGCCTCAAACAAATTCGTGGCCACACGCTGGGCTGAGGCAATTGCACGTTTCCTTTTCAGCTCCGCCCGCTGTTCGACCACACAATCTTTACAGATATGCTTCGCGTGACCTATGCCGGAAAATTTCTCGTTGGCGCGGCGGCGACCACAACGCCAGCAGTAATGTCCTTGTTGTTTTTTCTTTTTCTCGGCCATGTCAATCCTTATCATATCACAAAATGGTGGTAAAATCAAACCAACATTTTTTTGACATTCCTTACGAGGTTCAACAATGCTTTGGCTTGCCTATTTTCTCGCTGTTGTCAATGCGGTCATCATCGGGCTTTCGTTCCTGTTCATCAAGGTCGCTGTTTCCCACGCTTCGCCGATTGACACGCTCGCCTTTCGATTCATCGTTGCATTGGTATTTTGCGTCGTTTACATGCGATTTGCGAAAATTCCGCTACGCATTGATTTCAAACGCTTGTTGCCATTGCTCTTGATGGCCATGTTCTATCCGCTCGGATTTTTCACATTTCAGGCGTATGGCGTTCTTCACATTTCGTCCGCCGAGGCAGGTATCCTGACAGCGACGGCACCGATCATCACGGCGATCTGCGCGGCACTCTTTATCGGCGAAAAAAACAGCCCGATGCAATATGTGTCGATTCTCGTTTCCGTCTCCGGCGTCATGCTCATTTCAGGAATGAAAGGAGTCGGTTTCGACGCTTCGGGCATTGCCGGGATCATACTGATTCTGCTCTCCTGTTTCATGTCCGCCGGTTACACGATCACAAATCGCGTGTTGATACGCTCGTTTACGGCGATGGAGATCACATTTGTTCTGATGATCGTCGGTGCCCTGTTTTTCACGGTGCTTTCGCTTGCCACCCATGCCGTTAACGGAACCTTGCCGACGATCTTTGAGCCGTGCCGTAATCCACACTTTTTTGTCGCCATTCTGTTTCTCGGCATTTTTTCGTCCATGCTGACAACGATTTTCGCAAGTCTGATTCTCAAGCGGCTTCGTGCCACCCAATTGATCGTGTTTTTGAATCTCTCGACGATCATTTCCATGATCGCAGGCTACATGTTCATGAATGAATCCATTCATTTTTACCATATCATAGCTGCCGCTCTCATTATTCTTGGCGTTCTCGGCACAAACTTTTTTGCGGCCAAAGAGACGAAGTAACGCCTTCACATCTCATTCAACCTCTGTTGTATTCGTTGAAAATATTTTGCGACATGCCGGCCATCGACAAGGGCATGGTGAACGTGAAGTGAATGGGCGATCATCTTGCGCTGGCCGTCTTGCACCATTTCGCCAAAGGCCATGAGCGGGATACTGCCTTGTCGCCGAAACATCATCGGGTGGTCGAACGACGTAAAAGCAATGCCACGGGCGACGGTGTAATAAATGACGTCCTGATCGGAGTATGGGTTTTTCAGGCCGGTTTCGGATTGGACTCGTTTGGCTTCGGCAATGAACTCGGCTACGAATTGCTCGAAGTTTTTCGTATATCGTTGAAACGAGAAGCCGAACGTGCCATCCGGCCGGGCGATGGTGGTCGAGAGGTGGATGACATCGTAAAGAATCGGCTGGTCGTCCTCAATACGACAGCGGAGTTCCTCAACTTCATTAGCTGCCCGGAGCGACGCAAAATGATACGCGGCGGAGAACGGAAAGCCTTCTTTTTTTGCCTTGTCGTAAAGTTGAGTACAGTCCAATTGGGTGGTGATGCCGAAAAACGGCATGTCGTATTGCTTGAAGAACTCAAAATGTTCTCGTCGCGGCCAAGTGGTGAGGTCGATTGTGGTTTTCATAACGGCACAAATTTTGATTGTTTCTGATAAGTCGATGACACGAAAGACATTCGAGTCGTTAGAAAATTATATCTCGAAAACGATTTTCGCACAATCGTTTTGTTGCGACTTGTCTGTGGAATCCCAAAACCATTCATTGAGAACAAGTTATATCGGAGGCATCAGTTTCGTTTTTCATGGCCATGATTTTCATTGCAAAAAAGAGCTGTAACTTCCTCATCCGAACATATTGAAACAATACCAGCTTATAACAATCTTAAAAAATATTTTGATTTTGTCTTGCAAAGCAATGATCATTCTGCTATCTTGTATTTTTGTTGGTAGGCGTTGGCTTACCCTTCTTTAGAAAAATCATAGTTGTGTTGCAAGCTCGTGAGGGTTTGTGATTCGGGCGCAAAATCACCCCGGTGGTGGCCTCGAGGGGAGTCGGAGTATCGACTCTACGGAGACTTTTTACGTTTTTCATTCTGGTTCTTATTGAGAAACGTTTCGGTTTTGCGCCCGGTGCTTGTGTTGATTTTCTGTATGATTCTTGCCGGTTTCGTGCGCTCTGATACGTTTCTCAATCGGAAACCTTGTCCTCAACAAACGGCGGATACCTTTTCGCTGATGGCATATTTTTTGTAATTTCTTTTTCCCCCCTGATGAAAATAAGGATTATTTTTATGGCAAAAACTTACAAACCCAAGCGTTTTACTGACATCAGCCTTCTCAAACGGCTGGATTTTCCATTGTTGATAAGGTTATTGGAACGCTATCAATCGTTTTTTGAAGCTCAGGAAGGTTTTGCTTGGGCGCATGACCCGGCGGAGTTTTCTTATGACGTTCTCGCCAAAATTATGATGAATCTCGATACGGCGGCACCGATGGAACTGTTGGAGACGCTTTATTATGTGGAGCAGCTTTCCGATGAGGAGTATTTTGATGATCTGCATCAAATTGCTCGCAAACATAACATTGGCCACGAAGTTCAGACGGTTCAGGATTTGGCGTTATTGCTGCAATTGGAATGTCCGGAGGAAGTGCAACAGTATCATGCGCTCATTCATCGTTCCGATGCCCAAAAACGGGCGAAGCGGTTTGAGTCCTATTTTTCGACAAACGATACTCCGAAGCCGATCAGAAAAATCACAAAAGCCATACGTGAACGGATGGAAACGGAACTGGACGCATGGGCGAAAGCCAACAAACGTGGGATCGGCATGCGTGTTTTCGTAACACAGGACGAACATGCCGTTTGGTTCATGATTCGGCACGGTCAGCCGATGAAACGAGAAAACGCAGTCACTGAAGAAGGTGGCAACCATCAGGTGTTTTATCGCCCTGAGAAATTCGATATTGCGATTTATTATCCTGATTCGGATGAACTGGCGATTAGTGTCCGGACGAAAGGTCAAAGACTTGCGTATACCGAAGCGATTGGTCGATATTGTTTCGACGATGCTGATTATTTTCAGTTCGATGCTTGCAACAAGTATACACTTCAACCTTTGATTGATCACAGGGAAGTCGCCCTTGCCCATTGGGGAATACCCGGGATCGAAAAAATTTCTCTGCGTGAAATTCAGATTCGACATGAGGGCAATGAGAACCATATTGAAACCCAACATGCTGATGATATCTTTGCCGCTTTTGAAAAGAAGAGACGTCAACTTTTTTATGAGAAGAACATCACTATCGTCAAGGCCAAGTTTATGATTTTGTTCAGCGACCGACGAAAGCGGGTGGTCACCATTGAACCGCCCAATATCGCTTTCTATGACCGTGAATCGGATCATGAACTGGTTCACGATTGGTTGATGGAACGTGGATTTATTATTGTGGAATCATTCGAGGAAAAGAAAAATGTCAAACCGTCTGAAAAAATTCTGGAAGCTGCTTGAAAATGATGCTTCACGCACAACCGTCATGTTTCGTTGGAAATATGTTCTTGGTGAAGCATTGTCGGCATTACAACCGATATTGCTGCCAACAGGTGAGTTAGTCGAAAATCATCCCAATCCCAACGATCCTGAGGGGAGGTGGTTATTGGTGGTCGACTTCCGAAATGGGAAGTATTGTGCCATTTCCGAAAACAGGGAAATCAATATCCCGTTGAAAGAAAGCGATATTCGTTGTCACAAATTGAACATGGAACGGTTTCGCGATATGATCGCGAAAACATTGGGAATTACTCCGGTCAATGATCCGTTGGGCAAATATGACCAAGCGATTCGTCTCGGCCAACATTCCTTGTTTCCGGGTGAGATATTTCCTGTTTACGCTGTCCTTGCGGACTCCAATAGCAGTTATCAAGAAGCCATTTCTTCCTTATTACTTACTGTCAATACACCGTTTTTGTTTTTGACCGGGACTCGTGATTCATTGCCCATCAATCTTACGGAAATTGTTAAGAATCGTAAAATTCTTTTTTTGCCTCTTTGCGAAGCTCTTGAATTTCAGGATGGCCAATTTGTGCCGACGGACGCCTGGCATGGAGTAGTTGAATCGTTCCGTAAAATGCTGCATTCGGAAAATCTTGTGGCAGTGCCGGAATATGAATTTGCCCGGCGCGGCGGTTGGTCACTCCGGTTCGGATTCGAAAAAAAGGAACCGACCGTTTTGCCGGGCGATCTGTTGGGGGCATTTTACATCCAGCGATTGCTGATGTTTCCACACAAGGAAATTCACGTCACGATGCTTCTTGCCGAAATAGCCGGTGACGACCAACTTCGTGTGGCGATGGACGGCCAAGAGGTCATTGATCAGCAGGCTCGCCAAAATTACATGCGGCGGCTTGAAGAGTTGGCAGCAGACCGCTACGAAGCGGAACGCAATGAAGACGAATCCTGGTTGGAGCGAGTCGACCGGGAAACCGACCAGATTACAGACGAGCTGCTGAAGTCGACGGGACTTGGCGGTAAAACCCGGAAGCTGGGTGACGACATTCAAAACATCCGTCGCCGTATCGCCAAGACGATCAATGAGGTCATTGAAAAAATCAACGAAAATGATTCTCAATTGGCACGGCACTTGAAGAATTCCATTCATACCAATATTGAAATGTGCTACAGACCGGATCGTGAGATCGCATGGGTTTTTAACTAAACTATCTATTTTGTGGAATTTTACTTTCGATTTGACCGCAGGAACAATGTCAAAAATTGTCCTGCGGTTTTTTTGTTTCTTGTTTTTCCTGTTTTACCCACTCTCACAGACAAAAGAGAAAAAATAATCAAAAATTTTTCAAAGTTACCTCAAAAGTAACTTTGATACCCCAAAAGTATCGCCTTGCCTTTTGAAGAATGAAACTCAAAAGGGACTCAAAACGCCCGCCGAAGCCAAGTTCTTCAGCGGGCTTTTTTTGATTCCCGGCAAACAAAAAACAAAGGAATTGCAATAATGCACCAAAGTCATTTGAAGAATTCTGTAGGAAAAATCGAGCAGCCCAGCGCGGCTGCGGACCAAAGGAGGGCGAAGCCTACTGCCTGGCCCGGCTCGGGCCCAAATTGGGTAAGATGCACCGACCTCTCGGAGCAGTTTTTGCAGGTGCAGACGAGGGTGCATTCCATCCCGCCAAACGATGTGGAGGACATCCGGCAGAATATTGTTCTGCATATCCTTAAACATCAGGCGTCGGTCGCGGTCATGTCGGCGGCGGAGCTGGAGGACTTCACCAACCGGATCGTTTCCAAATACACAAAACGCTGGAAACGATATCGCAAAAAGTTCAAGTCGACGGAAGACGACTATGTACCGACCGTCAACGAAACCCGGCAAGGCGAACTCAGCGAACTCGGGTTCACCATCCTCAAACTTGATGTCGCGGCCATCCTCGAACGATTGACCTCACGTCAGCAAACCATTTGTCAATGTCTTATCGACGACAAAACGCCGCGCCGGATTATGTGGATCGTCAAATGCTCGCAAGCGACCATGAAAACGGAACGCGACAAAATTCGTCAACGTTTTCTGGAATGCGACTACTGTTACCCGCACACAAACTGATTTTCACTTTTTGAGATACACATTCAACCTCAACTGTCCTATCCCAATAGGAAGCGTGCGACGCTTCACCCGACTTGTGCTGCCGCACGTTTGTAATAACCCGCTCCCGTTGGTCGCTGGTGTCTAACGGTAAACAACAACGTTTTTTTAACAGAAAGTTTTCACATGTCAACTGATACAAGCATTTTTTTGAACGAATCTTCAGAAATTTATCATGGCAAAGCGAAAGATTACCTTTCGAGCCACCAACTCATTGATTTTTTGAAGTGTCCCTATCTCTACAACAAGAAACGGCTCGGCCTTATTCCCGACGTGGAGTCACAGTCATTCCTGTTGGGACGAGCGGCGCATTCGCTTGTTCTCGAAGGTCGTGACAAATATGAAAACGAGTTTGCCATCGGCGGCCCGATCAACCCGACGACCGGGCGGCCATTCGGCAACACGACCAAGAAATTTCTCGAATGGCAGGAGTTGCAGCAAAAGCCAGTGCTGACCTTTGATCAGTCCGAAACCATTGAGGCAATGAACGCCGCCATTCGCATGAATGAATATGCTGCCGCACTGCTGAAAACAGGGCAGCCCGAAGGTGTGGTTCGCATGGAGTATTGCGGCCTGCCGTGCCAGATTCGACTTGACTGGTTCAACCCGGATTATGGCATTATCGACCTCAAAACGTGTGACGATTTGACATGGTTCGAGTCGGATGCAAGGCGGTTCCGTTATCAAAACCAAATGGCGTTTTACCAATGTGTTTTGGATGTTGCCATTGAGCAATTGGTTCCCGTTTACATCATCGCCGTCGAGAAAAAAGAGCCGTTCCGTTGCGGAGTTTGGCAAGTCACCAGTGAAACACTCCTCATGGCTCGCGCCGAAAACGAAGCCGCCATTGAGCGACTCAAGGCTGCCCAATCAAATGATACCTGGGTCACAGGTTACGAAGAATTGCGGATGCTTTCTATTGTCTGACAGTCGGGAGTCCGGAGGTAGAGAGTCCGGAGAAGATTCATTTTAACAATACGGCTGGAAAAAGAGTCTCCAGACTCCCGACTCTTCACCTCCAGCCTTCGAGAGGAGAAAAATATGCCAACACCATTGTTACAGAAAATTCATCGCGGCAGGAACAGCAGCCGCCTCGCATCTTGCTTTACGGAACCGAAGGGATCGGAAAAAGTACGTTCGGCGCGAGTGCCCCCAATCCGATTTTTATTCCCACGGAAGATGGCATTGATCAGCTTGAAACGGATTCGTTTCCACTGTGTAAAACGTTCGACGACTGCATGGCGTGTATCACCGCACTTGCTTCGGAAGAACATGATTATCAGACTGTCGTGCTGGACACGGCGGACTGGGCGGAGCGACTGATCTTTGACTCACTTTGCCAGCAGTACAATGCCAAATCCATTGAAAAAGTAGACGGCGGCTTCCAACGGGGTTACGAACTTGCCCTCAATTACTGGCGGCAATTGATCGACGGACTCCGGTATTTACGGGAAACGAAAGGGATGATCGTCATCATTCTCGCCCACACGAAAGTCGAAACGCATACCGACCCGGAATCAACGGCGTTCGACCGCTTCAGTCCAAAACTGCACAAGAAAGCCAATGCCCTTCTTTGCGAATGGTGCGACGCCATTTTGATGGCGACACGTGAACGAAGTGCGGCGAAGGGCGAAAAAAGCGGTGGGGAACGCGTGCTGCGATGCGTGACATCGTCGTCATGCGTTGCCAAGAATCGTTACAACCTGCCGGAAGTGCTGCCGCTGGACTGGTCGGCACTGATGACGGCTCTGACCGCTAATTCCTAATCGACGAGGAGTACTGATCATGAGAACATTAAAAATTCATCCTGAACTTCAAACCCTGCTTCCACCACTTTCGGAGGAAGAATATACCGGACTTGAAAAGGACATTCTCGAACGCGGTTGCCTGTCAGCGATTGCAGCGTGGAACGACACGATTGTCGATGGCCACAACCGTTATGCGATATGTCAGAAGTACGGACTTCCGTTTGAAGTCAAGCAATTGGAATTCGCCACGCTTGAAGACGCACGTTTTTGGGCTTGGAGACATCAGGAAAATCGCCGAAATTTGGCACCTTTTCAGAAAATAGAACTTGCTTTGCAGTTCAAGCCGATGTTGGTGGCCAAAGGTAAAGAAAACATGTCGCATGGTGGTGGCGATCAAAAGTCATCGAAATCAAAATCGGGTTTCCAGATATCTGGAAACCCGATCAATGAAACGGTTCATGTTGACAAAAAACTTGCCGCATTAGTCGAAGTTTCTCATGACACCATGCATAAAGCTGAGTTTCTCAGCAAACATGCCGACGAGGAGACAAAGGAAAATCTTCGTCAAGGAAAAACCACGATCAACAAGGAATACAAGCGGGTCAAGGAGAAGACCGCCAAACCCAAGGCAACCCGAACAAAAAAGACAAGTGAAGAGTCACCTGCGACAAAACCGGAGACTTCCGAACCTTCGCCGTCGAAAAACGTGCCGTGTATTGAAGAGCTGACTTCTGACGTGAGAACCACTCTCAAAGGCATTCGTCAGAACCATCCTGAGCACCTGCTCAGTAATTTGAACATGCACTTCCGTGAAGGATACATTGAAGAATTGGTCATCGAAGCAATGGCTTATCTTCACGAGAAAAAAGGGGAGAAAGTCACAACTTCCATCCTCAAAGAACTCAACAAACGCTACTCCAAAAACAAATGTTACTGCCTTTCAGAAAAAAATTGAACCATTTTTTGTATCATGCGTACTACATTCCATGAGTACCAAACAAGGAATTATTTCCTTGCAAGCGATTCGCCGCTTGCAGGGTGGGGAACTGCTC
>Ga0123353_10014972_pt1 | contig 11225 bp, 10 predicted proteins | sample TergutLab28metaG_3_FD_92763 | JGI IMG/M metagenome (GOLD analysis project Ga0123353, IMG submission 92763) | Labiotermes labralis P3 segment gut microbial communities from Petit-Saut dam, French Guiana - Lab288 P3 | ecosystem: Host-associated > Arthropoda: Insects > Digestive system > Gut ... | reverse complement strand
TCCACTGCTCAAAAATAGGCTGATAGAAGCCTCTAAAAGCCTTGAAATGGCTTAAAAAAATGAAGAAAAACAGAAAAAAGATGAAAAACATGCTTTGAAAAGAGAGAAAAACAAAACAAAATCAGGAAAAAATTAGAAAAATATTTTGAAGCGTATTTTGCAAAGGTCTCACAGTATAACAAAAACAGCGAATAAATCGCCTTAAAATTTCAGCCTTAAACCCATAGAATTTCCATATATTGCCACATCCAATCTATATTTATCTGTTTGATGAAGAGAAATATTTGCTATATTATTTTTTGTCATTGTGCCTATTATTGCAAATGTAATACCTGTAGTAGCTGTTACACATCCTATTGTTAATAATGCTACACCACTCTGCCACATTTGAAAAGCAGTGTACTTATAATAAACCTCATAAGAACCAAGATATAATCCCACTCCTCCTGCTGTTACTATTAATCCACTTATTATTAATCCTGTTCCTGTACCTGTTAGTTTTTTTGATCTCTGAATAACATGCAATTTTTGTTTTAAATCTTGACTTTTTTGTTCATCTTTAAAAACATCAAAGTCTCCATTTTCATATAATATTGAAGAAACCTCACTTTTTTTTATTAAATATGCTGGACCTGTTTGATTGGCAAACCTCTTATATTTTACAACCTCAATTCCGACTTCTTCTACTTTTGCTTCAATTTTGCGTCCATCTCTTGTAAGGATTATATCCTGCGCATTCATATTCAAAGCAGTGCTAAAAATGATAATAATTGTAATTAATTTTTTCATATATAATGATTAAAATTTTAATTTCTTTATATTTTAGTAATATTATACTTTAAAATAGTAATAATCGCAAATAAAAATGCGATTAAAAACCACTTCAAATAGTAAAATATACGAATTCCTATTTTTCTATAAATTCTTGTAGAATTTTTTCAATAACTACTCCATCGTTTGGTTCATTTCTTGACGGATTTATGCTTCCGCTAATCAATGTATTCCCATTAAGTTCTGCAATCGTATAATTATATTTTTCTAAATAATAATATTGAAGTGTGTATAGTCTATTATTTGAAGAAAGATTATAATATGGTGATTCTCTTGGCACAAGTTTGAATGAAATTTTAATTTTCTCCGTTTTTTCATCTGCGGTATAATAACCCGATTTACATCCATAGGAAATTTTATCAATATTTACTTGTTTGATAACATCATTTCCAAAATATTCAATAACAATTACTTCATAAAAAGATCCATCAAGATATTGAATATTTGAGTGATATTTATCGTTGTTATTAAAAATTTGATAGATTGTCTCTTTTTTTTCGCATCCAATAAATACTAATGATGCAATAATTAATAATAGTAGTAACTTTTTCATAAGATATTAGCGCGGTTGTAACATTGCGCCCTTCGTTTTTTAGTGTAGGTTTTTGATTAATTTTGCGCTAAACGATAAAGATACTATCGCAAGATAGGAAAGCAGACCTCCCTACCTGTACAGAGGCATAGCCAAACGCCCAAAACTAAATAAGAAAGTCCGCACTACGCGCAACTCGCTTATGTTTGTAGTTTTTGAAATTGGCTATTTTCTGTACACAAACAACAGCAAGCGTTATCGAAATAACACCGCAAAAATAGAATATTTTTTTAATCAAAGGAAATTATTATTTTTTTGGGTTAAGAAAAAGTTTGAGTTTATCACAAGAAAATGATTATGATTTTTTTTACTCTGTAAGTGAATATGTATTAGCAAAAGATTGGTTGAACGCATACGAAGATGAAGCATGGAAAAATTTGTAAAAGGCAAAGCATATTGTTCCTCTAAAAACAACAGATTTTATTGTTGGTACATTGCCGGTAAACTCGTACATTCGTCCTGTACATATTTTTACAGCTGACAAAAGTATAATACTTAAAACAGTTGGTATCGTTTCTGACGAAATATTGTCAAAAACAGTTGAAAACATAATAACCATCATAACAGATTAAAAACAACTGTCCCGCCACCCCAGATAAAAGAAGTGACACAGAGAAGTGCGTCAACGTAGGGAAAAAATGGCTTTTGAAAAAGCAGCATCAATAACATTGTGAACTTGCAAGAACAGCATCATAATCAACCTGCTACTAAAGGGCAGCTTGGCAAGCATGAATTTTGTTAATAACTTTTTGAAAAAACACTTGATTTTATCAAACATTACCTTTTGTCAAAAAGAAAGGTGTTTTTTTTGTTTTAATTTTGAAACTACAAACCCTTTCAAACCTGTTCTTTCCGAGTTTGATAATCCAACATAATATATGATAACAGTGGAAGCAATCAGTGTTACAGCAGTTACTCCCATAATTCTCCAAAACGAAGGACTAAAACTGTAATAACAAAGCAACGGCAGTGCAAATGCTAAAACCGTTACCTCCGAAACAGGTAAAATTACGCGTTTTAAATAATGAAAGATGTGCATCTTCAACATCCTTTTCATAAAATATATTCTACACAAGTGGGCAATCACAGTAATAACAATAACGATAATCATGGTGGTTTCCGGTGGAGATCCCATTTTTAGAAACAGATATGAGATGGGCAAGTTCATCAGAATAATAGAGCCGGTAACAATCTGATACCGTTTTATTTTTCCTGTGGCTTGAATGGAAGCGATAAACGGATTTGCCAATGATTCTATAATTGCATTGATGATGACTAAGCGGGTGAAAATAATCGTATATTCAGGCACTTTTGTGAGCCAAATGCTTAAAATTGCTTCTGTTTCAATAAGAATGGGTATTGAGAGTACTAATATTAAGTAGTAACAAAATTTGGAACTCTGAAACACCAATTTCATCATCTCGCCCGATTTATCTTCATTATCAGCAGAATATGATTTTATGATTTGCGGTCGTATGGCAGTAAAAAAATTGTGAATAAACAGATTTAGTGCCGTATAAACCCTAAAAGCAATGCCTCTGGCAGAATTGACAATTACTCCGAAGAAAAAGTTGAGTAACAGATTGATACCTTGTCCTCTTACGGTCATTGCCAAAGCCCCGAAAACACTCCATCCCGCAAAACCAAATACTTCTTTAAACATATTTTTATTCCAATAATATCTAATCTTACATTCAGGAAATTTTAATGTTCCGTACAAAATATAGGATGCCGATGTTAGTACCTGAACAACAAATAGTAATATGGCGTATAGTTTCAGTTTATCAACAGGAATATAGATGAGTACAAATACGACTGCTAATTTGAAAATTACCTCTAAAATACTAATGTAAGCGTACGCCTGCATCTGCTCTCGTGCAGTAATGATTGCCAAATAGGGTGTTGTTATAATACTTACCATAAAGGTAAAAACTGCAAACTGATACACCCATGCGGCAGCTTCTACCCTGTCGGGTGGAATTTTCATAATATTATTAAAATACCACAACCCTATTGTTTCGGCAAGAATAAAAATAGCGAGAGCGATGAAAATAAAAATCAATACATTCACACTAAACAACTGTTTCAGTTTTGAATAATTTTCCACGCCGAGTTCTACGGCAAAAAACCGTTGCGCGGCGGTTGCCATTGTTCCGCTTAAAAAAGCAAACATGGCAACAACTCCCGCAATAACTTCATTAGTACCAAAGTCAACTTCTCCCAACACCTTCAACACTACGCGGGTAGTATAAAGCGTAATCAACATAATCAGCAGCATTCTGAAATAGAGCAGCGCTGTGTTCTTCGCAATACGGGTTTTGTTGATCATCATTTCACATTGGCAAATTGTTGCAAAAAGCGTACATCATTTTCGAAATAGAGTCTTATGTCGTTGATTTTAAATTTGAGCATTGCCATACGTTCAATTCCCAGTCCGAAAGCATAGCCGCTAAATTCTTTAGAGTTGATACCGCAGTTGTCTAACACATTGGGATCCACCATTCCACAGCCGAGAATCTCCACCCATCCTGAATACTTGCACACATTGCACCCTTTACCGCCGCATATTTTGCATTCAATATCCATCTCTGCAGATGGTTCTGTGAAAGGGAAATAGGAGGGTCTCAGTCGAATTTTCGTTTCTGTTCCGAACATCTCTTTGGCAAAGAACAACAATACCTGTTTCATATCTGCAAAAGAGACCTCTTGGGCAATATAAAGTCCCTCTACCTGATGAAAAATGCAGTGTGAGCGCGCGGTGATAGTTTCATTACGATACACTCTTCCGGGACAAATTACGCGAATGGGCGGCTTACAGCACTCCATGGTGCGTACTTGTAAAGATGAGGTATGAGTGCGAAGCAGTAATTCAGGGTTTACATTCACAAAAAAAGTATCCTGCATATCTCGTGCCGGATGTTCCTGCGGAAAGTTCAGCGCCGAAAAAACATGCCAGTCATCTTCAATATCAGGACCTGAAACGGTGGCGAACCCTATCTTTTCAAAAATATCGCACACTTCGTTCATAACGAGTGAAACCGGATGCAAGGACCCTGTGGTATAAAGGGTTGAAGGGCGGGTTACATCAATTTCAGATATTTGCGGTGCAGCCGCATCCTCTACTCTGTTTTTGTGCGCCTCAAACAATTGCTGTGCATATTGTTTCAATTCATTAACTTCTTGACCAAAATCTTTGCGAAATTCGGGCAAAACATTTTTAATTTCGCTGAGCAATTGTTGCAAATCGCTCTTTTTACCGAGAAATTGCATACGAAAATCTTCCAAGTGTGTACCTGTTTCTACAAGAAACCGGTCAAGTTGTTGCTTTATCTCTTCTACTTTAGGGTTCATAGTATTGACTTAATGTTTTAAAAATAAACAGTTTTGTATCATTCTTTTTCATATTAAAAAAAGAGCACAAAAATATATTTTAATTAACAGAGATGATGTCATACCTTGTGGCGCGTTAATATAGAATTATCCTATCTTTGCGACCCTAAATTACAAATCCGGCATAATGAAGCAGAAAGATTTTATCTTCAACCTTTTTATCCTTCTTTTCCTCAATCTGTTAGTCAAACCATTTTGGCTTCTTGGAGTGGATATGGGGGTTCAAAATGCCGTGGGCGCCGAAGGTTACGGTATCTATTATGCAATTTTTAATTTTACTTTTCTATTTAATATGTTGTTGGATTTTGGATTAACCAATTTCAACAATAGAAATATTGCTCAAAATACACAACTGTTATCGAAACATATTTCAGGAATACTAACCTTAAAACTCGGATTGGGATTTATTTATTTGATTATTGTTGTGGTAGCAGGAATATGTATCGGCTACGATGGGTTTCAGGTAAAACTATTGGTTTGGCTTGCATTTAATCAGTTTCTGAACGCACTGATTCTATATCTTCGCTCTAATGTAGCAGCATTATTGATGTTTAAAACCGACAGTATTTTATCTGTATTGGACAAATTATTGATGATACTGATTTGTAGTGTTTTACTTTGGGGAAATGTAACTCAAAAACCTTTTCAGATAATGTGGTTTGTGTATGCCCAAACCGCATCTTATCTGTTAGCCTCCGCTGTAGCGTTAACGATTGTAATGCTGAAAGCAAAAATTATCCGCTTAACATGGAATTTTACATTTTTCAGAGCCATTTTAAAGAAAAGTTTTCCCTTTGCATTGCTCGCTTTATTGATGTCTATTTATGGACGTACTGATTCTGTATTGATTGAAAGGATTCTTCCCGATTCTATTTCGGCATATCAGTCCGGTATTTTCGCTTCTGCTTTCCGTTTTTTAGATGCTTTAGTTCAGATTGCATTTCTTGTTGCCGTTATTTTATTGCCATTATTTTCAAAAATGTTGAAAAACAGAGAAGATTTTGCGCCAATAATCAGGAGCGCTTTTACTTTACTTTTCTTTTTCTCAGTTACTTCTACCGTATTGCTTTTAGCATACCGCATTCCGCTTCTTTCTTACCGGTATCCCGACATTTGGATGGAGAGTGTTAAGGTGTTTGTGTTTATTATCCCCTGCATTATTCCAATCTCTATGATCTACATTTTTGGAACACTACTTACTGCAAACGGAAATCTCCGCGTATTAAACATTACTTCCGGCATAGCCATTGTAATAAACTTAGCTATCAACTTTACCTTAATACCTATATTAGAAGCACGTGGTGCTGCTATTGCCACTCTTTCCACACAAATTTCTATTGCAGCAATGCAATTTTTTCTTGCTTTTCGACTGTTGAAAATTCCTTTTTCTATCTTACCCTATTTCAGATGTATTCTTTTTATCTGTTTATTGATGGCTTCTGTTTTCTTTATTAAATATTTTCTGAATATCGGACCTATCTATAGTTTATTGATTTGCAGCGGATTGTCGTTAGTTTGGGCGTTTATTACCAAATTGATCCCTTTGAAGTTTATTGAGACATTTTTTACCAAGTCGTAGCTAATTTATAATGCCTGCCACCCGATGTCGGTTCTGTAAAAAAGGTTGTCGCTCTTAATTTTCTTAACTTCCTGATAAGCATTTTGTTGGGCGCTTGCAAGGGTTTTTCCTTCGCCTACTACAAACAGCACGCGCCCGCCGGTGTTTACCCATTTTCCATCTTTTTTTGCTGTACCACAATGAAATACTATCTCATTTGCTTCTTCTATACCGGTTATCTCAATTCCTTTTTCAAATGAATCAGGGTAACCCTTCGAAGCTAAAACTACACCCAAAAAGTAGTTGTCGTGCCACTCAATAAGGGGCGTTTCGCCATTGAGCAACGCTAAAATTATCTCAATCATATCGCTTTTCATTTTGGGCAATACTACTTCTGTTTCGGGGTCGCCGAAACGGGCGTTGAACTCAATTACTTTGGGTCCCTCTTTTGTAAGGATTAGTCCGCCGTATAAAATTCCGGTAAACGGAGTATTGTTTTCTACCATTGCTTTGGCGGTGGGGCGCATAATTTCACTAACTGCTTTTTTCACTGCATCTTGATTGATTATTGGCACGTGCGAATAGGCACCCATACCGCCGGTATTTGGCCCCATATCTCCATCGAAGGCACGTTTGTGGTCTTGGGCAATGGCAAGCGGCAACACCGTTTCCCCATTTACAAATGCCATGAGCGAAAACTCAGGACCGAAGAGGAACTCTTCTATTACCACTTTTCCCTTCCCAAACTTGTTATTCAGCAACATATCCTTCAACGCTTGGTCGGCTTCATCCATACTCATAGCCACTACAACCCCTTTTCCGGCAGCCAAACCATCGTACTTAATAACAATGGGCGCACCTTTTTCAAGCAGATATTGCTTGGCAGCGGCGTAACTTTCAAATACTTCAAAAGCGGCGGTAGGAATCCGGTGTTTGTGCATTAACTCTTTGGCAAACTGTTTACTACCTTCAATTTGCGCTGCTGCTTGCAGAGGTCCAAAGATTTGCAATCCCTGTTTTTGAAATTCATCTACAATACCGTTCATTAACGCAACTTCAGGACCAACGATAGTAAGGTTAATATTGTTTTCTTTAGCAAACTGCACCAATTTTTCAGTATCTGTTTCATTAATATTAACACAAGTAAAAGATTCAGCGATGCCGTCGTTGCCGGGTGCTACAAAAATGTTGGATACAAGTTTCGATTGTGCTGCTTTCCAGGCGATGGCGTGTTCCCGTCCGCCCCGACCAATAATAAAGATGTTAAAATTCATTGATATAGAATTTGCGTGAATGACTAATTTATTACAAAAACTTTAAAAACATTAAAGTTTTAAAAACATTTAAACCCTACTCCTACTTTAAAAATATTGTTTCCTCTTATCCAAAATTTATAATTTAAACTGTTTAGATTAGAATAACTTACATCAATAGTAAAACGCCATAGATCAACACCTAAACCTGTTTGAAATCCCAATTGAAAATAGGAGTGACTGTAATAATTTTTTAAGCTATCGGCTATTTTAAAAGAAAAGTAGGGGCCAAGGAAGAATCGAATTTTAAATAATTTAAAATCAACAGCTTTTATTCCAATTAGCAAAGGGATATCTAAATGATGTGATTTATGGTTTTCTATATATGAACAGTGCCCTGAATGGTTAACAATATCGGCACTCCTGATTTGATAATAAAACTCCGGTTGAATATAAAAGCGAGAGGGAGAGATTCTAAAAAACAAACCAAAATCTGTACCAACTTTATATTTTCCGGGAATTCCCTCACTATCATTGGTAAAACTTAGAGATGCTTTTGGCCCAAAAGTAAATATCTCTTTTTTAGGTTTTTTTGTTTTCTCTTCACTCTGGCCAAACACACAATGCAGGGAAATGATAACAACTAATATCGTGAGAAAGAAACGTTTAATTTGAAAAAAAATATTCATAATGATGTGTTTTGATGTTAACAATCTAAAAACGCTGTTTTTGTCAAAAAAATATTTATAAGTCAAATTAAAAATTAACTGCTCAAAAAACAATTTAACCAATCAAATAAAACGGGAACTGCATTTTGTATAACAACAAACGATTTCACTTACCTTCTATACACCTGAAACCGCATCGCAAACGCGTTTTTTTCATCTTTTTCGTAAAGAACATCCTCTATCAAATTCCATGGGGAGAAGTCTATATCAGGAAAAAAAACATCGGCATCAAATGCGGAATCTATTCGGGTAAGATAAAGGGTTTCTATTCTATCAATAAACAACTTGTAAATGGTGGCGCCGCCAATAATGAACGCTTTTTCTTCATTTTTTACAAATTCAATAGCATCATCTATGGTGTGTACTATTTCACAGTGGTTGTAATCTGCATTTTTATTTAAAGTAATGACAATGTTTCTGCGGTTCGGCAACGGCTTAATAGGTAGCGACTCCCAGGTTTTGTCGCCCATAATAACAGGATACCCCGAAGTAATGGCTTTAAACCGTTTTAAATCTGCGGGTAAGTGGCAGAGTAGTTGATTATTTTTCCCGAGTTCGAGGTTTTTGCCTACAGCGGCAATCATGCAGAGATTCAGCATTTTGTTACTTTTTCTTTTTTCCTATGGTTTGAATACATTCTCTCATAGGAACAATCACCGACAACCCGTTGTAAGCCAGCTCCTCTTTCATAACTTTCACGTTAATTTCATGTTGATTTGGCAGGGGCTTGATAACACGAATATGCTCTTTTTCTACCCCCAGACCTTCGCAAATCTGTTCAATTCTGCCGTAAGCATGCGATTCTTGCCCGCCGGTCATTCCGGTAGTAAAGTTGTCTAATATTAAAACGGTGATAGGTGTATTTTCAATAGCACAATCCAACAGAGAGGTGATACCGCTGTGGGTAAAGGTAGAGTCTCCGATTACGGCTACAGCGGGGTAAAGTCCGGCATCTGAAGCTCCTTTTGCCATAGTGATGCTGGCGCCCATATCCACTGTAGAGTAGATGGCGTTGTAAGGTGGAAGCGCTCCCAGCGTGTAGCAACCAATGTCGGCAAATACCTTTCCGGGTCCATGAGGTTCCATCGCTTCGTTCAAAGCTTTGTAGGTATCAATGTGCGGACAACCTTTGCAGAGCGCCGGCGGACGCGGTGTTACAACGGGCGGCACGGGCAAACCAAATGTGTCTTCCAAACCAAGCGCTACCGCCAATAGATTGGGATTTAACTCGCCATCACGGGGCAATGCGCCGGTTAAGCGCCCCTTAATGTTGCCGGATTTATTCAGCAAACCGCGCAACTGCTCTTCAATAACCGGATAACCATCTTCAGCAACCAAGATTGTCTCACATTCGTTGGTTAATTTCTCTATTAATTCTACGGGGAGCGGATATTGGGAGATTTTTAAAATGGGATAAGGACATTTTTTCCCTACAAAGTTTTCCATAACATAATTATAAGCAATTCCCGATGCTATGATCCCCAAAGACTTATCTTCACCATCAATATATTTATTGTATTTAGATGCAACTGCTTCCGCTTCTAATGCGGGTTGTTTTGCCAAAAGTTCGCGGTAAAAAACGCGGGCGTTTCCGGGTAACAGGATAAACTGCTTTTTATTTTCGCAGAGTTTTATTTCATTCTGTTGACGAATTGGATTTCTTTCAACTCCGGCGCGTGAATGTGCCAAGCGGGTGGTAATTCTAACCATCACAGGAATACGATGTTTTTCCGAGAAGTCGAAAGCATCGTAGGTCATGTTATAAGCTTCTTGTTGGGTTGAGGGTTCAAAAACGGGAATAAAGGCAAATTTGGCGAAGAAACGCGAATCTTGTTCATCTTGTGAGGAGTGCATGGAAGGGTCATCAGCGATGAGATATACCAACCCTCCGTTAGCGCCTGTAATGGCGGAGTTCATAAACGGGTCGGCGGCTACGTTCAAGCCCACGTGTTTCATGCAAGCCAATGCACGTTTTCCGGCGTAAGACATACCGATAGCGGCTTCCATTGCCGTCTTTTCGTTTGCCGACCAGCAACGATGCACGTTGCCATCCTCAGCTTGTTTCGAGTGTTGAATATATTCGGTTATTTCGGTTGAAGGAGTACCCGGATATGCGTAAACTCCTGAAATTCCTGCATCTAATGCAGCTTGCGCGATTGCTTCGTCGCCTAATAATAATTGCTTTGCCATACGTGAATCTGTATTAAAATTTAACGGCAAAAATAGAAGAATTTGGCTAAGAAAAAATCTCTCCGAAAAAAATGTTTCTTTGCCAAAAAAATTGAATTATGCGGCTTCCAAAAACATACTATTTATCTCATGATGTTGTTTCTTTAGCAAAAGATATGATCGGCAAATATCTTTTTACAAAAATTGACGGTCAACTTTGCGGAGGCATGATTACGGAAACAGAAGCGTACAAGGGCGTTGAAGATAGAGCATGCCACGCTTACAGCGGCAGAAGGACACCGCGAAACGAGATGATGTATGCAGAAGGAGGTGTTGCCTACGTTTACCTTTGCTACGGCATACATTATTTGCTAAATGTTGTTACCAATAAAAAAGATACACCCGATGCTATCCTGATCCGTGCTATTCATGCTACACATGGAGAAGAACTGATGCTGAAGCGGCTGGGAAAATCGAAAATGCAACCACAACTTACAAATGGGCCCGGAAAACTTACAAAAGCATTAGGAATTACACTTTTAGATAACGGAGAACCGCTCCAAAATAAAAGAATTTGGATTGAAGACAGAGGCGTTGATTCATCGAAAATGACAATAATAAACACTCCGAGAATTGGTGTGAATTACGCCGGAGAGGATGCTCATTTGCTGTACCGGTTCAAAATTTAGCTAATCAATCCCTAT
>Ga0123353_10014970_pt1 | contig 11226 bp, 7 predicted proteins | sample TergutLab28metaG_3_FD_92763 | JGI IMG/M metagenome (GOLD analysis project Ga0123353, IMG submission 92763) | Labiotermes labralis P3 segment gut microbial communities from Petit-Saut dam, French Guiana - Lab288 P3 | ecosystem: Host-associated > Arthropoda: Insects > Digestive system > Gut ... | reverse complement strand
TGTGTCCCATTTGTGCTACATGTCCAATTGTGCTGTGTGTCCCGTGTTTGCTACATGTGACATTACCCTGTGTGTCCCATTTGTGCTACATGTCCATTTATGCTGTGTGTCCCATGTTTGCTGCATGTGACATTACCCTGTGTGTCCCATTTGTGCTACATGTTCAGTTGCTCTGTGTGTCCCATTCATGCTGCATGTCCCATTATCCTGTGTGTCCCCTCCCATGGAGGCCATCTCATTTGTCTGCAGATTGTGTATGTGCTGTGATGTGGTGGAAAGGCATATCATTTATGTACTTTTGTTGATAATACAATGCTGCGTCAGATGTGAGGTTCTCACGGTGGTGTTGCAGAGATTCATGTATTGTGGGATGTGACGCTGTGTCATTGGGTGAGTGGTTCCTGACATTGCAGAGCAGTATTGTTATTGAACTGCTGGAGTGCTGAAGATGAAGGCACTTTGTTTGTTCAGACATCAAGAACCACTCATCCATTAACAGTGTCATACCCTGGCAGATCTTAAACCTCATACAAATGCTGCTTGCTAATATTCTTACTGTTTTGCCCATTTCAGGAGCCGCACGTCAACACCTGTTACAAACACTTCTATTACTTTGTTCGTGAGTTTGACCTAGTCAGCAGTAGAGAACTTGAACCATTGAAGGAGATGACATCACACATATGTCGAGATTGTAGTGATCCTGCAGCAACATCCAGTTGACCATCAACGTCAATATGACAAGTATGAAGTCACAGAACATCTATCCTCTTCCATGGTAGGGTTTACCATTACATTTTTGTATCCTCTTCTATAGAGAGAGTCTCATTTTTCAATTATTTCATTATGAAATAAATGGATTTTATGTAAGATATAGTTTTTAACAGAGAGAAGCATTGTTTGTGCTGTGTAAATATTAACCATTTGGAAGTGTATTTTATGTGTGAAGTCAGAAGTTTATGATCTGGCTTAATCTAGTGTACCTAAAGCTTATTGCTAGTAGTAGACCATACATTAGTGGCGTCTGGTACATATTTAGAATACTGTGCATGTTGATGTGGAATTTTCAGCCACTGTCACTGTCTGCTTCTCTGAACATCCACTGACCTTTCATGGAGTGGCTTGTATGTTACTTCTTTTTATCACACTTGTTTTCATTGATCTCCACTACCTTGCCTGCTCCCTGTTTTCAGATTCCCCCTCCACACCCACACACACATAGTCCATTGTCATCTGTCTGTAGAATTGCCAGGAGTCTGTGGTGGTGTGCTTCTCTGACTGATATTCCTCTTGAATTGTTATGCTGGAACTTTGCGTTTGATGTATGTTACAACTAATGCCTCTATCAGTGCCAGTTTACTTTTCACGAATAGTTGTGTGTTGGGCTTTGGTAATGTTGTGCCATTCCTGACTGCTTACTTGTCTGCACCATCAGTAATTCTTATCAATTACACTGTCACTTCTACATAGCCTCACGTTTTGAATATTTTTGTGACATTATTGCTCTTTTCAAGAGCCCACCGTCATGTAAAAACTGCACTCCTTTCTCATGTTCAGCAAACAGGTAGCCAAAGAACATCTTGGTAGGTGCATGGTTCCATTCATGCCTGTAAATCTTCATCCAAATGCCCACTGTGATATGTTCAGTTCCTGGCTCACATCTTCCTGGTGCTGACTCCCCATGCTCATAAACAAAGCCATCATATTTAATATGATTCTCACTCAGAATAGTGCACCTACCGCAACTGCACGTCAATTGTCAGTGTGTGTTGTGCATTGTGACTTTGTATCTCTATTGATACCATGTACCATTGACAAAACTTGATTTGTTTTACAATGAGAAAAGTGAAAAATTTTAAATTTATTTTAAAGCCCATGTTCTTTATAATCCGTGACTGTAATTTATTGGTGGACCAGACAAGATATTTCTTTTGTTCAAAAATTACTGCAAGTACAAAGTGTGTAATGTATCTTACGTCTGGATCCCAGTTTACCTCACTGCCCATTCTTGTACTTCGAGCTGAGCAGTGTGATTTGTGTCGCTGAAGTAACAAATTATGACTTTGAGTATCTCAAACTACAGGGTATTATTTGGCACGACAACTGTAGTTTGTCGCTTCTCACCACATCCACCACCACCATAACCATTGTGCCAAACATAGGGGCATTTGGTAGAGTGGCATGCGTTAATATGATAAAAGAGCTGGTGGGATGTGGCAACCAGTGGTTCTCATATCAAATAATGACCTGTACAAGAACTCGTGAACATGAGGCACATATGCCGACTGTGTGTCACGTGTCACTTGAAAGGATTTTGTTTATAGTGGACTGTGTGAAGACCTGCATAAATGGGATGGAGTGGCAGTGAAGTGAAGAGCTGCTTAAACTGTAGAAACATAGAAATATTATCACTGGTATTTGCTAAATAATTAGCCCACATCATACACTAATTACCTGTAAATGTTTGTAATAATAATGCATATTAAGTTATGAAATGTATTATTGAAGTTATTATTTTTGTTTGTGTGTTTAAGCATGCTGTTCTGCAAGAGCATAAGTTAAGTACAGCCTATGGCATTTGTGATCATATACTGACGTTTGGAAAGAAACTGAGAGACATGTTGAGCTGTATTTGCCCAGAACATTGTATAAATTATTTTTGCTCTTGTTTGTGTCATAAAAATGATGCACTGCAGTCTTTGAGTCTCTGATTAATTGGGACTGATAAAACCATCCTGAACATCCAAATCTGTCATCAATGCAAAACATCTATTTGGTTCTACAGACTTATGAAATACCAGTAATAAAAATGAAAATGTATTCCTCAAATCATGAAAAGTATGAGAGTTCATTTTTAATAAAATATGACCACTGTTTTGAAGAATGAAGTACATTAAACTGTTGAAGGAGAGTCTCATTCTGTAATGCATGAAAGCAGTTGCCACAATTAATGAAAGACATGAGCAGGGGCTTGACTGAGCTGAGAGTGATCTGTGAAGTAGCACGAGAGTAGCAGGAAGCCAGTACACTGACCCCGTGGTCTCCTCCTTGTGTATTGGAACTGGTTATGAGAGGTTGAAAGCCTAAGGACTGACACTCACAGGCTTTGAGACTGTGATATGTTAATTTCTGATAAAATGTCGCACGTGAACATCTGAAGGTTTAAGTCTCTGTTCTGGAAGCATTGACATGCCTAGTGCAGTTTGTATGATGGGGCTGAACGGTCTCCCAGGCAGTGAAATCTGTTAATGCATCCATACTCTTACTTCATCCCATTTCTCATTGCCAGTAGTGGGTATGAAGGTTGTCAGTGTCTAGAAACATAATTTTTCTGCCAGCATCCGAGTTCTTGATAAGAGAACAGGACATAATTAACAGCTTCCTCATCCTGACCCAGTAGGCCACCTATCAGAAGCAAAGCGAAGTGTAGTTTCTAAACTATTGCAGAACTTTTGCAGTGCATGCACACCATGCCTTGGGCTAATATCCTGCTGATCAGATCAGCATGCTTTTCTCCATGAATGGCACAGTGTAGCACTATTTTATTATTGTCATTGAAATAGTTTGTAAGCGACAAATACTTTATATAGTCATGTCATTGAAATTCATTTGTCTCTGATTGTCACATTATACATTAATCAAAGACCTGAAATGCAATAATCTAATCATGTTTTAAATGTAACAGTGAATATGTACTTGTACATATGGATTGTATTGTAGTCATTTAGAGGCTTTTCTTTAATTGGATTGTATGTAACTTTGTCACTTGTTGGGTAGTGGCAGGTTATCATGTGTATAAAACATAACTGTAGAAAGTCTCTGCAAAAGTGTAGCTGCCTTTGTGGAAAATAACAAGAGTACATTCAGCAGACCTACATGTGTTTTGAACCAGAGACTATTACCGTGAGTGTTTGGGTGAATTTATGGCTCATTGAAAAAGTAACATTCTTTTTCTGATCCCTCCTCTTGTATGAATGCAAATAAAGTTAAATGTTTATCCTTTGTTCATATGAAGCATCCTTGCAGTATTCAGAATTTGTAGCATTTTTTGTTATGTGTTTTGGAAGTGTCAAAAGATACATATTCAAGATCTGTTTGATTACAGAATGGCCTTGTAATAGAGACTTTTGCATAGAACTGGAGCTAAAAGCCATGAGTCAGTTTCCAGTGTCTGCACTTCCACCGTTAAATAATGTAGTGCTTCCAGTGTCATATTTACTGCAGCTTCCTTCCTTGCGTGACTAAAGTTATGTCTGTGAGGTTGTGACAGTGCAAGCAACATTATCACAATACTGTGGTTACAAACTTCAGGATCCTTATTTTATCTGACAAGTGTTTTTTACTTCCTGTTGCTGCTTTGTCATGTGTGTGGGTGGTGGCTAAGTGGGCCGTGTTAATACAATAAATGAACTGACAGGAAATGGCAGGCGACAGTTGTTGGGTAATGATCACATTGAAGGCAAGTGTACTTATATTGTACGTTCCTTTTGTATCTCTTTTCTTTAGAGAATTTAAATGTTGGCTTATTTGCTGTATGTTAATGCATTGTGACTGACCTGTGTGCTCTTCACAGTATTCAGATACAGTGAATATTTCATAGTACCTGCACTTATGAAATTGTTTGTCTGTAGTATCAGGTGTTTGGTGTACCTTTAATTGTTGTGTAACATGGAACTGATGTTGTATTAGGCTTGTGGTGGTGTACAGTTCTGAGATTGTAAATTTACCAGGCTGAAGTTTCCATTATGTGTTCAAATTTGTTAGCAAGTTATCATACTAATGTGAATTTCTGACAGCAGAATACAAAATTCGTGTTTTGATGTGGGACACACATCACCCGCACTACTGCATTGCAAAAAGTGTTATGGCACGTTGTACAATTAATATTTCACTTCACACATTGTAAGTCTAACATTTCAAAATGGTACCTGACTTTTAATTAATGCCTCCAGAGTTATTTTATTACATGAAAACTGTCTGTGTTCATGCATTTTGCTGGAATCCAGTGGTTTAGAAGCTGTGTATGAAAGATGAATTGCCATTTAAGTTACATTATAATCTCCAAGGAATACAGTACTAACCATTGTCTGAGGACAATGAGCCTTTTAAAGTTCTATTAATGGCCAGTCTTGCTTGTGGTTTACACAGCAAAACAATTAAAACCTGAGTGGATAATGAAAAGGATGTTAAGAGAACATTCATAAACAAGAAGGCATAGTAGTAACTGTAACTTGCTTGTGGTTGGCATGGGGGAGAGGGGAAGAAGCAAGTGGCACACACACACACACACACACACACTGCAAAGTATTTTGTATCAGTTTAAAAAGTGTGCAGTGACAGAAGCTCCAAGTGTATTCACAGCAGAGCCACTGTTTCTGAGAGAGGTGTAATGCTGTCTTGTCTGTTGGAGGTGAGCCTAGCAGCGACCATGCCATGCTGCACAGTGTTACAGAGCTCGGGTAGCAAGTTATCTGGCAACTACTGTACATACATTTGTGTTTGGACTTGTATATCACAGCTTGTGCAGCCTAAAGTATAGTATACATGTATGCAGGTTCATGTTGGAATGACAGATGTCCTGAATGATAAATGTTACTGTACAGTGCATTTGTGTTGTCTGTGTGTGATATGTATTAGAATGTGAAGTGAACATGTGTGAACACATTAAGTGCTGGGTTTTTTGCCATATCATTGCTGGTGTGACTACAAATCAGCAGAATGCTAATGTAGCAAGCTGTAATTTCCTTGTTATGTCATAATGTCCGCTGCTTTTGGATTCATACTGTAATAAATTTCCATAAGACTCTCTAAAAACATTTCTGGTAAGATCCAACAAATTGGTCATATTAAACAGGAAATCATCTGAAAGGGTAAGCCTAGTGACCTAACTTCAGAATAATTGCACTCTGCGGAGTTTAAAGCATTGCAAATATGATGCCGAAACAAAATATTTTAAGTGTCAGTCCTACTTACATGTGGGTGTGTGTGTGTGTGTTTGTGTGCGTGTGCATGTGCACACATGCAGTTAATTACTGTATAAAGAATGAGCTTTGGTAAACGTAAAATCAACTGTGTATCTTAGTGGTTCAGTCATGCTGTCTTAACAAGTGGTGAAGTGACTTGCAAGTAATGTTGTTTGTGTTGCTTGTGGACTTAATGTTGTGCACACTCGTGTATGAAATACTACATAAGTAACATTTCAGGTTCTCACAGCGGTTTTTCTAAGTATTCAGACCTTCTGGGATACGGTGTTGTGTCACATGAGTAGTCCCTGATGTTTCAAAGAATCATAATGCCTTCACCTTGCAAGGTTGCACAGTCTTCTTGGGCCACTTGACATGGAAGAAAAAGGCAGTGTGTTTCTTCAAAACTCCAGGAACCATTCACTTAGTGATTTACATTGATGGAATTAGAGTCTGTTAGCCAACTGTATCTCAAGCAACTCTAGAAGTTTTGCACAAACACCTATTGGCATTTTGAGCAGCTCTTCTTCTGCCATACCTGTTGCTGTGGGTGGGTCACAGTACCATGATGTATGGCAGGTGATCAGTTGTTTTTCAGTTTTGCCACATCAGTACAAAGGATGCGACTCCAGGTATGCATAATCTTTCAAGATTCCTTCAGCAAGATGAATCCCAGTGTTTTGGACAAGGTCTTTGGCAGATGGTGCATGATCACTGACACTTCATTTGCACATATATCGCTGTGAACGCACTGCCTAGCTGCTGCAGTCTGGAGAGTTTGTGAATGTGCTTTGACGTGTCTTAGTTACGCCCCTTATTTTATTTAAACACTTAGGTAAACAGAAAAAAAAAAAGAATTTGGCCAAATCAGGAAATAATGATGTTTGCTCTGCAGTTTGAAGATGTGTACTGACAGCAAGAAGGAAATTTGCTGAACAGAAGCAGCTAATGAGTATCAGCTTCATAAACCAAAATCCATGCTTTTATACTGAAATTTGGATCACATTAATGACATTAGCAAAGGAGGAGGTCATACAAGGGCAGAGAAATTTAGGAATGATGGCCAGTCAGGTTATTGTGTTTGAGTAACCTTGTAACTTCATTGAATTGTAGTGCAAAATCCAAATGGGTCAAATAAAACTGCAATTTTTTAGCAGTTGCCCACCATTTTGCAATTTCTACCACCCCAACCACAATGTGACACCAAAAGTATTCTATGTGACAGTGAAGTGTTTGTGAGGTTATTTGTAAGGCATAAAAATTAAGAGGATTACAAATGAGTAAATGTATTTGATGTCTATATGTAGAGTGCCATTATCTCTGTTCTAGTCATAATAAGATTGAAATAATATATTTGGTTGTTCTCCACCAATTTCTTCAGTATTTCCTTCTCACACAAAAAATGAACCTGTGAAATCCTCTTTGTGTAGTTGTTGAAATATTTGAGACTAGTCTGAGCTGTGCTGTGCTGTTGTGTGCTATGCTGCTCCAAGTGTTCAACTGCTGTTTGCTAGTTTTGAATAGGCAATGAGTCAGGCAACTTTTGGACAACTATGCATGCATTTTTATAAATACCTGGGGCACTGAATTCGTTTGTTTTCATTATAATGTCTGTTTAAAGTATTATTAGCCTTGTGTTCTATTCATACATTAGTGTCCTTAAACAAGGTGGTAACTCTTTGTAGATAAAGTTGTGGTAAGGGGCTATTTGCATCATCATTTCTGCTTATATGGAACAATGTGGGTACAGCTGGGCATATTTTCATGACATTTTTCTGTTGGAGGAATTTCAGTGTAATCTGTTGGTCAAGTTTAATTTTTGGTTAGTCTTACAAAAACAACACACTTTAAACCTAAATACATTTGTGATATCTTGCTTCATCCAAATTTAGCTGAAAATAGTTGTAGAGATAGAATTGGAGCATTTACTGATCTCGATTGAATGGCTGGGTGTAATACTGCATAATATAAAAGAGAACATAACTTTGCTGTAACTGTAGAATTTTATATATATTTCAACAGTTACGCCCAAAGTACACGAACCGACCGTTTATTTTACTTAAAATATTTGCCATTGTACATTTGTACTCTATGTGTGTGATTCTTTATACGAAATGCTTGAAATGGAAATTGCGCAGACTATATCTGTGTTTACACAGCTATGGACCAATGAAAAGTTGAGGAGTGATCAATATGGCGGTTGAAGTGCGATATGCATGCCGGGAAATTGGAGGCAAACGGCAATCATGGTGCGTTTGGTTAGATACACTGAATTTGAAAAATTACTAAAAATAGCTGTAATTGCTGAGTGTGCGTATACAGTAGCGCATGACAGAGTGAACAGTCTCTTGGTACATTGTTTTATTACCATTATTTATCCGAGATATACTAGTGAATGTGAAGAGTATGAAGTGAATGGGAGTCAATGTCACAACAGGTACGTAGACATTGATTGTGTCAGTACGAACAGCGCGGACAAATCAGGGTGCAGAGATGCGAACGCACCAACATTTGGCTTTTTTTGTGTTTTTATTATATCTACTCGATTTCATGTAATACGTATATCATTGCGTTGAAATGTAGTGTCGGTAATCTGTTGTGTGTAACAAATAGAGGGCACAGTTTGAGGTTGATTAAGATGCTAGTTTAAGAAGTCTCAAGCACCGTTCGCTTGCTGGGATTGCGGGTTCGAATCCAGCGGGGCGCATGAACGAATATCTCTTGGAAGTGTGTGTCGGGTGTCTGTGACGGGCCGATTCCTTGTCCAAAGGAGACCTACCGAGTGTGTTACTAAGTGTGAGCGGGTGCAACAATAACCCTCTATGCCTATACTGAGTAGGTAAGCAAGATTCTAATAAAGAAAGGTTAGGAATTCTATGGCATAAAATCTAACTAGTAGGTAATGAATTGCCCAGTTTTAGAAAGATTTTTATAACTGTAGGCGTTGTATGAGTGAAAAACAGTGACAAGAATTAAAGAAATTGTTATATAATGTGAAGTGTTAGACGAAAGTTGAGATATACATACTGCAGGAGTAAGTATATGATACCAGCACAGCGCAGTTGTAAAGGCAGGTTTCTGTAGTGCTGTAATGCTGCTCATAGATGGCAGGATAGGCTATATTGTTACTGCGCCGTATGTGATACAGGTACTCACGTTCTGAGTTTCAGTTGCAAAACGTACAAGGCGTAGGGAAATCTGTGGGGTTTCCCGGTTTCGCTCGTTTGTCCTGGTAAGCGTAACATGTAAATGAAGAAAAGTATAGAGCATTGGTGGAATGGAACTGACAGGGGAGAACCGAAGTACTAGGGTAGAAGCCTGCCCCATTGCCAATTTGTCGACCACAAATCTCACATGGCTTAGCCCGGGGTCGAACCCGTGCCTCCTCAACTTGAAGGCTCATGTTGGTCTATATTATATTTAAATATCCAGTTCCTACCTCGCAGGGAACACATGTTTCCGCTACAAGTGCCAGTAATTTAATATGAAATTGATGGTTGTCGTAAGAATCATGCAGAACACAGATACATCGCGTGGACAAGATGCCTACTTTGTAGTTTGAAATTATTGGTACATACAGTTACTACTAAGCTTAAAAGAGCATTGAGATGCTTTTCTGCGTAGACTGCAGGAAAGTTCAGCGTAAATGTGCACGCTGCAGGACGGCGGGCCGGAAAACCTATTAAGTGCGGAAACTGCGCATGTAGAGGTGAGTTGCTGTACTTCCGTATTAAACTGAACAGCCGGAAGGTGGATCTAATCAGGAGGCTGTTGGCTGGGCAGCGCGATAAAGACGCGTAGAGCGGAAGTGACTACTGTCGGCTATGGTGCGAAGGTCACAAAGTGGCTCCTGTGTTTCTGCTCTATTACTGTACTGTGAGAATGCTGCCCATAATTTGGAGGAGACTTGGCACTGCAGAAGTGGTAAGTTCTGTCGTTATGTTGTGCTAGTGACCTGATGCAATGTGCACAGCGGCACACAGTGTGAGCACTGGCTTTTCAGGGACGAGCTGAGATCTTGAGTTCGTGCATGTGTAGTTCTAACTTATACGCTGTACGGGCAGTCCAATAAGATGAAAACACTTCCACATGTTTAGCTGCATAATGTAGCAAACATAAATAAACCCAGAATGATTTTACGTGTACCATCGCCCAACATTAATTCCTCTTCCATGCTGTAGAATTTTCTTCTGGGCAGGAAAAGGAGTTTCATGTTAACCAGTTCGAAAATTTCTAGAATATGTATTTTTTTTTTTTACTTCTTTTCAATTACCCTGTAATTTTCATACGATATTTGGTATTTATTTGTTTCAGTATAAAAAAATTGGGCCAAACAACAAACGCCGTAAGCAGCGCGATTTTTGCCACCGAAAGTAATGAGCGGTTTTGTGTGCAAACAGCAAACATGCGCGTGGTTATGGTTATCATATCAATACGAAACTTGCGGCTCAAGACGGCCTCTATTCCTAACTAGACCGCTTGCGTCAGTTGCCGTTAACTGTGTGTGCGCGTTGGATACACCTGAGCAAACAGCAGCACGATGTTCTGTAAGTACTCACATTGGGGCTCGATTGTGGCGCCCAACGAAGTTACCTAGGCTACTTTAAGATGCGTGTAAACCAACCAATGTTACCAAGTTCCTGTAACTAAACTTGAACACAGTACACCTTCATGGACAGACGATACTCGTAATACAGAATTAGTTTATTCAGTGGCGGTGTTTGTTGCTGTGGCGTGTTTCGTGCAGTATGTATAGCTATTTTCAGGTATGAAACAATACAGAATATGGAGAGCCACACACATTGCATTTCTTTTATCGCTGTCCTGGGTACGGCAGTTGTCAAGGGATGTCCCTGCGGATACAGGCTTCCCCTAACATAACCTGCTTGCTCAATGCAAAAACAAAAGAAACATCTGGTATATTAAGCTGTAAAATATAACATTGCTTGCCTTGTTCTTTTGTACCCACTGCGAATGAAATAGCTGAAGATGAGTAAGACTGCCAGCCGAGACACGACGCAGCAGTACAGTAAAAGTGAGCCTAAGTTTACCCTAAAACAGGCCACGAAGGCTCAGAGGGCGAGTAGATGTGTAGTTCTACTCATTCTTTAACCTCGGCGCTAGATGAGGGTGGATGGTCAAAACCACACTCCTGCTGCTTTACCCCCGGGAAAGACCCGGTGTCCACTGTACAGGAGGCTGTGGGTGGGCCCCAGGGCTGGTCCGGACGGAGGCAGAAAATCTCGCCCCCCCCCCCCCCCCCCCC
>Ga0123353_10014969_pt1 | contig 11226 bp, 8 predicted proteins | sample TergutLab28metaG_3_FD_92763 | JGI IMG/M metagenome (GOLD analysis project Ga0123353, IMG submission 92763) | Labiotermes labralis P3 segment gut microbial communities from Petit-Saut dam, French Guiana - Lab288 P3 | ecosystem: Host-associated > Arthropoda: Insects > Digestive system > Gut ... | reverse complement strand
TATATTACATGGTACTAACACTAATATATAATTTCACATAAATAAGTTAAAGAATTGTTTGTACTTAAGGCATTCAAATTTAAGCTCTTGCCTCTCTGTATAGTCGAAGGGTATGCAATTTAGAATTTTGAGCAGAATTTGGACTCGACTGAAATTAGTAACAAAATCAAAGTTAGTTACAACACAACTATTGAAGCTTACCTGACACTAGCAGTATGCAGTGATACATTCTCAGCGTGTCGTGGGTATTTCAACAATCACTTATATAATAATATCGTATGCTGCTTAATCTTCTTCTCGTAGGTATGTGCTTAGCTGGTGAATACAGAGTCGAGTATCGTGCCAAAAGTGAGTTGTTCCAAAAGACATTTTACTGTAACTGCCAGGGGGGTTTTATAGAGAGGAAAGTGCATTTATCTGCATCTTCATTTGCATACCAGACCATATATGGTCATATTCAAAGACAAGTACAAAAATATGAGGAAATTCAGTGGGTCAGTCAGGCTGTAGGCCACCACATATGGACAAGTGGGACAGTGCGACTGGCTTGCGCTGAGTCTGCGTAGTAAGCTAAACTAATGTTTCCTTGTTGCGACATCTGAAAGAAGCTTGCATGTGTTCAGAATTCAAAACAGTTCTTTCCAAAATTCAAATCTTGTCTCATTCATGACAAATCTATTCCTACTATTGCTTATACAAAATTTCTTGGTTTAGCTATTGTTTCTTCACTAACATGTTTAAAACACATTGATCTGCTGACAAAAAAATTAAGCAACACATGTTACTTAATTCAAAATATTAAACCATATTTGTCTGTTTCTACACTAAAAGATAATTTATCATTCCCTTCTTCACTCAATTGTGTCTTACAGTATAACATTCTGGGGAAACTCATCACACAGTGCTGTAACTTTTAAAATGCAGAAGACGGTAATAAGATTATAATGGGATGTGGATATAGGTAGTCTTGCAGAGAATTATTCAAGGAATTAAAAATATTACCACACTCATCACATTAGACATTCTCTGTAGTACTGTTCATTGTTAATAATAGGAATTATTTTGTTTCAAATAGTGCAGATCACAACAATAATACGAGACAAAGAAATGATTTACACTTGCCTCATGTAACTCTGGCCATGTATCAGAAGGGAATTTATTATTCAGGCATCAAAATCTTTAATGGTCTTCCCAAGGTAATTAAGAATATCTTCAGCAGGCCTAATTAGTTGAAAATTGTTCTAAAGCACTTTCTGCATACACGCTCATTCACTTTAGTTTATTAGTCCAAATATCCTACATATGACAGTAGACTCGTCAATTTCTAGTGATATACATGAAGTGAGATAAGTCCAATAGCAATGTAACATAATATTCTGCAAATGATTATGAAACCGCTTATACATTTTATAGTTTAGATGAATTTTTTTAACATACAGTAATATTTCACTTTTATTGTGTTTGTATTATTCTGTCTTCTTACATTGTACAATTACATTAAATTTCTCTGTACTTATTCATTATCCATTTTTCTTTTACTTCATTAATTTTTGAACTTTATATCACACTTTGTATATATTTGTTTAGCTGCAAGTTTGTATATTATACTTTAATTTATTTTGAAGTTGTATTTATAATTTTGTAATTATTGTATTTACTTATTTCAATTTGAAATTCTGTTCTAAATTTGTATTATTCTACATTAATTATTCTTGACTGTTTATCTTAGGACTGGCTGTTTTGTTACATAATTATTTTGTGACTGTTCCTATATCCACTGGATAAACTGTACATGGTTTGTTTGGAATACTATTAAAGTTGAAGTTGAATTCATTACACTTTGTATTGGGGTAATATCCTAGTGTTCTGAAGGACCTCCTCAACCCATGAACATTTAGGCACTACATTCCTTTTATATGCTGGGAACAGTTCTCACTGCTGAACAATGTAACATCCCAGGAAATTAGGCTCCTCACCATCAATGCTGTGGAAACCCCAAATCTTGCAATGTTACCTTTACTTTGTGGGAGCTTAGGAAGTGCTGAGCTAACAGACAGTAACTGTGGGAGCTGGTCCTAGTCTTGGGTACAGACTGATGTAAGAATGAAGCAACACAGCAACCACAATGTTCAGTGTTAACCTTGTCTTGGGCATGTTTTGAGGTACAGAAGGAGTCACATCACATTAAATACAATATATTGTATCATCCATATCTCTGCATCATCCCCATTTAGATGATTCTGCTTGTAGTTAGCACCTTGTATAGTCACTTTAATTAAAATTGGTGCCATGGTGCCAGTGTCATTATGCTGCCACAGTTGCCAAATATGAATAAATGCCATTGTCATGCTGCCACAGTTACCAAATGTGAATGAAAAGTGCTAAGGTGCCAGTGTCATGTTGCAGCAGTTATGAAATCTGAATGACCAGTGCCATGCTGCCAGTGTCATGTTGCCATAGTTATCAAATCTGAGTGACAAGTGCCATGCTGCCACAGCTATCAAATCTGAATGACAAAGTGCCATGAAATTTGGCACATAAACAGCACCTGTCCAGTCCAAATCACCTATCATCCAACTTACCCACCAAACAACTCAGCATGATTATTAAATTCTCTACAAATGTGGATATTTTGTTAAGATGTGATATTCAAGGTACCCACTTCAGGGTCAAGCTATCCAAGAAGGGGACTGATGGACCCTATAGTTCTCTTCTGAATGTCAGTGGTACAAAGGACAAGTCCCACGAGAAACTGGAGCAGGCAGTCAGTGAATTTCTATGTGTGGTATGTGGGAAAACTGGTAGGAGATTTGAATGCAAACATATGGGAGTGTAATTGCAAAGAGCACCACATTCCCACATTTATAAATACAGCTGGGCTTCTCCTGATGAGAAGACTTACAAAAAGTCATGCTGATCACATGAGAGACAGGAGAGGGCATTCAAGTGTGCCTGATGTACGATCTGTCATGGGAGCTGACCGTGACAGTGACACTGATCACTGGTGACTGCAACAGTTACCCAGTCTGCAGATAGGGAATGTAAACTTGTGACACGAAGAGATTTGGCCTGAAAATTCTAAACTATTTAGGAGGTAGCATCAGGTTTAAATTTGGGTGCAAATATTAACATCAGTTGAGCTTGGGAAAGTATTCAAAAGCACATTGAAACTTCAGCCAAAGAGACTGCAGGTAAATTTTAAATGATTCATGAGAGCACAACCAGCAGACACAACAGCACTACCTCCACATGGATGGTGTCACCACATACACAGCATATCAACACACAACTCAGCACATATGATTGTATCAGTATTCTGTATTTTAACATAGATTTTAAGCTTTTTTTTATGACTTAACATTTTATATGTGTAAATTAAATTATTTTGACATTCTGTGTAATCTGACATTCGTGTGACCGTGCATCATGATAAATTTGTATTTTAAAACCAACTAGATGCACAAATTTATTCTTGGAATGAAACTCTACGTGTATCGGACAGTTCCTCTGTCCATCATCAGGTGTTTTTCACTGTACACACAGCAATGGTATATGTTGTACAGGTTTGCTGACAGCTTGCGAGCAGGATCCATCCAATTCCTGATGATGGACAGAAGAACTGTCTGAAACATGTAGAGTTTCATTCCAAGAATAAATTTGAGAAATTGGTGTATCTAGTTGGTTTTAATATACAAAAAATTCTGTGTAATATATCTTTCAAAGAACACCTCCCTGACAATGGCCACAAGAGGTGGCCAAAACTTCAGGAACTGCAGAGATGGAGTCAATCTGAGCAGCATAAGATGTGAATCTAGTAGATGTCACAGGAACAGAAGGAGGGAATATCCGAGAGACAAAATTTAAGAGCTTGAAAAAATAAAAAATGAAGAAGATTAAAGTCTCTGTAGAGACATAAATGTATTTAAGAAGGTTAATTTAAGTTAGAACATCGTTTGTACATGTGAGAATAACTGCTACGCCTTATGAAAACTTTCTCTTTCTCAAAAGTGTATACAAGTTGATCTGTCTGAATTCAGTTTTTCCCATGCAAAAATTTGATGTGTGTGTTTTTCTCATGGCATAGTCACTACGCATTTCACTTTCACCTCTTTATTTTTCCCATATGAAACATACATGCATTGTAGTGTGCAATTTGTCATTTACATCAGTCAGCACAACTTCAAAATGTATTAATGCAGTGTAGATACAGTTTGTGTCCCAAATACTCTGTCCATGCATGGAAATATTTAAATTGCAGTTACATAGCCAGAAGTGTCATCACGACCATTGTTTTAGAATGATCCTGTAATTCGTAGCATGCTTCACTTTTAAGTATGACAATTCAATCTTGCCATAGGTTTTGGTGTTATGACTTGTGCCAAACTTTTTGTGTGGACATTTCAAGGGATTCAAGACATATTTAAGTCCAAAATATTTTCTCTTCAGCAGCAATATTACTGTGGCAGTTCATATGGATACTGTCCAACTCTCAGCTTTCTTTGTGAGGCAAGGAGGTTTGAGGAATGGAAATTTCAGCTGATATATTACAGCAAAATAAAGTGATCTGTGTATTTAATTAAGGACCACACCAAGAAGGCATATGGAGAAGTGTATCTGCGGCTCTGTCCATCCTTAACCTATGCAATACAAGCCCCAGCTACTGTACTCCCTGTACACTGCATAGGAGGCTGGGTGGACCCAACAGCCCACTGGCATTGATTCATATAATAAAGATACACAACAACATTCAAAATGAGAACACAGAATACATTTCCTTAGTTTTATGTTGTGTGTCAGCATTAGGACACTTGTCGTTTTTGATCTAAGTATGGCACATTTTGTCAGACATGGAGCGCACTGATTTAGAAAAAAATAAGATATTATATAAAAAACACGCTTATTAGGTGACCACACTTAGCTGATAAATTGCCAGCACTACAGTATCATACATATGTACATAGTTTTCAAAATGTTCTATTAGGGAGAATTCTTTGTAACAGAATGGGCTGTTGATAGTGCTGCACTTTACAGCGCCTGTCAGCTGTAAATGTTTCATGTTCCTAATTCAAACGTTTCAGAGACAGTTCTTAATGTATAAGTTACAACATTGTCTGGCACACATTTAAGTGATGCTGTTTGTAAACCCAAAGTCTGTCATACCGCTCACTTTTCACCACTGTAATTGTAACTTATTAGCATATCAATTACTGTCCATTACCAATTCCAAAATTAAATAATGTAATTATTCAGGTGAAAAGTGGAAGCTTTTGTTCTGTTAAGGGATCAACCCACATTTTGTTATGTCTACACAGGATATAAAGATGGGGCTAGCAAGCAAGCGGAAAGGACGTTGGAGGTACAGGTGCTGGCAGAAGTTGTTCCTAGCTCTCATAGGCTTCCCTCTGGCTGCTGGACTCTTATTGGTGTTCGTAGCAATATTCCGAGCAGTGTTCGTTCACCAGCAAAACCAGTCTGTTCTCCATGTCTTAAATAATCAAGTTGTGGATATAATTGATGAAAGCCAGATAACACAGAGGGCTGAACGATTGGCAGGAGCACTGAAAATTCCGTCTGTTTCTTACGCAACTGACAACCAAGACAAGGAGGCCCTCCTGCAACTGCATCAGTATCTGGAAAAGAGTAAGCAGGAATCCTGCACAGGGTGTAACTATCATTGCTCCCCCCTTCCCTTTACAATTAACTGTTCTCTATAAACATCTGCAAGATGTAGGATTGCCGTTCAATTGGTAAAGTTCCCTATGTCATAAATATTTTAAACAAGAAGTCATTACAACGTTTCATTTAGTTACTTATTCCAATGAAGTATCATTACTCTTCGGCATAATCCCTGAACACATTGATGCATCTGTCCTACCTTGATAATAAGAGTTTATAAATTCTCTCATGGAAAAAAATTGGGCTTTTGACAGGCAATGACACATGGGTGCATGATTGCACTGCTCAAACAACACAAGCTGGAATGCATTTTGGGCTGCTGAAGCAACACTTGGGAGGCTGCCAGTTCTACAGTAATGTGGAAGTGGAAGTAACTGTTCATTAATGGTTGTGAATGCAAGAGCCTGATTTATACTGTCGCGGAATATTTAAACTTTCGCAAAGATGGGACAATTGCATAGGAATGATTGGGGAATGTGTTAAAAATAGTGATATTTCGGTGCAATAAATGAGCAACATTCAATATTTTAATGACTTCTCATTTATTGTTATGACTCGGAGAACTGTGCCTACTGAACGCCCTTCATAAGGAATGAACGTTACAAACTGTGGTAGTTTCTTATGTATTGGATGAGTCCATAGCAATGTGGAAGTACGTATTTCTTTGAGACTTTGAAGAAGAATCAATAGCGTTACATTGTGAAATTAAAGGAACTACTCTTCAGAAATGAATAGTGTTTTTACTGTGCATTGTTCTTGTGGGGAGCCCAGTTTGATTGGATACACTTTGACAAAAATATTGAAGATGAGCTTAAGAAGACCAACACACAAAATGAAAAATACTCTCATCAGTTAACAAGTTAATGGCCTTCATTGCAGATTTCCCTCTGATACATAGCTCAACTTTCATAAAGAAGGAAGTGATCAACACATACAGTCTCTTGTACACAGTGGAGGGCACAACCAAAGGGAAGCTGCCATACTTGCTTGCTTCACATTTAGATGTTGTCCCAGTTGACCCTAGTGCTTGGGAAGTTCCTCCTTTTGGTGGAAAAATTGTCAACAGAACATACATCTATGGAAGAGGTGCTATTGACGACAAATCTGGAGTACTGGTAAGTCAGATCAATAAAGATAGCAGTGCATGGTTTGACAAATTCCAGAGGACAGTTGTTGATATTCCTCAGTTCTGTTATGCATGGACCCCTTGTTATGCAGCAGACTGTACTGCACTGTGTCCAGCAACTACAGATTTCATTACTTATGTGTCACACTCATTCAACACCATCATAAAGAACAGTAAAAGTCGAAATGTCTGAATATTTATTTGTGAGCAAGACACAACATGAGATATTCCACTTTGCATGCTAATGACACTAGTTGAAAACATTTTTCTGCTGTGTAATACACATGAAACTACATCTTGGAAATGTAGCACTTTATGAGAGGCATAGTTGCCTCCTTCTACAGTTAGCCTTGCATGTGAATATGAAGGTAGTTGTCACATGTATGTACTGGGTATGCCTGCTTGATACAGACATACTTATATAAATACACCACACACACACAATCATAATTCCACAGATCCAAAATTTAGTAAAAGTGACAACAGGCTGTGGAATAAGTCATAGAAATACAGGGGTGCTGACAAGTCCTTAGCCCGACCAGAAAGGAAACAAGCTAATGTTTCTGTCAGAATGGCGTGGATTTCCTTCGGTGCCTTGCCTTGCACGAAAAAAAACTTGATGACAGCTCGCGTCTCGATGTTGTTGAAACCGTGCACGTCCCTGACATGCTTCAGAGCTTGTTTCCTTCCTGGTCGGGCTAAGGATTTACCAGCACCCCAGTACAAAATTTTCACAACCAGTATGATACAAAATTTCATAAATATGTTGCATAATTTATTCAAATCCTTAAAATTAATCCATTATATACAGGTGATATACACGTAAGATTATGATCCATATCTCAATATCACAAATTCACTGACAGAGTGTGTTTAAATAACTTCTTAATGCTACTTTAAATTGAACCATTTCATTTTTCAGACTTGTGAGTTTTCAAGGTAAAACTTTGAACATTTGGATGGTCACACAGTATGTACTTTCTGAAAAAACAGAAGGCTGGCAGTTGGTGTATAGGTAGTGAGTGATACAGGGGAATTCCCATTGGTGCCAAATATGTTAACCACAGAAGTAAGAAGCTGGGACACCAGTCAGTATAGTGCATAGGCTGTGGACCAGAGGATCCGGCGTTCTAGTCCTGCCAGAAGCAAGAGATGGTTCTGTTATTGCAAAACACCAAGACAAGTCCTGGGGCCCCAACCAGCCTCATAGTCAGTTGGTACCGGGTGTTCTTTCCCCGGCAGTAAAGCGGCCGGTCATGACAGTAACAACCTGGTTGCATCTAGTGTTGAGATGAAGAACAGGTGGAGCTATAACTCTACTCCCTCCATATGTCTTCATGGCATGCATAAAGATTTCATACTTTGTACCAAGGAATTATGAATTATTTCCCACATATGTGCTGTTTGCAACCCAGCCATTGCAGGACAGAAGAAAAGCTACAGAATGAAATATCTGAGGCTCTCACATTCTTGTTAATGAAGTTGTCATTCTTCTGGGATCTGATAGTGTGTAGGCTGGTATATACATAAACACATTTCAGATGCGCTTATTGCCTCGATATTCCCCTAAGGTATCCAAAATACCACCCTGAATATGGTGGTAACAAGCTGACACAAAAAGTTGGTACCTAAATACCAATATACAAGGCATCATATTCCAGAAGACTGGGAGCTTCAAAAGACAAAGACGGTTTTGTGCAAACCATATAACTGGACGCACAGTGTGTAGTGAAGGCTTTGAACAACTTTGAACAAAATGACTTTAAAGTCAGTTTTGATGGATTCACAGAGTATGTTATTTTAATTTACACCACATGTATTTATGATTTATGTTTATAACTATTCTTATTGTGCTTTAGGGGATTATGGAAGCTGTCGAGTACGTGATACAGAAAGGTCACAGACCACAGAGGACATTCTTCATGGCTTTTGGACATGATGAAGAAGTAAGATTTCACTTTTTTTATATACCTAATCATTGTTTTCTTCTGGAAACAAATTTTAAGAATACTCTTACACAAGGTTCAAGGTTTCCACAGCAATGTAGCTGAGTATTCTGGCCTTCTGTGTTCTGACAATGTATTCCTGGCGTTCTGAAGGAACAAAGTGCCATTTTTTCTTGGACCCCTTGACCTTTCAAGATGCAGCCACCATATTCCTTACTGTGTTGGGAGTCACAAATCCGGCAATGATGCATCATGTGCCACACAACTTCAGCACTCGAGAAAAACTGAGGGTCATGCAGTGCTGGCACACCATGCACACAAATCTTTACCATTTATGGGCTCCGACAATATAAAATTTGCCTGCGAATCACCACTCTTCTCAGAAATGTAGAAGCAGCTGTCCAAACACATGACATGATATGACTTAGCTCCTCCCTGTTGGTCATTAGCAGGATAGCTCAGTCAGTACAGCAACACGCTGTGGGCCCAGCTATCCAGGATTCAAATTCTGGCAGCAGCAAGAGAAATTTATATTCTTCAGAGCACCCAGCCTGTCCCTGGGAACCCACCCAGACTCCTATTCAAAGGGTACCAAGGGCTCTTTCCCCCTGGGTAAAGCGGTCGGAGCGTGAGACTGACCACTTCCTTCATCTAGTGCCAAGGTTAAGAATGAGAGGAGCTATACCTCCATCCTCCCCATGTGCCCTCATCATGTGTGCATGAACAGCTTTACTGTGCTGCAGTGGGAAAGGCAAGGTAGCTTCATGGTTCACCTCTAAGTAACTTCACAGAGGCCCTCTTAAGATGCTAATAGTTTCTTGGGTAGTCAAGAAATTTGCACATTTATGGAACCCAAACAGCCACCCCTTATCTCTATCCTGAGTCACATCAGTCCAGTCCATGCCTGGATCCTATTTTTTTAAGATCCATTTGAATATTATCCTTAGACCTACGTCTAGGTCTTGCAATTGTCTTTTTCTTTCACATTGTCCCACCAAAATTCCGTATGTAACTCTCCCCCCCCCCCCCTTTTTTTGATTCCCAAGATAATTGTCAAATTATTTATGCCATGCATTTTAAATGAACATTTTAATATAATGTAGCAACTAAATGCATTTAGAAGCAGCTGTAAGTGCATTTAGTCGCTACATTATATGGAACAATGCAGACAATATTTGGTACGAATACACATCATGAAGCTCCGTAACATGCAGTTTTCTCCAATTGCTTGTTACTTCCTCCCTCTTAGTCCCAACTATCTTCTTTGCTCCCTTTTCTCAAACACCCTCAGCCTATGTTCATCCTTTTAACATAAGAGACAAATTTCCACACCTGTAGCAGACAAAAAGCAAAATTACAGCTATGTTTTAATTGATGTATCATAGCAAACTGGAAGACATCACATTTTGGACCAAACTGCAGCAGTGAACAGCATTCAGTGAATTTAATCTGCTCTTAATTCATTCAAGCATGAAATTTCGATTTGTGTCATTCCCAAGTAACTTCAGGTCTAACAAAACTAAATTTCCTAATATTGTCAGAAGTGGAAGGCCAAAGGGACAATGAGTGTATACATTACTCTGTCATGTGCGATTTCCACAGTGGTGTTGCTGTAGATTCAAGTCTTCTGGGATGTGACACTGTTGTTAGGTCAGTCACAACTGCATTCTGAAGGGTTAAACATGATACCTTCATCTTTCATGTCAAGCAGCTTCACCCTATCAGTGAAGTCACTCATACATCAAACCGTTGGCAACTGGTGACCCAGAGACACAGCATCACATCCCACATGACTGGAATGCTCATCCTGTTGTGTTCTTCATGTGTTACTGAAGCTTGTTTACTATGAAAATTTCAGAGCAATTAGACATTTACATATTACTCTGATTGTAAGCTACAAATTTGATAAGTCACAATAGTAAGTTGGCTGCTCATCAGCAAGTCACACTGACAACACCCTTCCAGGGTTATTATTACATTGATGTATCGCCCTGTAGAGGAATGACTACATGGCAGTCATATTGGGCCCTACACACCTACCCTTTTTGTTCAGTGCTACTGTAGCTACATTCTGTTCAGACAGGCAGCATCACTCTTATTTCCCATTGACTGCAGCACACAGCGCTACTGTAGCTACATTCTGTTCAAACAGACGGCTTCACTCTTATTTCCCACTGACTGCAGCACACAGCGCTACTGTAGCTACATTCTGTTCAGACAGACAGCATCACTCTTATTTCCCATTGACTGCAGCACACAGCGCTACTGTAGCTACATTCTGTTCGGACAGACAGCATCACTCTTATTTCCCACTGACTGCAGCACACAGCACTACTGTAGCTACATTCTGTTCAGACAGACAGACAGCATCACTATTATTTCCCATTGACTGCAGCACACAGCGCTACTGTAGCTACATTCTGTTCAGACAGACAGCATCACTCTTATTTCCCATTGACTGCAGCACGCAGCGCTACT
>Ga0123353_10014967_pt1 | contig 11227 bp, 9 predicted proteins | sample TergutLab28metaG_3_FD_92763 | JGI IMG/M metagenome (GOLD analysis project Ga0123353, IMG submission 92763) | Labiotermes labralis P3 segment gut microbial communities from Petit-Saut dam, French Guiana - Lab288 P3 | ecosystem: Host-associated > Arthropoda: Insects > Digestive system > Gut ... | reverse complement strand
GGGGTTGATGCTGTTGGGCCCGGTCGTTCCCCGGCAGCCGCCCAGGATGTTCGGACAGATGACGAAGTATTTGTTGGTGTCGATGGGCTTGCCGGGACCGACGATGAGGTCCCACCATCCGGCGTCGTCCTGGGCGTCGTGCCGCGCGACGTGGCTGTCGCCCGAGAGCGCGTGACAGATCAGCACGCCGTTGTCCCGCGCGGCGTTGAGCGCACCGTACGTTTCATAACAGACGGTGACGTCGCTCAGCCGGGAGCCCATCTCCAACTCCACGGGACCAAGCTGGGCATATCGGGCGTGCGCCAGCGGTTTGGCGCTGCGAACACTATCGGAACTTTGAAAACTTTCTGCCATGGGGAAACTGTACCATGATAGGAGCGGTTCGTGAAGAGCGGGCACGTTAACAATGGGCAATCGCATCAAACTGTCCATTGTTCTTCCGATATCCTGGTCTGGCGCATATCGCGGATATGGCCCTGCCATTAGGCGTTGCAGGGGGTTGTATATTTGACGAATGGACAATGGGATGCACGTCACGTTTGCAGGCGGCCCAACCTGGCTACCGGCCCCTGGCATTTTGCGTTGCAAAACGTTCCTGGCGCCAGGAACGTTTTGCAACGCAAAATGCCAGGGCCTGCGGCCAGGTTGGGCCGCGTGACGACATCTATCCACAACGCGATGTGTGCTCCCCTGCAAGTATCGCGTTAAAACTCGGGGTTGGCGTGGGGGAGGTAAACATGCTATAACGGGGGATCAGTCAGGAGAGCATACATGAGTAGCAAGGTTGGCATGATTGTCGGTGGCGTGATCGTGTTGGGCGTGGGGGCGTTTATCATGATGCTGGTGTTTTTTCCGGCGCATTCCGACCCGTCGTCGGCGACGACGGCCAGGGGGGTGATGAATTTCGTCGAGATAACCATGCCGTTGCGCGACGTGCTCGGCAGCGAACCGTCGGGCCCGGGTAACGCGGGCGACGATTACGAAAACGCCCTGAAGGTGTATCGCGCCAACCGCGACACGTTCAAGGGGATCAAGGATCGCATCGAACTGGCGCAAACCGGGGCGGTCATTGGAGAACGGGAACGCGAGTTGATCCGGGAGGTGCTGGATCACTGCCATCGCGGCGCGCAGAAGGGCAAGATGAGTTTCAGCCTGGAACACGGTCAGCCGCCCCTGGTGACCACTCACCCGACCGATTACAAGGCGTTGGAATGGTTGATGCTTTTCATGGGGATGTACGCCAACCACCAGTTGGACTTGGCGATTCAGGGGAAGAACGAGTCGCTCGCCAGGAACGCCGAAACGGTCGCGAAGGATATGTTGGTCCTGGGGTGGCACGCCGCCGGAGAACGCGCGTATCCGATGACCACGGTCAGCGGGTTCCAGAACCAGCAAGGGGCCTGCACGATTCTGGAAAGCGTTTACGCGAACTTTCCGGGCGTGGCGGAACGAGCCGATCGGGTCAGCCTCGTGCGGGAGTACGGTCGGGCGGCCAACATGGCCGCGAGCGACGCCGGACGGTTGTGGGGAATATGTTCTGGTAATCCCAATCCAGGCGATTTGTTCAATGTGATCGAAAACTGCCCCGATCCCGCATGGCGCGTGCAGGCAACATTGTGGTTGGGCATCACCCGGTTCCGCAATGAGGGCCATCGCGGCGACCGGATATACACGCAGAAAACGCTGGACCGATTGGCCCGCGAAGGCACGGAACTGGAAAAACGGGCCGTCAAGGCCGCCCTTGGGCTCACACGCGAAGAGGCCTATCGGGGCGGAACACACGACGTTCCCGAACCGTAAACGCGACATTTTCGCGAATCCCGCGACACAATCGGTAGGGGTGGGATTCGAACCCACGGTTCCCGTAAGGGAACTCCGGTTTTCAAGACCGGTGCATTAGACCGCTCTGCCACCCTACCGGGGAACGGGCGATGCCCGAGGTTCCGTAGTATATCGCGAGGCGGGGCCAGAAGCACGAATTTCGTGCTTCGGATTTTACTGTTTCCTTGCCCCGCCGACGGAGTTTGCACCATGGATCTTCCGCGGTTTCATCTTGACGCTCCCCTGACGGTCGGCCTGTGCGCCGAGTTGTCGCTCGCCGAGGCGCATCATGCCATGCACGTGTTGCGGCTGCGGGTCGGCGACGCACTGGAGTTGTTCGACGGGCGAGGACAGTCCGCCACGGCGCGGATCGCGCAGGCCAAACATGGGCGGGTTCGGTGCGAGGTGGAAGCCGTCGGGGCGGTGCGGGCCCGGCCTGAGCCTCGGGTTCATTTGGCCTTTGCCGTTCCCAAGGGCAAGCGGCTGGATTGGCTGCTGGAGAAGGCGACCGAACTGGCGTCGTCGTCGCTGCGGCCTGTGGCGTTCGAACGCGGTGTCGCCGGAGACGATCTGGCCGACGGAAAACGCGAACGCTGGCTGACCCACTGCGTCGCCGCCGCCAAACAGAGCGGCCTGAATTTCCTGCCCGAACTCCGCGAACGACAAACGCTTCCGGACCTTCTGGCGGACGCGGCGGGAGCGGGCGCGGGGGTCAGCGGCGCGGGCACGCTGTTCCGCCTGGTGGGCGACGTGACCGCCGACGCGGTTTCATTACCCGACGCGCTGGGCAAGGCCGGCGGCGCGGACCCGCCCGTTACGGACATCCTGCTCATCATCGGTCCCGAGGGCGGTCTGAGCGACGTCGAACGGAACCAACTCGCCGCCGCCCACGTCACGCCCGTGCGGCTGGGCCACACGATCCTGCGAATCGAAACCGCCGCCGTCGCCCTGCTGGCCGCCGTGACGGCGTTGGCGAGGTAGCAACGTTTATTTTCGCGTCAATCGCTCCGCCACCATGTCGGCCAGGCGTTCGAGGGTGCGGTCGTCGAGCGTTACGGCGGCGGGCGTGGCGGCGGGCGGTGGGAAGTTCTCACCGATGTAGAGCGGCGCCGCCGGATGGCCCAGTCTCGGGTCGTCCAGACCCATCGCCCCTTTGGCGGCCAGCAGTTCGCGCATCTGCGATTCGTTCAGGCGGTGCAGCGTTCCGACCTGTTGGGCCAGCAGCAGAATCCGCGCGTACATGTCGGCCGTTTCGAGGTGGAAATAGGCCTGTTCGAGCGTCTTGTCGCACGCGACCACGCCGTGATGGGCCAGCAGGATCGTGTTGGCCTTGTTTTTCAGGTGCGGCAGAATGGACCGCGCGACCCCCTCGCTTCCGGGGGTGTGATACTCGGCCAGCGGAACGGGTCCCAGAAGCACCTCGGCTTCGGGCATGAATCCTGCCGGCAGCGGAAGACCCGCCACCGCGAAGGCCGTCGCGTGCGGTGGGTGCGCGTGGCAGACGGCATGGACCTCCGGCAGCGCGTGGTAGATTTCCAGGTGCAGCAGAATCTCGCTGGTCCGGGGTCGCTGGCCCTCGAGCTGCCGCCCCTGGTCGTCCACGACGGCGATGTCCGCGGGCGTCATCCATCCCTTGGACACGCCCGTCGGCGTGCACAAAAACCGTCCCGGTCCGACCCGGACGGAAATGTTCCCGTCGTTGGCGGCCAGGAAGTGATTGTCATACATCCGCCGCCCCACGTCGCAAATGGCCTGTTTCAACCCATGTTCATCCATGACGGCAGTATGACGGCAGGTGATGGGGAATGCAAGGCGGGAGGAGGGCATGGCGACCTGCCTGCGACGCAATTGGGAGATTATTTTTCCACGGCCGCGCGGGCGTCGGACAGTAGCAGCATGAGAGTGAGTGGGCGTACGGGGGAGGGCTTGAAGCCGGATCGCTCGTAGAATTGGGCGGCCCGTTCGTGAAGGGCGTGAACCAGCAACGCGCGGAACCCCACGATCTCCGACGCACGGAGAGCGCGCAACACGGCGTCGCGCAGCAAGTCCCGCCCCAGGCCGCGCCCTTGGCAGGATACCGACACGGCCAATCGCCCCAGCACCATGACCGGAATCGGATCGGGCATGTTCCGACGCACGCGCCCGCTGGCCTCTTTGGCGAGCAGGGCGCCCGCCGACAGCGCGTAATACCCGGCGACCGTGCCGTTGTCGTCCATCAACACATAGGTGCGGGAAGCGCCCGCCTCCTGATTGGCCAGCGCCCGGCGGCGAAGCCATTCATCCAGCACGGGTTCGCCGCAACGGAAATCGTCCAGGCGATGCGCCGCGGTGAGGGGTTCGGGAGGCCGCATCATGCCCACTCCGGTTTGCGGGCGAGCAGGGTTTGTAGTGTTTCGGACGGTTCCGGCGGCGCGTCCATGGCGGTGTGCAGCGCCTGGAGTTTTTCCGGCGACAGCATGAATACCCGCTGATCCAGGAGGGCGTTCTCGGCCTCGCGCGCCGCGGCGTCCAGGATGAACCCGGTGCGCGTCTTATTCGCGGCCCGAGCGGCCTGGTCGATCAGGGCCCGCTGGGCCGGCGCGATCCGAAGATTAATGTTCGTGCTGCGGACACGCTGGGGTGCCCGGGATGTCGTAGTGCTTTTGGTCGTTCGCATGGCGATCACTACCTCTTCTTTTCAGTATACGACTTGCGTTTCGGGGTGTCAATACAATGTATGTACAATTTTTCCTGCACGGTGCGGGGCGAATTTCGTTTGTTTCATGTGGTCCCGCAATTACACTTATCACCATGCTTTCGTGACATCACGAGACACAGATTGGGAGACCCCATGAACACCGCGCCACAAAGCAGAATCGTATGGACATGGACCTGGCCGGTCGTCGTTCTGCTGTTCTGCCTGGCCGGCCCGGCGATGGCGGACAACAAGGCCGTCGTCGAGGCCATGTCGGCGGTGATCAAGGAGCACGAGCGGATGTCCGACTGGTCCGACGCCCGCAAGCAGGCGTTGTGCGACATCATCGCCGAGGTGCTGCTGAAGGCGCCGGACCTGGAACGCGACAAGGCCGACCACGCGGCCGAGCATATTCGCGTGCTTCTGAAGAGGGGCTTCCTGTCCAGCACGACCAACAGCGAGTTGAACTTCAAGGTGGTGGAGATGCGGCTTCGACGGGCCTTGGACCACTACGTCCGGCTGCCGGCCATTCTGGCGATCGAGCGCGAAACGCTGGTCCTGCGGTTGGCCACGTGCAAGGAGGTCGTCGCGGAATTTATCGAGGAGACCTACACCGACACGCCTGCGGATGTCCGCGAAAAGCTCATTGCGCGAGTTCATGAACACCTGGACGGCGAAGCCGACACGCTCGGGAATTACTTTTTCCCGTTCCAGCTCTATCCCGCCAAAAAGGAACCGTCGCTCAAAACCATGCGGGCCGAACTCGCGAAGCACCCGTTTACGAAACCGAAGGACAACGCCACGAAATTCGCCCCCACGGCGAAAAAGTTGGCTGAACCGGATGTGAGTCCGAACCAGGTGGAAAGCAAGTGGAACATGGATATATTCCTGTCCATCGAATCGTCTCGCCTCGAAATGAGTTGCAGACAAATGGATGCGTTCTGTTACGATCAGAGCCAACTCGGCCGCGCGTACCGGACCGTTCCGAAGGCGTTGCAGGACGCCGAGATCGCGCTGCAAAAAGAAGAGAGCGAACAGTTCGAGCTGGTCCGGCGGGCGCGGCGGCAGAATATGAACAACGATCAAGAACCCCCCGCCAGCCAACCGGCAAGCCGCCCCGCGGCCGTCCCCGCCCGATAGCGAAGTCGGCGCGAGCAATGCGCTGGCTCTGCCTTTTTGCGTTGCAGGATGTTGTATAAAGCAAAACGGTTTTCCGCTTACAACGTCCTACAACGCAAAAAGGCAGAGCCATATTCACATCATTTGTCCCGCCGCCAACCGAATCGTATGGTTCGTTATGAACAAAGAAATTGCCGCCCTGGCGGCTTTAAAGTTCGGCCCGCGTCCTTCGTGACCGGGCCTTCTTTGTTTTTCCGATGTGACACGGGCGAGACGCCCGTGGGACTCATGGGCGCTCGCGCCCATGCTACGAGTTCACGCCTTCCCCGCGTCGGTTTCCGGCTGGGCCAGCGGATGGGCGTTGTCGTAGACCTGCTTGAGTCGCGTGGTCGTCAGGTGCGTGTAGATTTGCGTGGTGGAGAGGCTCGCGTGTCCCAGGAGTTCCTGCACGCTGCGGAGGTCGGCTCCGGCGTTGAGCATGTGCGTGGCGAAACTGTGCCGTAGCGTGTGCGGGCTGATGTGGATCGGAATGCCCGCCATCTGCAAGTATTTGTCCAGTTTGCGGCGGATGGAGCGTTCGGAAATCCGGCGCCCTGATTTGTTGACGAACAGCGGTCCTCTGCCCGCCGGGCCGAACCGTCCGATCCGCATCTGCTGGTATGCGCCGATCGCCGCCAGCGCCCGCCCGCCGACGGGCGCCATCCGCTCCTTTCTGCCTTTTCCGCGGCGAATGAGGAGCGTCTCCGAGTACGCGTTGACGTCCTCGATATTCAGGCCCACCAGTTCGCTGACGCGCAGGCCGGAGGAATAGATGGTTTCGATGATCGCGACGTCGCGGCTGCCCAGGAGCGTGGCGACGTCGGGGGCGGACAGCAGGGCCTCGATCTGGGCCAAGTCGAGGCATTTGGGCAGGCGCTTGTCCTGCCGGGGCGTGCGGACGGCGGCGACGGGCGAGGTCTCCACCGTTCCCGTCCGCGCGAGGTACTTGTAAAAGCTCCGCAGCGAGGCCAATTTCCGCGCGATGGTCGCCTTGGAGTAGTCGCTGTTGCGCATCATGGCCAGGAAGGCGCGAATCTCGGTGGCCGTGACGGCCGGAAGGGCGTGCATCAGGCGGGTGACGTCCAGCGCGTCCTCTCCGGGAAGGTCCTCGGACGTGAGCGTGTCGACCCCGAGCGGCGCGTCGGCCAGCGCCGTCATGAACTGGCAGAATTGCGTCAGGTCGGCGCGGTACGATCGCACGGTGTGGCCGGAGAAATTCCGCTCCACCTCCAGGTACGTGATGAACTGTTCGATCAGCGGCAGATTATTCATAGGTCGCCGACCGTGTTATCGACCGATCGCGAAAGGAAACTGGAGCGAAAATCGCGGAAGTCGTCATTCGGGTGCACGTCACGTTTGTGGCACACCTAACCTGGCCACCGGCCCTGCCATTTTGCGTTGTAAAACGTTCCTGGTGTCAGGAGCGTTTTACAACGCAAAATGGCAGGGCCGGTGGCCAGGTTAGGCTTTGCGATGATTCCTACCCATAAACGTGACGTACACCCTCGTCACTCCGCCGTCAGCATCGCCATGTCGCGCGGGGACATGGTGGCCAGTGTCGCCTCGTCGGGGCGGATGTTGTAGCGTTTGAGTTTCGCGTGGAGCGTCGCCCGCGTGATTCCCAGCAGGGCGGCGGCGCGGGTACGCTGCCATCCGGTCTCCTTCAGCGCCCGGCGGATGAACTCGCGCTCGGCGGCCTCCAGCGAAAAATCGCCCGACGCGAACGGGGAAGGCGGTTCCACGCGCTCGACGGGCCCGTCTTGCCGTCCGTCGGGACCGGAGGCGGTGTCCGCAATGTCCGCGATGTCCACGACCTCCACGGGCGGCCAGGTGTTGTCGATGGCCGTTGATTCCTCAGCCGATCGCGCCGATGGCGGCATGGCGACGGGGAAATCCACCACCGCAGCCGCCGAGGAGGGCGAGCAGCCGGACTTCGGCAACGGCACCGGTGACCCGGTCGGTTCGGGCGGTTCGGGGAGGTCCAGGTGCAGACTTCGCGGTGTGATTTCGGACGAGCGCTCGAGGATCATCGCCCGTTCTATGACGTTCCGCAGTTCGCGGACATTTCCGGGCCAATTGTGCGTCATCAGTTTCGCCGCGGCGGCCGCCCCGAGCGTGGGCGCCTGGTCCCTGCGAATCTGCGAGTGTTCGAGGAAATACTGGGCCAGCAGCGGAATATCCTGCCGTCGCTGGGAATTGCGCAGGGGCGGAAGCGTCACGGGGAACACGGCCAGACGGTAGTACAGGTCCCGCCGGAATCGTCCGTGGTTGACCTCCTCCAGCAGGTTGCGGTTGCTGGAGGCGATGACGGTGGCGGTGCACGGGATGTCGCATGTTCCTCCGACCCGGCGGAAGGTCCGTTCCTGGAGGACACGGAGGAGTTTGGCTTGGAGTTCCGGGGGCATTTCGCTGATTTCGTCGAGGAACAGGCTGCCGTCTCCGGCCTGCTCGAACAGTCCCACGCGGTCGCGGTCGGCACCGGTGAACGAACCGCGCATATGACCGAACAGTTCGCTTTCCAGCAGGCTGACCGACAGCGCGGCGCAGTTGACGGCCACGAATTGCTCACCGCCACCGTACCGCCACGCGTGCACGGCCCGGGCGGCCAGTTCTTTTCCCGTTCCCGTTTCCCCCAGAATCAGCACGGGGTTGCAGCGGCTCTCGGCCACCAGACGGAGCATCTCCAGTGTGGACTTGGCGGCGGGGCTTTGTCCGACAAACGTCACGCCGGGCGGACAGTTTTCGCAAAAGAACCGTCCCGTCCTGCTTCGGGCGCGGAGCGTTTCGAACCGCATGCCCTCGGTCAGCCGCTGAAGGCTTCGCGGGTCCAGCGGGCTGCGGAGCACGTCGTACGCGCCGCCGCGAACCAGGCGCACGGCCAGGTCAACGTCGGGATGGTCGCTCAGCACGACCACAGGAAGCGACGGCTGCGTGATTTTGACGAACTCCAGGAGGGCCATCGTTTCGGGAAGGGCAATGGTTTCACTGACCACGACCAGATCGGGCGCGGAGAGGCGAATAACACTCATCGCCTGCTCGACGGTGTCGGCAGGACAGATTTTTCGAGTGAACCGTGATAACTCCGCGTGAGCGCCAACCGACGGCCCAGGTCGTCCAATGACCACGGCCATCTGAAATACCGTACGGGACTGGGGATTCATCCATGTCTCCCAACCCTCCGACACCAATCAAGTCACCGCATTGCTGTTATTCAGTTTTATCCTTGTATCTTTCCAGTACGTCCAAAACGTCTAAAGCTTCCTAGGCGAACGTAACGAGTCATCTTGAATATATACGCCATCTTATTGTTACGTCAAGGTTTTTCCATTTTATCTTCTTTATATTGTTTTATCCATCTTAAAGACGAATTAAACGTATTCGATCACGATACGTTTAATTCGTCATTCACTCTCTTTTGAAATTAAATCGCTCAGGTGACTTGAAGTCCTCTGTGCGGCAGGAGGTGAACTTTGGATCGGCGAACTTGTTGTTCGTATAACTTCCGGCAAATCGTTCAAAATCGGAAAACTTAACAGCCTTGTCACCGAGCGTCATCACGTTGTCCGGGCCGGTTTTTCCGGTTCGGAAGAGGGTGTTGTCCTGGATGGTGGTCTTGTCGGCGACCTTGGCCTGTCGGAACATGAACACCGGGCCGTCGCTGGTGACCAGCACGTTGCGCCGGAACGTGTTTCCCTCAAACGATCCTTCCTGGCGGGCCGTGGTGTCGTTGAACAGCACGGCGGCGTAGGTGGCGGTGGGGTACTGTTCGAACGGATCCTGCCGTCCCACCCAGACGATGTTGTCCTCGAAGAGGTTCCCGGTCTGGTCGTACGGCGCGATGTTCGAATCGGAACTGTCGTAGTTGTACAGGCAGATTCCCTGCTTGGCGTTGTTGAAGATCAGGTTTCCGCGGATCGTCGAGTCGCACACGCCCTGCATCAACTGCACGCCCGCCTGGCCGTTGGTGTGGATGATGTTGCCTTCCAGCAGCAGCCCCTTCACGCGGCCATTGTGCTGGATGCCCTGCTGCCCATTGCGATAGATCAGGCAGTTCCGCACGATGAGGTTGTCGTTGGGCTTTTCGCGGCTGCCGAGATAGATGCCGTGCTCGTGCGGATTGTCGTGAATGACGCAGGATTTGATCGTCACGTCGTGCAGGTCCTGCATGGCGATGATGCCCCAGTAATGGTTGCGTACCTCCAGGTTTGCCAGGCGGATGTGGCTCGAGGCGGTCATCGTCACGCCGCGGCCGAGGCGTTTGGGGTGCGAATTGTCGCAGAGGAAGCCCTCCACGACGAGGTGCTGACAGAAGGCCAGGTCGATACAGGCGTTGGTGGCGTCGAGGATGACGTGCCCGCCGGGCTGGGCGAGGAGGTGGATGGGCTTGTCCGGCTGACCCTGGAGATTGCGGGCGGAAATCAGGGTTTCGCCGGTGTATTTTCCTTCGAGGAAGACCACCGCGTCGCCGGGACGAAGTAGTTTGGCGATTTTTGCAAAGGAGGCGTACGGTTTGTCCGCCTGTCCGGGTCGTCCGGCGACGTCATTCCCGACGGGCGACAGAAAATACAGCATCCCGCTCACGCCGCGCGCGGCGAGGAATTGTTCCAATCCGCCGGCAGCCTTCGCCACGCTCGCGGCCGTGTTGATGGCGGGGTCGCCGTCGTCGGCGTCGGGTCCGTTCGGACTTCCCGTACCGTACCCGTCCCCGTCGGCGTCGATGTACCAGGCGTTGGTCAGCCCCTTGCCCAGCGGAATCACCGCCGGACGCGAGGTGGGTTCCGAACCACCGACTGTCCCCGCGACGCAGATCACGCACATCACACCAACCATCGTCAGTCGCCCCATCGTTTCCCCCTTGAAAACGAATTGTAGTCGCCTGGATGAGAATTTGGCTCTGCCTTTTTGCGTTGTAAGACGTTGCTAACAGCGAGCGTTTCGTTTCTCACAACGTCTTACAACGCAAAAAGGCAGAGCCAAATTTGTATTGCGCCGACCGCCTACGTCAGCAGTTTCTGGAATTCGCAGTCTTCTGGTTCGGTCTGATACAGGCCGACGATTTTGCGTTCGCGGGTCGCGTTTTCCGGGCTGTCGCTGGCGTGGGCGCCGTTGCGCATCAGGTCCAGACCGAAATCGCTGCGGACCGTTCCCGGTTCGGCCTTGGTCGGGTCGGTGCTGCCCAGGACCTTGCGGATTTTGTCGATCGCGCTGGGGCCTTCGTACAGCAGGGCCAGGCACTTGGTGCGGCTGGCGGTGGCCTTCTCGGCCGGGTCGATAATGTCATCGGGATTCACGCCCGTCATGTACTCCACGATGCGGTTGAACTCCGTGACGGCGTTGCGTTCGGCCAGCCGGTCGGAGACGGCCTCGGCGTCCTGCATCGTGAACGGGAACGCGAAGGCGTTGTGCAGCTTCTGATACACCTCCTGCGTGACGTTGCCCTTGAGTTTGCGGACGAAAACCTCCTTCAAAGGCCCGTAGAACTGCTCGCCCATTGCCACGGTCATGTGGAACAGCCTCGCGCCGACGATGCGCAGTCCGGTCCAACTGAACGCGTCGATAATGTTGCCCGGTCGT
>Ga0123353_10014965_pt1 | contig 11228 bp, 9 predicted proteins | sample TergutLab28metaG_3_FD_92763 | JGI IMG/M metagenome (GOLD analysis project Ga0123353, IMG submission 92763) | Labiotermes labralis P3 segment gut microbial communities from Petit-Saut dam, French Guiana - Lab288 P3 | ecosystem: Host-associated > Arthropoda: Insects > Digestive system > Gut ... | reverse complement strand
TTAAGAAATACCCAATACGCGTCCGGCTTCTCGCCCAGCGGTTTTGGCTCAAAGTAGAATTGAACCCCGGCCGCCGACATTCTCTCATACGCCTCTCGGACACTGTCCACCTTGATGCAGATATGGTGATATCCCGGGCGGTTCCAGAGAGATTCTTCCGCAGACAGCATTTCATTGAACCTGAAAAGCTCCAACACAACGCCGTTGGACGCCGCCATGAAGGCGAAGTCCGAAAACGCGCCCTCATGCTGTCTGTAGAGCTGGGGAACAGCGGCGATGAACTCCGGCGGGAACACCCCCCGCCTTTCAAGCGTGAAGTTGAAATGCACCTCATAGAACTCTATCGCCCTGTCCATGTCCGAGACAGTGATGCCGATATGTACGAGCGCGGGCTTGTTGCTCATGGTCGTCCATCCTTTCAATCCAGGTCGTTACAGCGAATCAATACCTTGGTGTGAAGCCCGGTCATATGCGCGTCGTATGCTTGAGTAGCCTTGTCGAGCGGAAATACCACGGAGGTGAAGGGGTCGAGGTCCAGATGTTCGAGCAGTTGGACCGCGCGCGGGAAAGTGTAGGGTGAGAGGAGCAGCCCTGCAATCGTGAGGTCGTTTTGATAGCAGTACTTGAAGAGATTCAGCGGCATCTCATAGCCGACAGGATACATCGCGCCGTATAACAGGGTACCGCCCTTCGCGGTTATCGGCGGGAGGTTGACGACTGCGGCGGGTGCGCCCGACACGTCGACGACTACGTCGAAGCCCAAACCTCCGGTTATTTTCATCGCCTCTTCAATCACATCTTGGCCGACCGGGTCGATCAGATGCTCGGCGCCGAAGGATGCCGCGAGTTCTCTGCGCCTTGCTATGGGCTCGATGAGCGTGAGCGAGGTCGCGCCCCGCATGCGAAGTAACTGAAGGCTGAGCTGGCCGATGGGTCCGCCGCCGGAAACCGCTATCCTGCTTCCCACCCGCGGATTCGTCCTGTCCGCGACTCTCACCGCGACCGATACCGGCTCGAGCAGGCAGCCCGTTTTCAAGCTGACGCTGTCCGGGAGCTTGTATACCTGAGATTCATGCCAGACCACCGACTCAGCCATTCCGGGGCTCTTTCTGTCGGAGGTGTGCGTGCAAAAATGCTGCTGGCCGTTTTGGCAGTAATAGCAGGTCCCGCAGAATTGGAGGAAATTGCCCGCTATTCTGTCGCCGACCTTCAGCCCCTTTTTCACAGCTTTTTTGCCCAAAACCTCAATGACGCCCGAGAGCTCGTGTCCCAGGCCCTGCGGGACGTCCATGCTGAACGCGCCCTCAGCTACGTGCGGGTCCGACCCGCAGATGGCGCAGTACGCCACCCTGATTTTGACGTCTTCATCGCCTACTTCCTCTTCCGGCAGGTCTATCAACTCCACGCGCCCGCGTTTTTCTTCGTCCGGGTCGTTTAGCCTGCCTATCTTTGTAACAGCCGCTGTTTTCATGTAGCCTCCTTCTTGAACGGATTTAACTGCATTTGAGCAGGATTTTCGGATAAATTGACTTGTGGAACATCCCGATAGCCGCCATTCCGTCCGCGAGGTCATAGACCCTGCCTATGATTTTATCGGTCTGCAGGCGGGGCATCAGGGCTATGGCCCTGTGCACTATCCCGGGATTCGTGAACACGGTTTGTATGCGCCCCTCTTTCATATACAGTTCATGCAAGTTCAGCGGCAGCTCATAGGAGGGAGGGAAGACCGCGAAGTATGTGACGGTGCCGCATTTCGCGAGCAGGTCGAGACAGGGCGGCGCCGCCGCGGGTACCCCGGAGACCTCGAAGATGTGGTCATAGCCTTTACCGCCGGTTATCTCCCTGCCCCTTTTGACGAGGTTTTCGCCGACTGGGTCTATTGTATACTGCGCACCCATGCAGAGCGCGTTCTCCCTCTTCTGTGCCACAGGGTCCGACACGGTGAGTTTCGCCGAGCCCGAATGGACTATCAAATCAAGGACTATGGAACCTATGCCTCCGACGCCGGACACCAGCACCGTCTGCCCGTGGCGCACCGGCGACAGGTCCATGGCGCGGATGGCGCAGACCGTCGGTTCTACGAGAGAGTAGTGCATGAGGTCTGCGTCCGCGGGGAGCTTGTACACCCCGCTTGCGGGAACGACCGCGTATTCGGCAAAGGTCCCGCTTCTGCTCCCGTTCCTGCAGTACTGCGGAATGCCATTCTTACAGTTTTCGCACTGCCCGCACGGAGCGCCGGGATAGAGCACCACCTTGTCGCCGATTGAAAGCCCGCTCAATCCGGTACCGGAGCCCAATTCCACTACGACGCCGGAGCATTCGTGCCCAAGTCCCTGGCCCCCATCGGCCATCACCGCGCCCATTGCGCCCATCGACACCATGTGTATGTCGGTGGCGCAAAGTGCGGAATACGCTATCCTCACTTTTACCATGCCCGGCTCTACTTTAGGAACCGGAACGTCTGTCAGAAGCTCAATCCTATCCGGCCCCGTCCACCAAATAGCTTTCATCGTATCCACTGTAGAAATCCCCCCTTATGTCTACTCACTTAACCGCGCACACCTCGCGAAGGGCGCCGAGGGTGGCCGCGTCGTCGTAACCGTATTTCGCGCGCAGATCTTCACCGCTTCCGAATCCGGCGTACACCTGAGGTATCCCAAGCCGTTTGAAGGCCGCCGGATACACGCCGTTGTCTGCCATGACGTCCGCTACGGCGCTCGCGAGACCGCCCGTCGTCAGGTGGTCTTCAAGAACGACTACCCGGCCGGTCTCGCTGACGCAGCGAAGCGTAAGTTCCTCGTCGAGCGGCTTAATAGTGAACATGTCGATAACCCGCACCGAAATGCCTTCTTTTTCAGCCGCCTCGGCGGCCTGCAGTGCCTGAAAGACCATCTCGCCGTGGGCGAATAGGGTCACATCGACGCCGTCGCGTGCGACTATCCCCTTGCCTATTTCGTATTTCATGCTGCCCGGTTCATAAATGACCCTGTCGGCCTTGCCCTGAGCCAACCTTATAAACATGGGACCGGGGCGCTCCATGCCGGCATAAAAAATATCGCGTATCATATTCGGGTCGCCGATGGATATGACAGTCATATTTACGATGGAGCGCATGATAGAAATGTCTTCCATGGCGTTATGCGTCGAGCCGCCGCCTGAGGTCAGCCCGCCTCCGGTGCCGATTATTCGAACCGGGAGGTTTTGATAGCTGATGCTTGAGCGAACCTGTTCGAAGGCTCTCATGGTCAGAAAGGGTATCATCCCCATTACAACTGGAATGTTTCCCTCAAGGGCAAGCCCCGCTGCGACGCCCATGACGTTCTGCTCCGCTATGCCCACGTCGACATAGCGGTCAGCGCAGTCGCGCTTGAACTCCTTGAGCGAGGCGCCGACGTCCGGAGTGAGCACCCACAGGCGTTGATCTTTCATGCCGATTTCGTGCAGCGTGTCCCCTATGACCGTTCTCGCGGAAAGAATAAGATTGTCGAAATTTATCGTGGCGCTCATCGTTTCACGCTCCTTCCGGCAGATATTTCATCCAGAGCCCTTTTGAGGTCCTCTTCGCTTAAAGAACCTGCGTGCCAGCCGAGGTTCTTCTCCATAAAGGAGACTCCCTTACCCTTGAGGGTGTCGCAGATCATCGCCGTGGGCCTGCCCAAACCCGCCGTAGGCAGCGAGTCTATCGCCGCTACCAGCGAAGCCATGTCATGCCCGTCGCATTCCAAGACGTTCCATCCGAAACTGCGCCATTTATCCGCGTACGGCTCGAGTACGACGAGCTCTTCGGAGAAGCTTGTCATAAGTTGGTGATTGCGGTCGATGACGGCGATGAGGTTTTCCAGCCCGAAACTCGACGCGGTCAGGGCAGCCTCCCAGACAGAGCCCTCGCAGGTTTCGCCGTCGCCCATCAGGCAGAAAACCCTGTGCGTCTGCCCCCGCTGTTTCGCGGAAAGCGCCATTCCGACCGCCATAGAAAGTCCGTGACCCAAAGAGCCCGAAGAGCACTCAACCCCCGGCAGCTGGACCTTGCAGGGGTGCATACCGTAGGCGCTGTCCACCTGTCCGTAAGTGCGCACGATTTCGTCGTAGTCAAAGAAGCCGCGGATGGCCATCGCGATATACATGCACACGGCCGCGTGCCCCTTGCTCAATACAAAACGGTCCCTCGAAGGCATCAGGATGTCGTCGGGGTCAATGTTGAGCCCGTATTGGAACAGGGCGGTGAGAATATCGGCCACCGACAGGTCGCCTCCGATATGGACAAAGCCGCTGTATGAACCGCACATCAGCAGAAGCTTTTCGCGCAGTTGATAGGCGAGTTCCTCAAGCCGCGCGAGAGTTGGTTTTTCACCCATCTGTCATTCTCCTTTTCCTCAATACCGTGTTCTCGCCCGACCGCGAAACACATATACTTTTATCTGCGTCTATTATACCAGTTGCCCGCGCCGTAATAAAGATGATGTATGTTGTATAATGTGATTGCTTACCAAAGTTTTTTATGTTAGAACATATTTAACCTAATCATGGAAACGAATATACCGTAGAGAAGGGGTAAGAACATGGGCATAAATAAAACGAGGAAAAATGCAGGCAATAAATTGGGCCACCTACCTCATCAAGCATGGATAAAATCGATTATTGAAAAAAATATATCCCCCTTTCTGCTGGCAGTGATTTTAATATCAAGCGGTGTGCTTTTCATATTTAATGGAGTGGATTGGGGTCTTCCATTCAGATTGCACCCGGATGAGGGTTTTTACATTAACCCTGCAATTAACTTTGTCAGAGATAGAACAATGGGTCCGTTTCATCATCATGGTTTCTTGTGGGTGCAAATATTCGCCTTTGCGTATAGAGCTTTCTTATTTGTAATCGGCGTAAGTCCTGAAAACATTAATGATGTTGGCATTGATACTTTTCACTTAATTGCACGCATAATTACCGGCTTATTTTTAGTTGGTTCCACAACTGTTGCATATTTAATTGGAAAGAAATATAGCAAAGCAACGGCGGTTGTATGTGCATTTTTAATTGCGTTTTACCCACGGTTTATTACACACTCTCATTATGCAGTGCCCGATATTCCTTCGGTATTTTTCATGATATTATTTATCCTCATTGCACTAAATTATTCAGAGAAACCTGGTATTGGTAATCTTGCGGGTATGGCAATAATCACAGGTTTGTTTATTGTAATCAAGTATCCCGGAGCAATTCTTTGTGCAACCATTGCGGTTTCAGTCGTTGTTCATTCGATAATGGATAAAGAATACTTTCGAATTGTTAAGCATGGAATTATGTCTGTCTTATTAGTTGTTTCTACTGTATTGCTTTTATTTCCATGGGCTTTGATTAGATTTGATGCAGTAAGAGCTTCATATGAAAATGAAGCACGGAATACCCACTTGGGAGCCGACAGACTTAGCTGGGGTGGCAACATGATGTTTTATGCCCATAATTATCTAATAGCGAGTGGACTAATTCTATTTGTGTTTTTTATTATAGGATGCTACTTCATTATCAAGGATAAGCAAGTATTCTTCAAGAGCTTTCCATTGTTTTACAGCCTTGTGTTTTGGATTGCCTTAAGCTATATGGGTTTACATTGGGAGCGCTGGGGGCTACCTATGTATATTACGCCATTATTAATATCAGCAATAGGTATTACTAAAGGCTTCGAGTTTATTAAATCACACCACTTCTTTGCTTCAAGAAGAAAAATATACTCTGGTGCTTTTGTTAGCTTTGCATTTATTGTTGCCATTAACTTTATTTCGGGTTCAGCTGCGGATTTGATGCAATTTGTTCTTCCTGATACACGAGTTTTTGCACAGGAATTTAATCGTGAACATGGCATTACGCGTGAAAACAGTATATTTGAAGGGTATACGACACATCAACCAGGAGGACCAGCGAATTTTTTCGGAGCTTTTGAAAGAGTGGACGATGCATTTTATTTACGGGAAAGGCATGCAAGATATGTATTGATGAGTAGTAGCATGTTTAATCGTTGGAGAGCAGAACCTGATAGGTTTTCCGATCAAGTTGCTATTTATGAACACATTGAAAAAACGATGACAGAGAGTGGCCGCTTTAGCGATGTGCCCAGAAATCGTTCAGTAGTCAGTTTGCTTAACATATGTCACAGCATTAGTTATGTATTCCGAACGATTGATAATGGCGTTGTTGGCCCAACGCTTATTTTTTATGAAACTAACATAGACAGCTTTGCTCCCCTGATATTTCCGATTGTATATGTTTTAAATGACCAAGAATCACCCCCAACTGACAACTTTTCTTCGGATATAAATGCAATTGAAGACGACTCTGCGTTTATTTCAAACGGTGAGGCGGGATTTCTTTTGTTCGGGCCGTATACAACCTTGGAGGCATTTAGCGCGGATTACACTGCATCATTTGAATTGAGATTAATTGAATATATTGACGGCAATCTTGGATTTGTTGATGTTTCAATAAACAATGGCTCTACGCAGATAGCACGAACTAATTTAACTCCGGAAATGTTTACTAACACTTTGGGCGGTCATGAAATTAAAGTTGATTTCACGCTTCCTGAATGGAGTAACCGCATTGAATACAGGGTTAATGTTACAGAAGGAACCATTATGGAAGCTGTTTCGATAACCATTTATCGAAACTAGAAAACCATATTTTGTATAAACACAGCCTCGCCGGGTACACCGACTAAAGGAATTATAGCAAGTAGCGCGTTAGAGCGGACATGGACAAGCCATCATCAATCGGCCAGTCTGGTAATTATACCCTAACATCATTTTTGGGAATCCAAATCGCTACAAAGGCGGGTGCCGGCATTCTGCACAGAGCAAAGCGCGTTCTTTCTATTGTGCCGTGAATCTAAAAATCAAATATTGCATAACGCCGATAAAGTCTTTGTTGAACTTGACGGCGTTTATTTTGTTTCAGGAAATCTGCAAAAATGTTATTGCGGGTTATTTTCCCGGATGCGTATTTTAAAGTCGCTTAATAGGTGCTTTTTCAGTTGTCCGCGCCGTTTTAAAGCCCAGCATTTGTATACAAAAATGCACTTTTGCAGGATGTTTGCGAAAAAACTAACTGCTAAGATGTACATGAAGCAGAAAGGCAGCGGCATTTTTCAAAGGGAAGGAAGGATGAGTGAAATGGCAGGAACGGCAAATACTCGAGTCGAGACAGTGAACGCTAAAATATGCTTTGACAAGCAGTTGAACGGATATGACAGGGCGCAGGTTGACTCCTATATAGAGAGCCTAACCGATGCGTATCAAACGGCGTATGACGAGTACAACGCTAAATGCGAGGCATATGATCAACTCCTGGAGAACCTCACAGTATTGGAAACGCGCGAGCAGAATCGACCGAGCGAGGAGGCCATTTCAAACACGCTGCTCAAAGCCGAGGCGTTTTCGAAAAAAATAATAGATGACGCCCGCGTTGAAGCTGAAAAAATCAAGGAAGGTTCATATATTTACAAAGCCGCCGCAAAAATACAGGCACAAAAGATACTCGACGATGCGGCCGGCGAGGCGGCGAGGCTGAAGAATGAGGCGCAGGCGGCGCTTGAGAGCGTAAACGCAGAGGCGGCCAAAGCGCAGGAAAAGGCGCAGAGAATGTTTGATGACGTCAGTGCTGAAGTGGCAAGAATCGAGAGCCGTGCGAACAGAAACCTTGAACAGGCCAACGAGAAGATAGCGCGGATGGCTAATGAAATACAGGGGCTCCTGACGCCGCGCGCACTTCAAACGCAGGCCAGACGAAAGCCGGACTAACGGCCTTTAGCCTCATACGGAACACGAAACCCTGAAAACAAATTGCGCCAATACGGCCGGAAAGGGGATAGGCAAAATGGCTTTGAGGTCGCTTCAAGAGCTGAACCATGATTTTGCAAAAAAAAACCTGACGCACGAACTCAGCGCAACTGAACCTCGCATGAAAACACTGTCGCCGGCCATAATGGGAGAAAACCGTACTTTTACCGCTGTATTGAACATACTGATCTATACGATTATGGCGATGCTCCTGCTAACGCTCATGGTCTTCCGGACCGGCGCGGGAACCTCAAATACTTTCCTCGGGCACTCATGCTTTGCGGTTATGTCAAACAGTATGCAGGACGAAATCCCGAAAGGATCGCTCATCGTGGTCAAACAGACGGACCCGCAGTCTATAAAAACAGGCGACAATATAACTTTCTTGCGAAACCGAACCACTTTCGTAACGCATAAAGTCATTGAAATACATGAAAACTACAATGGGAGCGGAACAAGAGGATTCAGTACCATGGGTGTAAATAACACAAACCCTGACCCTGAAATAGTCTGCGCGGACAACGTCATAGGCGCAGTCTCCTTTTTCATACCTGCACTGGGATTTGCGCTGAGCTGCATCGCGGACAACATTTGGATAATATGGCTGCTGCTTTGCGGGATCGCGACGGCTATAGCTGTCAGAAAATTCTTCATGAAGACGATAAAGCAAAGCGCCGGTGAAAAAATACCGGAGGGAGAAAAGGTATGCAGCGCATTGACGAGCTAAACAGGCGGTGGGTGCAGGAAGAGGTGCACAAAGTCTCTGAGCCTGAATCAGTTTCCCGGAGCGCAGCGAAAGAATCATCTGCGCAGAGCTCTTCTCTGTTCAGAGACCTGCTGTCCCTGTGCATGAGAGTAGGCTCAATTATGCTGGCATTCATGATACTGTTCACCTTCCTGTACGGACTTGTCCGGTATAGCGAGCCCTCGATGGCGCCGTCCATCAAGGATGGAGACCTGGTGCTCTTCTACAGGTATTCAGGCGCCGGCTACCTCCCTCAAGATGTGATAGTACTGAAATACGGCGAACAAAAACAGGTGAGAAGAGTGATTGCTACTGCGGGCGATACGGTGGATATCACGGAAGAGGGCCTTGTGATTAACGGAGCGTTGCAGCAGGAACCGGAAATCTATCGGAAGGCGGAGCGATACAGGGATGGCGTGAGTTTTCCGCTTACAGTTCCGGAAGGACAGGTGTTCGTGCTAGGCGACTGCAGGGCAGGAGCCACAGACAGCCGGATATACGGCTGCGTGAAGATTGAGGATACCCTGGGTAAGGTGATGACGGTGATCCGCCGGCGGAGTATCTGAAGGTATTAACATGGGAAGAAGGTACACTGGCCAGGCCTTACGAACCATGAGTATATATACAACAAACAGTCAATAGTATAAGGAGAGTTCAACCATGAATAACCAACGACACGGAATGGCAAATCCCGACAAATCGATTCAATTGAGAAAAGGAGCCCTAAACATGAGCGGAAAACACAATTCAACAGTTAAGCTGATTTTATGCATCGCACTCGCTGCAATGATGCTGTTCAGCGTGGCGCTGCCTGTGCTCGCCTATTCTTCAGGCGACCCGAGCAAACCTGCGGACGCGGCAATTACCAAGCGACTCAAGATGCCGATCAACACCGGCATACCCGCGGACGCCATCTTCACCTTCACATTCAAGGCAGTCGGTAAAGACGGCGGTACGGATGTAACCGGCATGCCCGCGATACCGCCTGTTGCAGCCGACCTCACGTCGGGCGCCTGGACGTACACGGACCCTGTTGACGGCGGCGTTTACTATGCGGTTAAAGAGACGCCCGATTTCATTTCAGGCATCACCACCCCCTTTCCCGGCCCCGGCATCTATACATACCGCGTTTCGGAGACCGCGAACTGTATCAACATAAGCGACGGCACAAAGGAAGGGGCTATCTATTCGAGCACCCAATATGATATTGAGCTCTGGGTAGATGAGGATGAGGATAACCCCGGCGTATACTATGTGAAGTTTGTCGACGCAAAAACCGTGAAGGGCTTTATCGACGAATACTATCCCGGCGACCCCGGCGGCAGTAAGGTCGACCCGACGCCCGGCGGCAGCAAACAAGTTGACAAAACGACCATTGAAGACGATTTTTCCCAGGTGATCTTCACCAACTCCTACTGGAAGTCCGGCGGCGGCGGGACAGAGTATCCCGAGCAGACCGCGTTGGAGATTGTCAAAGTAATCACGGGTAATGGCGCTAATCTGACCGACCGCTTCTCTTTTGATGTGACGGTCATACAGCCTTCCGTGATCGACCCCGCAACTCCCGCTCAGACATATCAGGTTTGCGTGATGAATACGGCCGGACAGTTGATAACCTCCGCAACTCATTACACAGGGACGATCAATGGCAATGGTTTCTTTACGGTCACATCCGGCGTTAAGTTTACGGTAAGCCTGACGAACGGCGAACGGCTGGCATTTGTTGACCTGCATGTCGGTTCGAGCGTCCAGGTGGAAGAGGCGGCAACTGCGAACTATAAGGCGAAGTATGAGCGTACGTTTGAAGGAACCACTGTATTTACCGCTCCCGACAAGAATACGGCTTGGGGGTTCCCCAGGACGGCGGGGACAAGTCCGGATGCAGGCCCACATTATATTCGTGACGGCGCCGGCGCTAATATCGCGACCTTCACTAACATGCGCACGGGCGCGACCCCCACAGGCGTCAGGGTGGATGACCTGCCCTACATAGTATTGATAGGCGCGGCCATAGCGGGTCTGGCAACCTATGCGGCGGTCAAAGCTCGCAAGGGCGCGAAGAACGACGCTTAATCGATAAGTTGAGCTATTAAATGCGTGAAAGGGGAGACTCGCAGGGCATGAAGGCGCAAGCGATAGGCAAAAAGGCTGTCAGAGCCACAAAAAGCACGGTGAATTACATGGCGCTCATAGTCATCGTACTGCTCGTAGCCTATGCCGGATATGCCCTGTGGGACTCGAACCAAGTTCATCAGGCAGCGGATAAATCGAACTACGCGGTGTACAAACCGACGGTTGCAAACCGGGGAAAAACCTTTAAGGAGCTACAGGCCCTAAACTCCGAGACATTCGCGTGGCTCAGCGTATACGGGACGAACATAGATTATCCGGTGACGCAGGGACAGGATAACACAAAATATGTCAGTACCAACGCAGAGGGTCTGTACTCCTTATCGGGTTCCATCTTTCTGGACTGCAATAACAGCAGGGATTTCAGCGATTTCAACAGTATTCTGTACGGCCATCATATGGCGAAGAAGGCCATGTTCGGGGAGCTCGAAAGCTTTTCAGAGAAGAGTGCCTTTGAATCTCATAGATATGGGAAACTGTATTTCAATGAGAAAGAGCACGGAATTGAATTCTTTGCCTTTGTCCAT